>Ga0233438_10005350_pt1 | contig 10835 bp, 10 predicted proteins | sample SI_123_September_FD_182720 | JGI IMG/M metagenome (GOLD analysis project Ga0233438, IMG submission 182720) | Seawater microbial communities from Saanich Inlet, British Columbia, Canada - SI_123_September2016_10_MG | ecosystem: Environmental > Aquatic > Marine > Inlet | place: Canada: British... | reverse complement strand
CACGCATGGACATCTTGTCGATACGCATTGGGTGTATATTATCAAACTGATGAAGTTGATATGTTTGGTAATTCTCAGAAACTAATTGGTGTAGCAATCTACGGATTCCCAGTCGGAGCAAAAGCACCCACATCAGTATGTGATGGATTAACAAAAGATAATATATTAGAATTAACTCGTTTATACTTAGATGATGGTTATGGTTCTAATATAGAAAGTTGTGCGTTGGGTAAAACATTCCAATGGATTAGAGATAACGATAAAAATATTAAAGTTCTATTATCATATGCTGATAACGGACAAGGACACGTTGGTGGTATTTACAAAGCAACTAATTGGATATATCAGGGGTTATCAACTGATATAGCACTTATGCCTAATTGGGGTATATCACTATCTAAAGAACCATATGATTGGATTCATAGTAGAACTGTTTATAATTTATGGGGTAGTGGTAACTTAGAACATCTTCGTAGGGAGATTGGTAAAGAAGGACATACTGAGTTTTGGAGAAGAGAAGAACCACCAAAACATAGATACATACAAATCATAGCCAATAGTAAAAAGGAAAAGAAGGATTTGCATAAAAGGTTAAAGCATGAAACTAAACCTTATCCTAAAACGGCATCTGAGTACAATACAGATATCATTCATCACACAACATATGCACCTGAAGAATCTAATGAGATAAATTTTTGGTAATGTTCACAATAGATACAGAATTTTATACAAACGTAACTGAGTGGGTTGATAAAAACCCAACAGAGAAATATTTTATATTATCAACACAACAAACAAATACTAATATTTTAGAATTTTGTTCTGCTGTTTTAGATAAGAATAAGATTCCTGTAATAATAACAAATGTAGGTAGTAAGAATACACACTATCCACCTAGTTTAAAACAAGCAGTGAATCTATCAGATGATGTGTTGATATATGAATCTTCAAAAATGGCTATGAATATAGTTTTATCAGCTAGAGCTCAATTTTTTGTAAATTTAAAAGGGGGAGTTATATGGACACAATAGTAGTTTACATAGAAAATGAGAATAAACATATAGATTTTATACATTCATTAAATTTATTAAAAATACCACATCATAGATTATTTGAAGGTGGTGAATGGAAGAGTTTATTTCATAAATTAGAAATATACTTAGAAGGTCTTAAAGAAATAGATAACGAATGGGTGATACTATCAGATTCTCGTGATGTGTTATTTTACAAAGATATTGAAACAATAAATAATACATACACCAAACACTATTCAGAATATGATGTTGTAGTTCAAGCTGAAGATACTGTGCATGGTTGTATAGGATTCCAACCTTATTATAAAAAAGGAATGCGTAGGTTTGAATTTGGAGATAGTGATTTTAAATATGTATGTTCAGGTTTAATAATGGGTAAACGTTTGGTTTTGATTGAATTCTTAAATGAGTTATTACAAAAGTTACCTTCTCCTTGGACTGAAATGGGTGTAGACCAGCCAGCTGTAGCTTGGGGTATGGCTAATTTATCATATAAAATAGGTTTAGATTCAGAACGTAGATTATTCCAACAAATGGCACAGAATGGTTATATGGATGGTAAGAGGACATCCATTGGTACGAATTACAATTTACACTTCAATAAGAATTTTATAAAAAATACAAAAACAAACACCGAACCTTGTGTATTTCATGGTGCAGGTAACGCATTCTTATCACAGGTTTGGAAAATAATAAATAAAAAATACTAAAACATTTGGTAGTTTAAAATAAATGTTGTATATTTGTAAAAGAAAAGTGAGATATGGCGCTTTAAGGAATAGTTCCACATATCAAACAATTAATTTAACGAGAATGTACGGAGTTTACAATGTGTGAACTAAGAGACATTCAAAATTTAAAATTTATGAACAAAAAAACAAACGTAGAGTTGGCGAACAATAGTACCCAATCTACAAACAATGAAGAATTTTATCTAACAAGCTTAGATGAAATAAGAAAAAACAATCCAGTAATAACCTCAGATGAAATTCTAAGTTATGTTAATACTATCAAATCAGATGAATCAATTTCTTTTGATGGTAGAGTATCAATTGGATTTTTATCTACACCTCAAATTGGAGTATCCTTTAATCATGGGGCTAGGGAGTATCAAAGAGAAAAAGTTGCAACTGATAAATGGAAGCAAGCAATTATGGAAACTATTTTCTCAAATGGATTCAAAAAAATTCCACCACTACATTTAAGAATTATTAGAGAAGTAACAGATGGTGTAACTCATATTAAAATTGAAAATATTGATGGAAGGCAAAGAGCATCCTCTCCAATAGATTTTGTAAATGGTGAGTTTGTTATGGGTAACATACCACCAGTAAATGGTGTTGATATAAGTGGTAAATCATTTGAAGAATTGAGAGTTAAATACGCATCTATACACTCGTTACTTATGGATTATCAAATCAATTGTTTTTGGTATGATAATATATCTGATGATGAAACTGCTGATTTATTTGTTAATGTTTTAAATAATGTTAATGATATGAAACCACAAGAAATTAGAAATGCTGTTAGAGGATACTTATCAACTTATATTAGAGAATTAGCAAGACCCTATGAATCTTCATATAAATCTACACACTTCCTACATAGGTCCAAATCAGATAATAAGAAAGAGTATTTAACATATATGCCAAAGATTAATATGTCTGGAAGAATGGAAGTAGATGAATGGGTATCTCAGTTAATTTATATGTATTACAATGGTTGGAAAAAGGGTATATCTCAACCTAAACATACACAATGGATTAAAGATGAACAAAAAAATGGTATTTTCTCAAATGAAACAAAATGGAAAAGTGAATATCAAAAAGAAATAAAACCATTGATTGATTTTGCATCTAAGATTATAAGAATATTTCCGAATGATAGAAGAACTAAGCTATCATCTATGTTTAGTTTGGTTCTAATTCACTATGGTTACGAAATGTTTCAACAATATGAAAATATGATTGAATCTGTTTATGTAGAAAAGTTTTTACAAATGTATGATGATTGGAATTGTGATACTAAAAAACTATATATGAACGAAACTCAAGCTGATGGAAAGCAGATGGGCCCAATATCTGATTTATTTAATGGTAAAAACAAAAACGCACTTGAAACTATTGCTAAAGTTTTAGATAAAGTTGAAGAAATTTCACAATGGGGTGTTGTAGAATTAGACCCAAAAACATCATTTAAGAGAGATGATGTTATGAGAAAGGCTAAAGAACAAAATTGGATTTGCCCTTTTACTGGAGTATCATTAAAAGATAAGATTAAAGTATTAGTTGGAGACCACAAAGTTCCAAGAAGTAAAGGAATTAAAGCAGGTGGTGTTACTGAATATCATAATCTAATAGTTACCACACATGAAGTTAACAGAAAAAAATCAACTATGAGTAGTGAAGATTTTTCTGAATGGTGTGAATCGTTTAAACAACAAAAATCAGTAGCTTAATGAGTTTTTGGCAAAGTGAAATAGATTATAAAAATGCTAGAAAAGTGTTGGTGATACCAAATATCACCAATGCTTCTAACATTGAAAAAGATTCTTTTGTAGATGTATTGTACAATCATATCAAAGGATTAGATACTTATGGAGATTATTTTTGGAATATCATATTACCAAAACCTGTTAGGAAGTTAAATTTAGAAAATGTTAAACAACACATAGCTCCTTTTAGTGGGGATATGATGAATCAGAGAGCATTTCCACCATTGGATTTAATTAAAATAATGAAGAATGCAGATTATGATGTTATATATTCACATTTACCAGATTGGGTACAAAGTGGTAGATATAAGAATTCCATAGATACAGATATTATTGGTTACTGTCATTGGTGGGAAATGAAATCAGCTAATGGTGTTGACCGTAGACCAGGTAAAGCTAAATGGTTGTGGTTACCTATTGAATTATTAGGTGTATCACAAATGGAGACTTGTTACCTTAATACACAAGACCAAAAGAATAGAGTATTGAAAGAGGCTGGTGAAATATTTAACAAAGAGTTCGTTCAGAAGTTAGATGGTATTCTTAAAGTATGGAATTTAGGAGTAGAAGAATCTAAGATTATATCAGAACCAAGTTCAAATAAAGAAAAACTGATAGTATTTAATCATAGAGCAGCTGCATATAAAGGATATCCAAAGTTTATTGAACTTATGGAAGAGTATAGAACCAAAAGACAAGACTTTAAAGTATGGATTCCTCAACTGAATGGAACTCCACCACATAGTTGGATTGATAATACTAAAGTACCAAAACATGATTACTATAAAAGATTACAAAATTGTATGGTTGGTATCCAAATACGACAATCAAACTATGGTTGGAGTGTAAGTGGTACAGATTGTATGATGAATGGAACACCAATGGTTTGGCAAGATTCCGAATGTTACAGAGAGATTGACCCTAATGGTTTATTTTGGAATAAGAAAGTACAATTTTTTGATATCTTAGATAAAATATTAGATGATGATGCACATAGAAAAACATTAGAACTTAATGCATTGGAGAGAGCTAAAGAACTTTCAAAGAATGAGAGTAAAATGCTTGGAGAATTGCATAAAAAGTTGTATATTAACACAAAACATAATTAATGTATCAAAACGTATATTACGAAAAAGAAGGTGGTATCATCCATTGTTGGGATGATAGAAAAGGGTATTTCACATCCAAATACAGAAACTACGCATATGTAAGAGATGGTAATGGTTCATTTGAATCAATTAATGGTGAGCGTTTAAAGAAGATTACATTTTGGAATAGAGAAGATAATCTTGAACTCTATGAATCTGATGTGAATGAAATGACTCGTTTCCTAATTGATAACTATGGAGATTCAGATGATGTATCTGATGGGCATGTTATAATGACATTTGATATTGAGGTTGAAATGAATAGTGGACTACCTGATACAGATAAAGCTGAGAATGCTATGACATCTGTAGCATTCCATGATTCGGCAACTAATGATTATTATGCATATGTTCTTAGTGATGGAGAAGAGATAAATAAAACTATCAAAGGAGCTAAGGTTCGTTCATTTAGAACTGAAGAGGATATGTTGGTAGCATTTGTAAACGCATGGGAAGAGATTTCACCAACTATTATTACTGGATGGAATATTGATTTCTTTGATGTTACTTATCTTTACAACAGATTGAAAAGATTATTAGGTACTAAACAAGCAAATAGATTATCACCAATTGGTAAAGTTCATTGGAACAAATATCGTAAGAGATATCTAATAGCTGGGGTATCTGCATTGGATTATATCGCACTATATAAGAACTTCACATTTACAGACCAACCGAACTTTCGTTTGGATACTATAGCTAAAAAAGAAATAGGTAGAGGTAAGATTGAGTATGAAGGAAACTTAGACCAATTATTCAGAGATGATATAGAAAAGTTTGTAGAGTATAATTTAGTTGATGTAGAGTTGGTAGTTGATATGGATAAGAAACTACAATTTTTAGAATTAGCTAGGCAAATATGCCATGCAGGTCACGTATTCTATGAAGATTTCTTATTTTCATCAAAGTATTTAGAAGGAGCAATACTTACATTCCTTAGAAGGAGTGGTAGGGTAGCTCCCAATAAACCTAAACGTATGCACAAAAATGATGATGGTTCTGATGGTGAATCTAAATTTGTAGGAGCATATGTGAAACAACCGAAGCCAGGTCTTTACAAATGGGTTTATGATTTGGATTTAACATCACTATATCCATCAATCATTATGAGTATCAACATATCACCTGAAACTAAGATTGGTAAGGTAGAAGGATACACAGCCGAATCACATATGAAATCAGAAATTGATTCTTATGTAATTGAAGATGATAACGGAAAACGATATCCACCAATGGATAAGGCTAAGTTTGAAGATTTCACTAAGAAGATGGATTTATCAATAGCATCAAATGGTGTATTATATACACAAGATAAAGTTGGTGTAATTCCTGAAATTCTTAATGTGTGGTTTGATAAGAGGGTGGAGTATAAGGATGAAATGAAAAAGTATGGTAAAGCTGGTAATGATGAAAAGTATAAATTCTTTGCTCAAAGGCAGTTGGTACAAAAGATTCTTTTGAATTCTCTTTATGGAGTATTGGGGTTACCATCATTCAGATTCTATGATGTTGATAACGCAACTGCAGTTACACTTACAGGTCAGACTGTGATTAAAACAACTGAGATGATTGCAAATCAATATTATAGTAAGAACATTGGTGAAACAAAAGATTACAACATTTATGTTGATACTGATTCTGTATTCTATGAAGCAGCTCCATTGGTAAAGGCGAGGAATCCTAACATTGATGTTACATCTGATAAAGAAATGATTCCAGCTATTTTGGAAGTAGCGCAAGAAGTTGAGAAACATATCAACAAAGTTTATGATTCAATGGCATTAAAAATGTTTAATATAAATTCACATAGATTTGATATTAAGCAAGAAACTATCGCTAAGGGTGGGTTTTGGGTATCTAAGAAACGATACGCTCAATGGATTATCAATGATAATACTGTAGATTGTGATAAGTTGGATGTAAAGGGATTGGATGTAAAACGTTCATCATTCCCAACTTACTTCAAAGAAGTGATGAGTACTGTATTGATGGATATCCTAAAGGATGAGAACAAAGATAAGATTGATAAGTATATCTTAGATAAGAGAGAGCAAATGAAAACTACAAACTTCATTGATATCGCTAAGAACTCATCAGTAAAACATATGAGTAAGTACACATTTAAGAATCAAGCATTGGGAGAGTTTATGAAAGGAACACCAGCGCATGTTAAAGCAGCACTTACTTACAATCAACTATTAAAATATTTCAATGCAGCTTACAAATATGAACCAATGAAAGATGGTGATAAGATTAAGTGGGTGTATTTGAAACCTAATCCATTAGGATTAGACTCCGTTGGGTTGACGGGATATAACGACCCAAAAGAAATTTTGGATTTGGTAGAACAACATATAGATTATGAACTAATTTGGCAAAAAGAGTTAGAAAATAAGTTAGATGATTTCTACGAAGCTATGGCTTGGGAAAAACCAAATCCTAATTTAGCATTGGCATCACAATTTTTTGGATTTTAATTAGGATAATTCAAAAAGTTTTTGTATATTTGTATAACAATAATTAATAATAAGTAAAATTTATGAAGAAAGCAAGTCTTGAACAGTTCATTAACCGATACAATCTCGGTGGTGAAGTAGAATCGGTAAAGATTACATCTACTGATTCAGAAATGAAGGTAAGTTTTATCTCAGATGATAAAACATTACTTGGGGAAGTAACTTCGAAAGAAGGAGAATTTCCAAATGGTGAGTTTGGTGTTTATACAACATCACAACTCAAAGCACTATTGGGTGTATTATCACCAACAATGGATGTTAACTCAACAGAATCTTATATTAAGTTTTCTGATACGGGAACATCTGTAAATTATATGTTAGCAGATTTATCTGTTATTCCTGTAGTGCCAGATTTAAAAGCAGTTCCACCGATGAATGTACAAATCACATTAGATGATGATTTTACATCTAAGTTCATCAAATCAAAAGGAGCACTTAGTGAATCTGATACTTTTACATTCGAATGTAAAGGTGGTAAGGGGGAGATTATCTTAGGATACTCATCAATCAATACAAACAGAATTTCTATGAAAGTAGATTGTAAATGTGATGGAGATGTATCACCTATTTCGTTCTCAGCTAAGTATTTGAAAGAGATTTTGAATGCTAATAGAGGTTCTAAATCAGCTAACCTACAGATTTCATCACAGGGATTAGCAAACATCGAATTTGAGAAAGATAATTTAACATCTAAGTATTACTTAGTAGAGATAAAGTAAGTATATGAATTTTTGGGATACAGAACCGGCTAAACCAGTATTTGATTACGATATTCAGAGAAGAGAATTAATCGAAAATATGGATTACCTTGCATCAATGACTGTTGAGGAACAAACACTTTACAAAAAGTGGGTTGAGTTGCAAGAACCTAATATGATTAGAGATAAATCTTTGATATCTGAATTGTATGATACACAGTGGATGCCGAAGGATATTAATAATTTGGAACAAACTATCAAAGAGATTGAAGAGTTAGAACCTTATGTTGAAATCTTAGATGACCCCAAAGAATCTACTAAGTGGACTTATGTTAGAAAGATGATTCATACTATGGGATTTACCGCTAATCCTGGTCGTAACGTTAAGATTAATGTTAAGGATAGGAAGAGTGGTAAACTCTTAGGACAGATTTCATTAGCATCCGATGTAACATCTATGGCAGTTAGAGATAACTATATTGGGTGGAGTAAGGATAATAAGTTTAAAGATGGAAAACTGAATCATACTACAATAGCATCTACAATTGTATGTACTCAACCATTAGGGTATAATTTTTTAGGTGGGAAGTTGGTTGCTATGATGACTACTGTTCCTGAAATTAGAAACCTTTGGAAAGAAAAGTATGGACAAACTCTAATCGCAGTTGGTACAACATCGTTATATGGAATACATTCTCAGTACAATGGTATTCCACATTTCAAAACACTCGGAGAATCCGCTGGTAAAATATCTTTGAAACCTGATGATAAGTTCTATGAACCTTGGCATCAATGGATTAAAGAAAACAGAGCAGAGTGGTACGAAACTGCGATTACGAATGAAAGAATCCGTAATGGTAAGAGTATGGGTGTAGCAAGTGGGCCTGTGAGTGGTATCAAACAAAAGATTCTTGGACAGATATTCAAAGAATGTGGTATCAAACAATCGGAGTATCATCATGGTTTTAAAAGAGGTGTATATCTCGCTATGATGTATGAGAATGGACCTGAGTATCTTCGTAAGGAGATTGAAGAGGATGAGTTGGTGATGAAAAAGAAGTTTACTGAAGGTGTTGATTACATCAATCGATGGTGGAAGAAGAAAGCTATCAAACGATACACTAAACTACATTCAGAAGGTAGATTAAAACCAGAGCACTTATTTTACATCGATGCTATTGGTATGAGTTGGGAACAAATGAAAGATAACTATTTAAAAGAAGTCGGAAGATAATGAATAATAATACAGAAAATACATTGTGGGTTGAGAAATACAGACCCGATACATTAGAAGGGTATGTTGGTAATGAACATATCTTACAGAAAGTAAAAATCTATATAGAGAATGAGGATGTACCTCATCTACTCTTATATGGACAAGCTGGTACGGGTAAAACCACATTGGCTAAAATCATTACAAACCAAATTGATTGTGATGTTATGTACATTAACGCATCTGATGAAAACTCAGTAGATGCAGTTAGGGATAAGATTAGAGGGTTCGCATCTTCTATGGGATTCCGTAAGTGGAAAGTGGTTATATTAGATGAATCTGATTACTTAACACCAAATGCACAGGCAGCACTTCGTAATCTGATGGAAACATTCTCAAAAACTACTAGGTTTATTTTGACTTGTAACTATGTAGAGAAAGTAATTGACCCAATTCAGAGTAGATGTCAAACATTTGGAATTACACCACCATCTAAGAAAGAGGTGGCTATGAGATTAAAGGATATCTTAGATGCTGAAGAAGTTAAATACGAAATGAGTGATTTAGCAATCTTAGTAAATAGTGGATATCCTGATATTCGTAGAGTTCTAAATGCAGGACAACGACAGGTTATTAAGGGTGAACTAATGATTGATAAAGCATCAACGATTCAAGCAAACTATATGGATGAAGTATTAACACTACTTAAATCCGATGGGGGTGTAAAGGATATCTTTACATCTGTTAGAAAAGTGATAGCTGATTCAAAGGTTAAAGATTTTACACCATTTTACAGATTTATGTATGATAATGTAGATGATTACGCAAATGGTAAAGTGGGTAATACCATACTGAAGATTGCAGATGGACAGTATAAAGATGCATCTGTAGTAGATAAGGAGATTAATATTATGGCTATGATGCTAGAAATAATAATCGATATAAAACAATAATTAATTTAAAAAAGGAAAACGTTATGGCAACATCACAACAATTATTCGAACAGATAAAAGATTTATTTGTAGAATTTGAAACAGAACACAATGGTACAACTAAAGCATCTAAAGGTAGAGCTAGAAAAGCTATTGGAGAAGTAAAAAAGTTAGTAACTGAATACAGAAAAGTATCTGTAGAAGAAAATAAGTAATTATGGGAAAAGGTAAAGGAAAAGTAATCGGTATGGGTGGTTCTAAGCAAGGACCACCACAAGCCCAAATGAAATTAGACCCAACAAAACTCCCAACAGTAACTTGTGAGAATTGTGATTCTATCTTTTGGGAAGAAGTAACAATGTTTAAAGAAGTTCCAGCGGTACAATCACCAAACGGACAGAAATCAATGTTACCTATTCCTGTAGTTAGATGTGCAGAGTGTGGGCATGTATCGGAGAAGTTTTTACCTAAAGAATTACTACCTTAATGGAGAAGAAATCAGAAAATACTGTGAAAGCTAAGACTATCTTTCAACATCTGAGTGGTATAAAGGAGAAGAAAGAATCTTGGGCATCTCTATCGGATATGGACAAGAAATCTTTCTCACCTTTTATCATTAATAGATGGTTGAGTATGAATTTAGATTTGTTACCTATTGTAAATATATTACAAAAGTACACAATCGGATTCTTATCAGCTAGAGATGTTTATAAAGTATATTTAGATTTCTTACCAAAACAGAAAACGTTTGATAAGTACATCAAAGGTAGTAAATCGAGTAAGTATAACAAAGATGTATT
>Ga0233438_10005347_pt1 | contig 10836 bp, 7 predicted proteins | sample SI_123_September_FD_182720 | JGI IMG/M metagenome (GOLD analysis project Ga0233438, IMG submission 182720) | Seawater microbial communities from Saanich Inlet, British Columbia, Canada - SI_123_September2016_10_MG | ecosystem: Environmental > Aquatic > Marine > Inlet | place: Canada: British... | reverse complement strand
GGCGGCCAGTGTCGCTAGTGCGATGCTTTTAAGTGCGGCCAGCGCGCCGCTTTTCGCGCAACAAGAGATTGACGAAATTGTTGTTGTTGGCTCTCAAATCCGTGGCGCGCAAATAAGCGATGCGCTTCCCGTATCGATTATGAACGAGCTCGATATCGAAGCATTGGGCGTTAATTCGGGAGACGAGCTCCTCGAGTTTATGGCTGAGCAGGGTCAGAATTTTTTTAGCGAATCAGAAAATATCTCGGGCGGCGTAAACTCCGCCCGCGGCGATATCGGTGCGTTTAACCTGCGTAATTTGGGCACAGGAAACACGCTGGTGTTGTTAAATGGACGCCGTGTTGTGAACTCTGCGGCCTATCAAACCGAATCGGTAGGCGGCAGCTTCGTGCCGGTTAATACAGTTAACGTCCAGTCTATTCCCGTGACGGGCCTGCGCCGAACCGAAGTGCTTCGCGAAGGCGCTTCGGCGATCTACGGTGCAGATGCAGTCGCCGGCGTTGTTAACTATGTCATGAAGAACGACTTCGATGGGCTCAATGTTAGCCTCCGTGCGGACAGCTACGAAAGCATCGGCCGCGACGATGAGCGTCTCACGGTGGAGTGGGGTACTAATTTTAATCAGGAGCGCACCAACGTCGGCGCGAGTTTCAATTTCTTTCAGCGCGATCGTGTTAATTCACAAGATGACCCGCGCTGGGCCAACAGCGACTTCCGTGACCGCGTGGGCGACAATGAATTCAACACCACCATGTTTCGCAACAATAGCGCTAATTCGGGTTATGGGCAGTACGATGTTCGCCCAAGCGTATCGAGCAATGGCCTGCGTAACGTTATTACCGACAGCGCTGGCGAATTCGAAACCTACCCCCTCGGCGATAGCCGCTGTGAATACACCATCAACGATGAGGTCTGTGGCGCTGTCGATGGGCAGGGCACCTATCGCTATAACCTAAACGACAATCGTGACCTGTACTCGGAACTCGAACGCAGTAATCTCTATGCCTATTTGAATCATGACTTTGACAATGGCATGGAAGGCTTTGGGGAGTTCAGCTGGTATAACTCAGATACCAACACCACGCGCCATCCTTCATCTCGTTCGAGCGCCGTCGCGAAGTTCCGTATGGCAGGCGACGCCTATTACAACCCACTCGGTTCTTGCACGTCGCCCAACCGTCTGCCTGATAGCGTTATCGGCACCGGCGTATCTTGCGATGGGCTGCAACTCGAACTAGATAATTACCGCTTTACTCAAGTACCACGTATCGTCGATGTGTCTGGCGATACCTATCGCTTGCTCGCCGGACTGCGCGGCGAGGTGGGCAGCTGGTTCTGGGAAGGTGCATACACTTGGTCGCGCGCCGACCGCGAGGACATCACCCGCAATCGTGTGAGCAATCAGCTCATGACCGAAGCATTAAACGACCCAACCTCTGCTGGTTTCAACCCATTCGCGCCAACTACCGGCAGCAATATCGAACGCACATTAGTCGATGTGGTTCGAAAGAATGAACAAGATTTATCGATGCTCGACTTTAAGATATCGAGCGGCGAAGTCTTTGATCTGCCTGCCGGCTCTGTCGGGATGGTTGTTGGTTTCGAATACCGAGATGAATCTTTCATCGACGATCGCGATCCGCGCTTAGATGGCACGATAAAGTTTACCGACGTCTCAGGAACGACTTTTCCCTATATTTCTGACGTCGCGAACTCAAGTCCTACCGCAGACAGTCGCGGCGATCGTCAAGTTACGTCGCTGTATACCGAGCTGCAAATTCCAGTTCTGAGCAATCTCGATGTTCAGCTCGCTGCACGCTACGAAGATTTTTCGGATATCGGAAGCACAACCGTTAGTAAAGTAGCCTTTGGCTATCGACCTTTCGAGCCGGTGCTGATTCGCGGCTCTTGGTCCGAAGCATTCCGCGCACCTAATCTCGTCACAATAAACGAGGCGCTAGTGGCCCGTTCGAATACACGTAATGACTTTGGTTGCTTGGTCGTCGATCCTGACGAGACGGTACTCGATTGTAATTACGGCATGCAGCGTACAGCCGGAGGTAGTCGATCACTTAGGCCCGAGACCTCAGACAACTATTCACTGGGCGTAGTGCTCGAGCCAGTCGAAGGGCTGACGATTACTTACGATAAGTGGTCGATCGAAAAATCAGACACGATTGGCTTGTTCGGCGAAGAGAATCACATCGCACTTGATCTGCTACGACGTTTGAGTGCGGGTACGAGCAACTGTTCTGCGGTTACAACCAATCCTGCAGTCATTCGTGATAACGATATCCCAACTGATTCTCTGCCACTATTCGCAGCGGCAGGACTCTGCCCCTTTGGTGAGGTTGCTCGGGTTGACGACAACTACACCAACCTCGACAAGCGAGTCGTAGAAGGCACAGATATTGGCGTCTATTACGACGTAGAAACTGAACTCGGCGAGTTCGGCTTCCGCTATGTTGGCACGTTTATGGACAAATATGATCAAGAGGCAGGCGGTCAAGCAGCAGAGCTTGTGGCAGCTCAGGCGTCGGGCACATTGCCTGCCTCGGTGCCTGTTGTTGGCTTTGCGAGTCTGATTGGTCAGAATGGCAATCCAGAGCGCAAAGACACCGTGCGTGCGAGCTGGAGCAAAGGCGATTGGGCAGTTCGTATGACCGGCCTTCGCTATGGCGATTTTGTCCAGCTGCTCTCTAACGGGCAGGTCTTCCCAATTCCTGAGATGACCACGTTCAACCTGTCAGTCGATTACAACTTCGACATGATCGGCGATATCGATAGCCGCATTCGTTTCGGTATGAATAACGTACAGGACGAGCGCGCGCCGCTAGCAGATGATTCGTTTGGCTATTTTGCCGACCAACATCGCGACCTCGGTCGCTACTACTATGTAGACCTGCGCTTCCGCCTGCTATAGTCTCAGACACGAAGTCAGCGCTAGATGAGAGGGAGCCTGCGGGCTCCTTTTTTTATGCAAGACTAGTTGTCGCAACTGACTATTGTGATTTTTAAAGGCTGCTTATGTTACTAAGGTTAGGAAGGTTACCAAGGAGAAGCCAAATTATGTCCATCTCAAAGCGGCCATCTCACTCGGGCAAGTTACCGAGCTCTCACGTCAGTTGGCGCGCGTTTAGGTTGTTGCTCAAAGCGGCTGCGATGTCTATCGCGATGTTGAGTGGATCGGCGCTAGCTGATTTCTGTGAATCTGACATCGCGCTAATTGATTCAAATTTTAGTGGTGGCAATCTTGGCGTCTGCGAATTTACCACGCCCACCTCGGTGAGCTTTACCATCACTCCCGAAGACGCACCTCCGATCAATCCGAGTGCGTGGTACTCGTTTCGATTAAGCCCTAAGAAGAACGAAGCGCTTCAACTCAGCCTAACTTTTGTCGATGGCCATGCGCGCTATTGGCCAAAGGTAAGCACCGATGGCACAACGTGGCAGCGTCTTGACGATTCGCAGGTAAGCATTAGCGAAGACCGCAGCATACTGACGATTACACTCGAGAGACGCAGTGATCCGCTTTTCATCTCTGCACAGGAGTTGCTGGTTAATGATGATTACGAGCAGTGGATGCGCAGCCTTGCTGCACATCCCGAAGTAGGTAGTCGCACGCTAGGCCGAAGTATCCAGGGCCGGCCGATTCAGGCGTTAATTACTGAACAAAAGCCTGAAGTGGTCTATCTCTTTGGGCGTCAACATCCACCCGAAATCACTGGCGGACTTGCGATGCAAAGTTTCGTAGACGAACTGTTCGGTGATAGCGATTTAGCTAACGAATTTCGCGCGCGATTTATGCTGGTACTAGTGCCGCTGATCAATCCCGATGGCGTCGACGCAGGTCATTGGCGACACAATATGGGTGGCCGTGATCTCAATCGCGACTGGGGACCATTTACACAGCCCGAAATTCAGAGCATCAAGCGCTTAATAGACGAGATCGATGAAGCGGGTATAGCGCCCAAGTTGATGCTCGATTTTCATTCAACGCAGCGCAGTCGATTCTATACACAGATGCCAGAGGATTTTGACGAGGAAATAGATTTCGCTCGCGATTGGCTAGACCGCGCGCGCCTTCGCATGTCCGATTTCGATTTCCTCTATGATCCACGCAAGCCCTCTGGACAAGAAAACACCAAAAATTACTTCTATTCGACTTACCATATTCCGGCGATTACTTACGAGATCGGAGACGAAGTTGATCGCGGGGACATCAGCAGAACCTCGCCTATTTTTGCACAAGAGATGATGCGTGTGATGCTCGAGCGTGAATAGAAGAATGCTCAAAAAGAATAAAAAATCAGAGTAATTGGAGCCGCTTTATGAATAATTTTAAACGTTGGGTTTTTGCAGGCGTCGTTGCTTGCTTAGTCACACCAGCTATTTTGGCTCAACCGATAAAAATTAAAAAATTGGACGATCCCGCGCCTGCTCAAGTGCTTTTCGTAGGTAACAGCTATTTCTATTACAACGACAGTTTGCACAATCATGTGAATAGACTGGTGCAAGCTCACGACAAAGGCCTTGCCGAACGCATCGCTTATAAATCAGCAACCATTGGAGGTGCAGCTCTCAACCACCATGATGTGGCCGGACACCTAGAACACGGACGATTGGGCTTAGAGAAGCCTTTCGATCTTGTCATTCTTCAAGGCGGCAGCGGCGAGCCACTGCGCGAATCACGCCGCCGTATATTCACCGAGACTGCGCGGCGGCACAGCGCGGCAATACGCGAGACGGGTGCCGAGGTGGCGCTCTATATGACACCCGCTTATTCTGATGTGCACTCGCGCTATGATCCAGATATGATCGATAAAATTGCATCACTGTATATAGAGACTGCGAATGAGATCGGTGCGCTAGTGATCCCCGTTGGCCTTGCCTTCGAAGAAGCCTATAAGCGCAAGCCAGATATGATTCTGCACAAATTTTTTGACGGCAGCCATCCCGAATTGGAGGGCACTTATCTCGCGGCGTGTGTGGTTTTCGCGTCTCTTTATAACGAGTCGCCAGTCGGGAATAGCTATACCTATTTTGGTGAGATAAGCGCAGAAGATGCAGCGTTTCTGCAGCAGGTTGCTCAGGATGTGGTTGCCGATTTTTTCAAGCGCTAGAAACTAACAACATTTAACTACTACAAGGGCTAAACATGAAGACAAAAATAACCGAATTATTCAATATCGAGCACCCGATCATTCAGGGTGGCATGCATTACGTTGGCTTCGCCGAACTCGCAGCTGCCGTGTCGGAAGCAGGTGGTCTTGGAATAATCACCGGGCTAACGCAAAAAACGCCTGAGTTGCTAGCGCAAGAAATCGCTAAAGCTCGTGCATTAACTAATAAGCCCATCGGTGTGAATCTGACCTTTCTGCCCTCGCTAAGCACGCCCGACTATCCTGGCTATGTAAAGGCGATTATCGAAGGTGGCGTCACAGTAGTGGAAACAGCTGGGCGAAATCCTGCCCAAGTAATGCCAGCGCTCAAAGAAGCCGGAATAAAAGTAATTCACAAATGCACCTCGGTGCGGCACGCACTCAAGGCCCAAGAAATTGGTTGCGATGCGGTCTCTGTAGACGGCTTCGAGTGCGGCGGTCATCCCGGAGAGGACGATATTCCTAACATGATTCTGCTTCCGCGCGCTGCAGACGAACTCGAAATTCCTTTTGTTGCGTCTGGCGGCCAGGCCGATGCTCGCTCACTCGTCGCCTCACTGTCGATGGGCGCCGAAGGCATTAATATGGGTACGCGGTTCATAGCCACTAAAGAAGCGCCTGTGCATGACAATGTGAAGCAAGCAATCGTCAATGCGTCGGAGCTTGATACGCGCCTAATTATGCGTCCACTACGCAATACCGAACGCGTATTAAATAACGAAGCTGTTGAACGCCTAATGGCAAAAGAGAAAGCGCTAGGTGACGCAATCAAGTTCGAGGATATACACGGAGAGGTGGCGGGCGTCTATCCACGTATAATGCTTGAAGGCGACATGGAAATCGGTGCTTGGTCATGCGGTATGGTGGCAGGCCTCATCCATGACGTGCCGACCTGTAAGGAATTAATCGATAGGATTATGTCTGAGGCTGACGCGATTATCAGCAACCGGTTGGCGAACATCCTCAAAGGATGAAGCGCTGATTAGTTGGTCCCGCGTTCACACACGTTTTATGGCTATTCTTAAAATTACTCTCCACATCAGGATCGGGAATCCTGATGTGGAGAAGTCATTCGAAATCCCGCTGGGTTAAAAATTCCACTGGGTTCGGAGGGTAAAGATATCCATGTCTTGTGCAAACATGCGTATCGTATTTGATTCGTCGGTATCGAGCACGCGTGACCAATCGGCCATGATCCGAACGCTGCGATTAGGATACCAATTGAGGGCGATTGAAAGAGCATCTTCCGTTCCGCCCATGACATTCCCATCGTTTAAATCGATTGCGGCGTAACGGGCAGCGATTTCCCAAGCGCCAATGCCACCATTCGCCCAATCGAAGTTTTTCGCAGGGCGCAAGCCTTTAAATTCTCCCGAGCTCATACTGTAACGTGATGCACGGCTTTCACCGGTCAAGCTCCATGCGGCGGCCGCGTGCCAGCCCGAAAACTCAAGATCTGGTGCTGCTGCGCGTCCAACTTGAGTCGTTGTATGTTCTGCGAAAACATAAAGAGGCCCCCAAACGGCAGCCATCTCTGGGCCAAAGAGCGTGGCTGATTCAGCATCATTTAATGCGCCGGTATTAACAATGCTTAAGCCAGAAAAATCGGTAGTTTTGTCTTTGATCTGCATTGTGGGTGTAGCGATGTCGACTTCGCGATAAGAGCCGCGAACGCCTAAATGCAGAATGCGTTCGTCTTCTATAATCGGCGAGTAGACTAGCCGCCCCGATGTGCCCCAGCCTTCGTCTCCGGTAGTGTCGCTATTGCTCATGGCGTCGCCGAACACACCTGCTGCGACGAACCAGTTCGCGCCGCTGTTCTCATAGCGAGCGCCGATCGCGCGATCGGTAAAGGTCGCCACGAGGTAGTTGTCTGCGCTTCGCTCGACGAAGGGGATATCGTTAGAGCTCATCTCGAGTGAAAGGCTGTATGGCTGCTTTTGGTGTCCAACATACAGAGATGCCCCACTGTCTGTTTCGTAGCCCAGTTTGATGTCCTTTATCGCCACCTTGTTTTTCGCATAATCGAACTCTGCGGCGTAGCCCCAGTTATTGTCGAACACGCCATCGATTTCGATGCGGCCGCGTCGAACCTGGCTACCGCTTATAGGGTCTTTGCCTATGCGCGAGTCAAATGAGTGATCGATGTAATCTAAGTGCAATCGTCCGCCAATTTCTACTTCGTAGGCACCGTCGGCGGATTTGACATTGAGTCCGCTGCCATTCGCGAAACCAATGTTCACAACGTCGGCTTCCTCTAACGCTTCTTTGTTAAGCAGTTCGTTGTACTGAGCTTGGTCGATTGCGCCATTGCTCAGCAGAATATCCAGAAGCGCTTGGTCTGCAGCCTTTGCGGGAGATGCGATCAAAGCTATTGCAGCGCTCAGGGCGATTGACGCGCCAACTGACGAGCCGATTAAAGAGCTAACAGCAGCGGTAGTTGACGTAGTAGTCAAGGAACTGAGTAATCGAATCTTATTTGTCATTGCGTGCATATCTCCGCGTCAGTAATTTTGGTCGAGCGCCCTATCGCAAGAGAAGGCGTGCGAACTTAATAGCAGCACTCTATTACCGAAATATTACAGGTTCATGACAATATGACAGTTAAGTCACTAAATTGACCAAATACGGAAATATTTAAAGACGGAACAGGAAATCGTGTGTTGATAGAATAGGGGGAAAAATGAAGCAGCAGAGCGATCCCCAAGAGAGGAGCGCTGATGATTAGCGCATTTTTTGAGTGGCGCAGCGGAAGGTGCCGACCTTGAATCCCCGTAGCTTTGCGTGTTTTGTTTTGCGCGCCGTGACGCGCTCGCGCCACATTCGGAAAGAAGACGGCTTCATTTCGAGACGCATAAGCTTGATGACGTCTGGCTCTTTGAGCCCGTAAGACGCCTCTATCGCTTCGAACGGTGTGCGGTCTTCCCACGCCATTTCGATGACGCGGCTAATATCGCTCGGACTCACTCTTCACCCTCGTATTCTTTCAGCGCAATCTGAGCGGCCCGGAAAAACTGCTCTGGAGTGCCTAAATTTCGACCGCAACTTTATAAGTTGGATCTTCGATAATATTAACATCGATGATCTTTTCGGCGTTTTTGAGCAGCTTTAGGCAATCGGGGCTTAGATGCCTAAGATGTAACTCTTTGCCTGCTCGTGTGTAGCGCTCGGTAATTTTGTTAAGCGCCTCGATACCCGACATATCATTTACGCGGCTTTCGCGAAAATCGATTATTACGACATCGGGATCAGTGGCGATATCGAACTTCTCAGCAAAAGCCTGCACTGAACCGAAGAACAGCGGGCCATAGATTTCGTAGTGTTTCGTGCCGTCTTCATCAACGTATTTGCGTGCTCGGATGCGCTTCGCGTTTTCCCATGCGAACACGAGCGCCGAGATGATGACGCCGATAAGCACCGCAAGCGCTAGGTTGTGCAGTAGCACGGTAATGCCAGCGACTAAAAAGCCGACGAGGTTGTCGCGAGTTGGCATCCTGCCGATCGCCCTGATACTCGCCCATTCGAAGGTGCCAATGGCGACCATAATCATTAGCCCCGTTAGGGCAGCGATCGGCATTTTCTCAATGTATTCGGCGCCAAACATGATGAACACGAGCAGCATAACCGAGGCGACGATGCCTGACAGGCGCGCGCGCGCGCCGGAAGAAATGTTGATGAGGCTTTGGCCGATCATGGCGCAGCCACCCATGCCTGAGAAGAACCCCGTAACGACATTAGCCAGACCCTGCGCCATTGCCTCTTTATTACTTTTGCCGCGTGTCTCGGTTATCTCATCGATGAGGTTTAGTGTGAGCAGGCTCTCGATAAGGCCAACTCCGGCAACGATAAACGCATAGGGGAAAATAATGCTGAGTGTCTCGAGGGTAAGAGGGACTTCGGGAATATGGAAGGGTGGGAAGCCGCCTTTGATCGAGCTAATGTCGCCGACATTACGCGTGTCGATATCCAGGCCCAGCACGATAGCGCTAACCACCAAGATCGCCGTGAGCGACGCAGGCACTGCCTTGGTGAGCTTAGGCAGACCCCAGATAATCAGCATAGTGAGAAAAACGAGGCCAAGCATCACGTTAAGCTGATCGCCAATCATCCAGCCCAACTCGCCGTTTTCACCTGCTACTTTAAACGACGCCAATTGCGCTAAAAAAATCACGATAGCAAGGCCGTTCACGAAGCCAAACATCACCGAATGGGGCACGAGGCGAATGAATTTCCCTAACTTGAGCGCCCCAGCAAGCATTTGAATCATGCCTGCCAGCACTACTGTGGCAAAAATGTATTCGACGCCATGGCTTTGGGCAAGGCTTACTATCACCACTGCCACCGCGCCCGTCGCGCCTGAAATCATGCCTGGCCGACCGCCAAAGAGTGAGGTGATGAGTCCGATGCTAAACGCAGCATAAAGCCCCGTGAGCGGCGATAGGCCGGCAATAAGGGCAAAGGCGATCGCTTCGGGCACCAGCGCCAATGACACCGTGAGTCCGGACAGGATTTCGGTCAGATAGTTGATGTGCTTAGATCGGTCGTAGAGGTTTAATAGGTTTTTCATAGGTTTAAGGTCAAGCTAAGGCAAACGCAAAAGGCGCGCACTCTACAGGAAAGGGCGCCTAATGAGAAGGGAAGGGTGGTTTTGGTACTGAGTGGAAAGAGGCTGCGTGGCGTCTAGAGCGGCAGCCGAAGGCCCTCTGTCGCGATGTGGTAGCCTGCGCCTATCACGCGAAGGCTCTCTGGGCTTTTAAGGTCTAATAGCGGATTCGTGTGGTTGAAGTGGATAAACCAGACTTTGCCGCGTTCCTCTGAAGGCAGAACAGAAAACAACGCCATCGACTCCGCGACGAAAGGGTGGGGGATCTGCGACATATCGCGGTTGCCGAGTTCGCCGTCGGCGAAGAAAGTCGCGTCGAGCAGCGCGTAGTCTACTGTCTTAATCAAGGCGGCGATGTCTGTGTCCCAATCGGCCCACTTATTTATGTCGGGTATAAAGAGAGCGCTTTTATTGGGCCCTTCGATGCGATAACCGACGGTCTCCGAAAACTCATCACGGTGAGGCACCAGCATTGGGGTCACGGAGAGGGCCGGTGTAAGCGCGACGGGCCGGTTATCTCCAAGCGGCATAAGCGCTACGTTGTTAAGCGCGACAAGTTGGCTCCATGGGCCATTATTGCGCAGATACGCTGACATCAATGGCATGACATAAACGGGCAGCCCCTGCGCATTCATTGCTTCGCGCCCAAAATGCATTAACCCTGCATAGTGACCGATATGCGCATGAGTTAGAAAGACTCCATCGAGGCCAGTGCGGGTAGTTGGAGCCTCCTTTTGCAGCGCATAAAGCTGCTCGGGCAGGTGCGGCGTCGCTTCGAATAAGTAGCTCAGGTTCTGCACAGGGTCTAGTAACGCGAGCGATGTGGCAGTGCGGCGCTGCGACGGGTTTTCCCAGCCCGGCATACAATGCGGCTGATAACAGCCAACCTGCGGATAGCCTGCGTCTTGTGCGACGCCAAGGATAAAGAGATAAGGTGTCTCTTGTGCCGACATTGTAACTTGTGCCGATACGAGGGCACTGACAACGAGGCTATAGGTTATTAAAATTAGCGAAATTATAAGTTTTCTCATCGGACTGGCTCGTTGTCTTGTCGATCTATAAATGAAACCC
>Ga0233438_10005331_pt1 | contig 10859 bp, 7 predicted proteins | sample SI_123_September_FD_182720 | JGI IMG/M metagenome (GOLD analysis project Ga0233438, IMG submission 182720) | Seawater microbial communities from Saanich Inlet, British Columbia, Canada - SI_123_September2016_10_MG | ecosystem: Environmental > Aquatic > Marine > Inlet | place: Canada: British... | reverse complement strand
TGACAAACCAACTTATACCTGGGGAGATATTAAAGAGAGAATATTTAAACTTTCCTCAAAGATACAATCATTAATTAAAGAGGGTGATCGTTGTTTAATTTTATCAGAAAACAGGCCTTATTGGTTAATGGCTGATATTGCGGTTATGAATGCAGGCGGTATATCGGTTCCAATTTTTACAACATACTCTTCAAATGATTATGAATATATTTTGAATGATTGTAAGCCATCATTAATTATAGTTTCAAATAATGATCAATTTAAAAAAATTAAAAATTACGTTAATTTGAATGAGCAAAAAATAATCTCTTTTGAAGAGATAGAAGCTGACAGTTTATTAATCAAAAAAATTATAGAAGAAGAAAATTACAAAAAAGAGATTAATGACAAATTAAAGAGAAATATGCCCGCATGTATTATTTACACATCGGGAACATCAGGAAAGCCTAAAGGAGTTATTTTAAGTCATGGTGGTATTTTATCAAACTGTGAGGGAGCAGTTGAGTTACTTGAAACTTTAACTAAAAAGAAAGAACCAATTTTTTTAACTTGGTTACCATTATCACATTCATATGAACATACAGTTCAATTTATACAAATCATTGTGGGCGCCAGAATTTTTTATGCTGAAAGTTTAGAAAAATTAATGTCTAACATGGGACAAGTTAAACCAACTATTATGACAGCAGTTCCAAGATTCTATCAAAATCTTTATACAAAAATAAAGATGAATTTTGAAAAAGAATCAGGTTTAAAAAGAAAGTTCATAAATCAAACTTTAAATTTAGGTAAAAAAATATTAAAAAAAGAAAAATTAAGTTTAGGTGAAAAAGTCATAAATTTTTTATGTGAAAAATTAGTTAGAAAAAAAATCAGAAATCAATTTGGTGGAAATCTCCAAGCTTTTGTTTCTGGAGGAGGAGCATTAGATCAAAATATTGGAGAATTTTTAAATGCCATCGGACTACCTACTTTACAGGGATACGGTCTTACAGAAGCATCACCAGTAGTAAGCTGCAATTTACCAGATTTAGTAAAGGTCGAGTCGGTTGGACCTCCATTTAGAACCAATGAAGTAAAAATAGCAGATGATGGTGAAATCTTGGTAAAGGGTGAAAATGTCATGTTGGGTTATTGGAATCTCAAAGAGGAAACTGAAAAAGTAATAAAAGACGGATGGTTACACACCGGTGATATTGGTGAGTTTGACTATAATAATTATTTAAAAATTACGGATAGAAAAAAAGATATAATAGTAAACCTAGGTGGAGATAACATTTCTCCAAGTAAAATTGAAAATATTTTATGTCTAAATGAAAATATAAAACAATCTTTTGTTTATGGTGATAAAAAAAATTATTTAGTTGCCTTAATTGTTTGTGAAAAAGCAATTAATAAAGAAAAAATCAAACTTATAATTGAAAATATGAATAAAAGTTTGACTTTAATAGAAAAAATTAAAAAATTTGTTTTAATTAATGAAGAATTTACAATTGAAAATGGAATGTTAACACCAACTTTAAAGTTAAAAAGAAAAGAAATAATTAAAAATTATAAACATCAATTAGAAAATCTTTATTAATTCTACAAATAAAAGTTAAATATTTGGTTAAATAAACATTGATATTGCTAACTTTTTCCAAAGTTATAAAAAATAAAAAAATTAATTAAAAAATTAAATTTTGAATCAATTTTGTAAATTAATTTATGTTTGACATGAATCTTTTAATAATTAATGTTTAATTAACAAACGAATCATTAAGATTTGTTTTTAAACAAGGGAGAAAAGATGGCTAAAAGAAGAAAAAAAGCTAAAAAGAAAACTAAAAAGAAAGCAAAAAAAAGAAAAAGAAAAAGATAGTTTTCTCTTTAACTAAACGCCCTTTTTAATTTCTTAAAAAGGGCGTTTTTTTATTCTGGGTTTTCTGAAATATTTATTCTACCTAAGGCCTTGTCCATTTTTTTTTGAACTTCCTCTGGACTAATTTTAAGGACTGCTTCGAATTCTGACTTTAACCTTTCATATGCTTTTTCAAAAAGTTGTCTTTCCGAATATGATTGATCAGCAATAATATCAGTATTCTTATTTAGATCTTTCACCACTTCGGCTAACTCATATATTTTTCCAGAGTTGATTTTTTGATCATATTCTTGAGCTCTTCTGCTCCACATTGTTCTTTTTATTTTTGGTTTTGTTTTTAAAATTGATATGCATTTATTTATCTGGTTTACAGAAGCTATAGGTCTTAATTTAGATTGCTGATTTATCGGAACAGTTAAAGTCAATTTTTCTTTTTCAACTAAAATTTTATAGAACTGAATTTCTATTTCACCAATATTCGCTTTTTCTATCGCAATAATCTGGCCAACGCCATGTTTTGGATAAACTACAAAATCATTTAAATTGTAAATTCGTTTTTCGGTTGGCTGTTTTTTGATTTTTTTAATTTCTGGTTTTTCGTCTGCACCAGGAATTGTGTTTTTTTTGTCTAAAGGTTTTGATAATTTTTTAGCCTTATTATGTAATTTGACTTTTTTTACTTTCTTTACCTTCTTTGCTTTTTTTACTTTTTTCTTTTTTGACATATATATTTATTTTCCAGGTTTTTCTGAAAAGTGTTTATCGTATTTATCTTTAATTTCTCTAAATTTTTCGTGTTCAACCATTGGCTCTTTTTTTTTTGAAATATTAGGCCATATTGCAGAAAACTTTTTATTAAGCAACAACCATTTTTCCATATCAGCAATACTCTCGTCTGTGTCAGCTTTTATAGCATCTATTGGACACTCTGGTTCACACACTCCACAATCAATACATTCATCAGGGTTGATCACAAGCATATTTTCACCTTCATAAAAACAATCTACCGGACAAACTTCAACGCAGTCCGTCAATTTACATTTAATGCACTCGTCTTTAACAATATAAGTCATTTGTTATTATTCAATCGAAGTTTAATTTCTGCACACTCTTTATCTGGAAAATATATAAGGCCACAAATCCTTCTCATCAGATTGGACTCATATTGGTCTACAGTGTTGTCAGAAATAAGAATTTTCCAAAGATGCTCAATAATATCTTTTTTAATCTCAATAGAGTTTTCTTTTATAATGTTCGTATAATTTAATAATTGATTTGAGTTATTTTCTATTTCCTCAGCTTTTTTCAAAACCTCATCTAAATTTACACTTTTTAAATATGATTTTATAAAATTTTTTATTAAATCTTTTTCGTGATCTGAATAAATTTCATCTATTTTAGCAGCATGCACAAGTAATGCAGAAATACCAACGACACTTTCTTTATCTAATTTATTCATTTATTTAATATTTAAAGAAAGAAGCTTATTAAATGGATTTTCCTTTTTGTCAAACCGTATTATCTTCTCTTTTTTCTTTTTTTCACCTTTAAAAATATAAGTATCTACTGCTTTATCCTTTTTATAATTCATATAAGTCATTAACTTATAAAAGTTATCTTTAGAACAACCTAACAAATTCATCATTTCGGCGTTAATCTTAAACTTTTTGTCTTTTGTATTATCAATTATTTTTAAAAATAATTTTTCAAGAATATCAATTCTTACAAATAATTCTCTAAATTTTTCAAATCCACATAATAAAAGAAAGTTTTTTTCTAAATTAGCGCCAGTTAAAAAATTTAATCCGGATTTAGGAATTCTGTTTTTATCTGAAAGGTTGTGAAATATCTTCCATAAACCAATTCTAAATTCCACTGCTTTTGGCTTAAGCATTTTAGGAAGATAGATATGATACCTACCTATTTTTATACCCATGCCCCATAATTTCTTTCTTTCCTCTAATGGAATTAATTTTACAATTTTATCCACTTCACTTCTTTTAATAACTCCATTATTTTCAAACAACTGAAACACTAACCCTCTCAAATATTGATTGCTAATTTCACGGTTTGTTAATTTGATTAAATCTCCTAAAACATCATTAATGTGATTAGATAGCCATTTATTTAAAAAAATATTCAATTTGGATTTTACCTCCTCATTTAAGGACTCATCAGCAATAATATCTATATCTGGATTTAAATAGCTGTTACCTTTTTTCAGCCTAGCTATAGGATTATTTTTCCAAATAATCTTACTATCATTATCTATCTCAATTTCTGAAGTATTTAAAATTTCATCTACTCTTTTAACAAGTTCCTTTTCAACACCTTTTCTGGCAGCTTTTCTTATTGATTTAATATCAGTGTCTAGTGTTTTAGAGGTAACTTCTATTAAAAATTTTAGACCTTTTAGTTCCCCAATCAATTGTCCATCTATATGAATTTTGTTTTCATCATTAATTTCTGTATTTAAAACTAAATCCTGTTTTAAACCTCTAGAGAGAATACTTATTTTTTTGTCGATGAAACTTTTTGTTAACTCGTCATGTAATTTATCAGATAATTTGTCTTCAATGTCTTTAGTAAGATGAACCCAATAGTCGGAATTTTCTACCCAATTTTTTTTATTAGTTACATAAGACCAAGTTCTTACATTGGACAATCTATGGGACAAAAGATCTACATTTCCATGATTTTTCTCAAGACCTTTTAGTTGTTCTTTCATAAAGGTGCTAGGTATCTTTCTTTTACGAGTTGTTAAAAATTGAAATACTTTATCGATTACATTTATGTGCTGGCCATAAGCTTTTTTCTCAAAATCTGGTATCTGACAACATTCCCACAAAAGTTCTAAATTTTTATGATAAATAATATTATTCGCACCTTTTTTTAAAAAATATCTTAATACACTTTCATCAAGTGAGTCATTAGTTCTTAAAAGATTTTTTTGTTTAGGTTTAAGTTCTAGTGAGGTGATAAGTTTGTCAGGATTTTTAAAATCTAATTGTGAATTTCTCCAATAAATTGATTTAGTATCTGGTAATTGATGTTTTTCAATCTTTTCTATTTCATCCGAGTTTAAGGTTTCACAGTCACCTGTGGTCCCAAATCCTCCATCATTTTTAAACCTACCAGCACGACCTGCTATTTGAGACAATTCAACTAAATTTAGTCTTCTAGTTTTTTTTCCATCAAATTTTTTTAAATTAGAGAAATAAATTTCGTTTATATCCATATTCAAACCCATACCAATAGCATCAGTAGCTATTAAATAGTCCACGTCACCTGATTGATACAAACCAACTTGAGAATTTCGAGTTTTAGGACTTAAAGAGCCCATAATTACAGCGGCCCCACCTTTTTGCCGTCTTACCAACTCAGCGATTGCATAAACTTCTTCAATTGAAAAGGCTATTATGGCAACTTTTCTTTCCAATCTAGATATTTTTTTTATACCTGAATAACTTAATTTTGAGTATCTTTCTTTTTTTTCAAACTCTACATTTTTAACTAATTCTTTAATTATATTTTCCATTACTTGGGAACCAAGAAACATAGTTAATTTTGTTCCACGAGACTCCAACATTCGTTCAGTAAAAATATGACCTCTTTCTCTATCAGCGCACATTTGTATTTCATCAATTGCAATGAAATCTACTTGTTTATTTTTAGGCATCGACTCAACCGTACAAATAAAATAATTAGCAGTACTTGGAATTATTTTTTCTTCTCCCGTAATTAACGCTACTTTGCTAGCACCAACTTTATCTATACATTTGTCATAAACTTCACGAGCTAATAGTCTTAGTGGTAAACCGAAAATACCTGTTTCAAACTCGAGCATTTTTTCTATTGCAACATGTGTTTTCCCGGTATTCGTTGGACCAAGTAGAGCAATTATTTTTTGATAGCCATCGTTCATAGTTGTGTGAGATAATTTATTTTATACTATATGTAGATCCAAGTTGAGAACAAAATAAGATTAAAACATGACCGAATCGATTTGTCAAATGTTCCTATTTTAATTGACTTTGAACAAGCAGTCCCCGTATAGATAAACTCTTAATAAGATGTCCTCTAAAATAAAAAAAAGTATTCTTAAATTAAAAGAGTCGTCAACGCTTGTAATAAATGAAAAGTGTAAAGAATTAATTAAGCAAGGCAAAAAAGTTTATAATTTTGGTTTTGGCCAATCTCCGTTCCCAGTGCCAGAGAAAATTGTGGAGTCATTAAAACATTATGCACATAGAAAAGAATATTTACCTATTCTGGGGTTACCAAATTTAAGAGAGGCTATTTCAAATTATTTAAAAAAAAAGACTGGGAATATTTATCCTAAAGAAAATATATTAATTACACCAGGATCCAAAGAAGCTATGTTGTTAATGCACATAGCTTTTAGAGGAGAAATATTAATACCAGCTCCAGGTTGGGTTTCTTATGAACCTCAAGCACAAATTGGTTCAAACAAAGTTCACTGGTTAGAAACTTCAAGAGAAAACAACTGGTTTCCTACAGCGATAGAACTTGAAAAGAAAGTTAAAAAAATTGGAAAAAAGAAAAATTTAATATTTATTCTTAATTCACCTAACAATCCATCAGGAGCAGTTTGTAATAATTTAGCAGAACTAGCTAAAGTTGCAAAAAAATATAAATTGATAGTGCTTTCGGACGAAATTTATACTGATTTAACATTCGGAAAAAATTATGACTCTATATCACAACATTACCCTGAACTTACTTTTATAACAGGAGGTCTAAGTAAATGGTGTGGGGCAGGAGGATGGAGATTAGGTTTTTTAGCTGTACCAAAACAACTAAAAGATTTTTTGAAAAGTTTAAAGTCTTTAGCTAGTGAGTCATATTCTACAGTAAATACTCCTACACAATTTGCAGCTGTAGAAGCATATAGTGGAAACTATGATGAATATAGGAAAAAAGTAAAAGGAATTTTAAATGCCATAGGTACATATGTTTATAATAATCTTAAGTCAAACAAGGTTTTGATAAATCCTCCTCAAGGAGCATTTTATTTAATGCCAGAATTTAAAAATAATAAATTCAAAAATTCTTCAGAGTTATGCGAGACAATATTAAACGAAACTGGAGTTGCAATGTTGCCAGGATCTGATTTCGGTTTTAAACCAAAAAGAATGATATCTAGATTAAGTTATACAGATTTTGATGGAACAGAATTTTTTAGAAACGTTACAAACTGCAAAATGATAAATGATGAAATGATAAAAAAGTATGCCCCAAATGTAGTCGAAGGTGTTTCTAAATTATCAAATTGGGTTAAAAATATATAAGAATCTCTTTGACCTTAATTCAATTACGTAGTTAAATTAGCTAACTAACAAAAGGATGTACACATGAAAAAAATGATATCAATGATTTCAGCTTTTTTAGTAATGATAGCTTTTTCAAGCCCATTCACTTCAATCGCAAAATCAGCAGAGTTCTTTACAATAGGAACAGGTGGACCTACTGGAGTATATTTCCAAACAGGTAACGCTATCTGCAAAATGTTACACAAATCAGCAATAAGTGCTGATCACGGTAGAACAAAAGGTACAGCTAAAGCTTACAGATGTACTGCACCTTCAACAGGTGGTTCTAACTATAATATTGGACAAATCAAAGATGGTGAGTTTCAATTCGGTGTTGCTCAGTCAGACTGGCAGTATCATGCTTACAATGGTTCAAGCAAATGGGAAGGAAACCAGTTTAGTAATTTAAGAGCTGTATTTTCTGTTCATAATGAACCTTTCCAAATTTGGGCAAGTAAAAAATCTGGAATTAAAAATTTCAAAGGCCTAAAAGGAAAAACAGTAAACATTGGTAACCCTGGTTCTGGTCAAAGAGGAACTATGGAAGAATTAATGAAAGCTATGGGAGCAGACATGAGCATGTTTAAAGCTACTACTGAGCTTACTTCGTCTGAACAAGTAAAAGCTCTTTGTGATGGTAAAATAGATGCATTTGGATATTCAGTTGGATTTCCTAATGGAGCCATGGAACAAGCTGCTACATGCAAAGCAAAAGCTAGCCCAATCAACTTAACTGGAGCGCCAGTACAAGGTTTAATCGATGGAGCTGACTACTATGCGAAAGCTGTAATTCCAAAAGGAACTTACTCTAATCAGAAAAAAGACGCGACAACTTTTGGTGTAAAAGCTACTGTTGTTACTAGTGCAGATGTTTCTGATGAACTTGTATACTTGGTAACAAAAGCGGTAATGGAGAACTTTGATGATTTCAGAGCTCAACACCCTGCTTTTGGGCCTCTGGAAAAGAAAAATATGATAGCTGATGGTTTATCGGCTCCATTACACCCAGGTGCAATTAAGTACTACAAAGAAGCTGGATTAATGTAATTCAACTTTTTAGTTTAATTAAAAAAGGCCCAATATTTCTTGGGCCTTTTTTTTTAGAATAATGTATCTTAAGTGAAATGAATCAAACTATTCAAGGTAAGATTAAAGACAAAATCCAAGAAGATATTTCCCCTACTCGTAATTTATCAGGCATACATTTAAAAATAGTTTTTGGGATAGCTATTCTCTGGACATTCTTTCAGCTTTGGTACGCCTCTCCTTTTCCTTTTTGGTTTAACATTGGGATGTTTAAAGGCTTACCCGCAAGAGCAATACATCTAGGTTTTGCACTAATACTAACATTTTTAATTTTTCCTATGGCGAGGGAAAAAAAAATATCAGCTTTGGATATTCTTATAAGTATAGTTGCTGCATTTTGCTGTCTTTACATTTACTTTTTCTATGATGATCTTGTTAATAGAAGCGGCATTCTCTTAGTTAAAGAGATATTTGGATATAAAATCCCTGTAGAACTTATCATTGGTGCAATTGGTATTTTAATTCTTTTAGAGGCTACAAGAAGAACAATCGGACTACCTTTAGTAATAATTGCGATCTGCTTTTTATTATTCTCATACTTTGGAAAATATGCCCCAGATATTATTTCTCATGGTGGCTTATCTATGAAAAGATTAGTCGGATTTCAATGGTTTGACCAAGAAGCTATTTTTGGAATACCTATAGGTGTTTCTGTTGATTTTATTTTTTTATTCGTTCTCTTTGGAGCATTATTGGAAACTGCAGGTGGAGGAAAATATTTTTTAGATTTAGCTTTTGCAATGGTGGGTAAAATGCGAGGAGGACCTGCCAAAGCTGCTATTTTAGGATCTGGAATGACAGGTATGATTTCAGGCTCCTCGATAGCAAATACGGTAACAACAGGAACTTTTACAATTCCTATAATGAAAAAAACTGGTTTCTCTAAAGAGAAAGCAGGAGCAATTGAAGTTTCATCATCTGTAAATGGTCAAATTATGCCACCAGTCATGGGAGCCGCAGCTTTTGTAATGGCAAGTTTTATCGGTGTTACTTATTTTGAAGTTGTCAAACATGCTTTTTTACCAGCTATCATTTCATACATTGCATTATTTTATATATCCCATTTAGAGGCTCTTAAATTAGGACTTAAAGGAATGGATGATGCAGACGTTCCTCATCTTAAGAGAACTTTTTTATCTGGATTACATTTTTTAATACCAATTTTTGTTTTAATTTTTTTACTTGTTTACATGAGATACACCGCTGGTTTTTCAATTTTTTATGCAATAATGTGCTTGATCTTAGTGAATTTGATAAACCGTATTATTAAAAACTCAGATTATAAAACTGGCCTTATAGAGTGGTGGAATCAAACAATTGTGGGTCTTCAAAAAGGTGCAATTAATATGGTGGGAGTTGGAATAGCGATCGCTACCGCAGGTATAATAGTAGGGGCAGTTGGATCTACAGGATTAAGTACTAATTTAATTATAGTCATAGAGACGATAGCTAGAGATAATGTAATTATATTAATTTTACTTACTATTGTACTTTGTTTGCTTCTGGGCATGGGCCTACCTACGACCGCAAACTATGTTGTTGTGGCATCACTAATGGCTACAGTTTTAGTTGATGTTGGAAATGCTTCAGGTTTTATTTTTCCGTTAATTGCTGTTCATTTATTTGTATTTTATTTTGGATTGATGGCCGATGTAACGCCTCCTGTTGGTTTAGCATCTTATGCGGCAGCTGCAATTTCTGGTGGAGATCCTTTAAGAACAGGACTTCAAGCCATTTGGTATAGTTTAAGAACAGGAATTCTACCAATTGTATTCTTATTTAACCATGAACTTTTATTGATCGGGGTAGATAGTATTTGGCAAGCCCTGTTAGTAATAGTCACCTCATTAATAGGCATTTTAGTTTTCACAGCAGCAACACAACAATGGTTCATAAATAAATTAAGGTGGTATGAGACTATAGCTTTCTTAATTATATCGTTATCTTTTTTAGCTCCAGATTATGTTTTAGGTAAATTTTATCCAAAATTTAATGAACAAAAACTTTCAGCAAAAAATATTCAAAATTTATCTTTCGATCCCTCAAAAGAGGTTCATATAAAAGTGACACGAGTTACTGAATATGGAGAAAGATATAAATTATTTGTTATCGATAAAGATAAAATTAAAAATTACTATAATTTAGAAGAATATGGAGTAACATTAGTAGATCAAAATGACCAACTCACTGTAGATAAATTAAATTGGAAAGGGGAGGCAAAAAAATCTGGTATTCAAATGGGTGATATCATTAGTAATTTTAAAATTGAAAATCCAGAAAGACCGAATAAAGCTATTATCTACCCTTTTGCTCTTATATTTTTATTTATAGTTGGTTATTTAAATTATAGAAGAAAAACTTAAAGAATTTTCCAAGTCCCAGAGGCAGAAACGACAATTCCTTTATCATTAGAAATTTCACAATTTATAAAAACAAGAGTCTTTGTTTTTTTTAAAATTTTTACATCTCCTTTAAGTTTGTCACCTAACTGTCCCGCTGAAATGAATTTCATGTCTAAATTTATAGTTACACATCTTCTGTCACCAGCAAACCTATGCGCAGCAGTACCCATTCCTGTA
>Ga0233438_10005330_pt1 | contig 10859 bp, 8 predicted proteins | sample SI_123_September_FD_182720 | JGI IMG/M metagenome (GOLD analysis project Ga0233438, IMG submission 182720) | Seawater microbial communities from Saanich Inlet, British Columbia, Canada - SI_123_September2016_10_MG | ecosystem: Environmental > Aquatic > Marine > Inlet | place: Canada: British... | reverse complement strand
AATTAATGAATCATATATAGACTTTGCGTCATTACTAACTACTACTTTCATCTCTGTTTTAGCTGCATTTTCTAATATTTTTGGTATTGTAATTCCTGCTATAATAGCTATTATTATAATAGCAAATGTGATTTCTATAAGAGTTATACCTCTTTTCATGTTTGTTTTTACTTTATTCATTTTTTTCCTTTTTTTCTATTTATCTTTGTTGATAAATATAGTAAATTAATATTTTTAAAATCTTAATATTAAATATAAATATCACCTAGTATTTTAATACTCTAATACTTCCATACTCTAAAATCTAACACAATCAAAAACAATATATCTACCCAAACACCTCCAAAAATTTATAAGATTATATATTAAAATAAAATCAATACATCTATCTAATATTAACACTCACTACAAATACCAATTCTCTTCGCACAGAACTTTTAGAACTCTTTCCAAGTAATGGTATATCTTGTGTTGGTAAAATACCATCATAAGATTTACTATTTTTATATGTTGTTGCATATCCTATTATTGTTTTATCACCATTTCCCATTAAAAGATTACTTCTAAATGTATTTACAGATAATTTAGGTAATGTTATAGTATCACCATCTCCAAATGACTGCTTAGAGCTAGCATCTGCTGATATTAATTTTGGGGATATAGTAAGTTCTACTTTGTTTGATAATATTTTTGGTAATACACTTAATACTATACCATCTGATACTTCAGATATTGTTACTTTCCTAGTCTTCTTTTGGGCTTGATTATCTGTAGCTTCTGTTGTAGTTGTCTCTATATTTTTAATATATGAGCTAACATCTGTTAAGTCTACAAAATATGGTATATTATTTTTTAATATATATCCATGCCTTGTATGTTTTACAAATTTTACAGGATTATTATTAATATTTGCACTTGATGTTGTAGTTGGATTTTTACTATTTTTATTAGAACCAAAATCAAATATTTTAGAAGCTATACTATTAGATGGATCACTATTAATACCTAATGTAGTCTGACCTATATCTATAACACTTCCTAAGTTTATATTTAGATTAAAATCTCTCTTAACTTCAAACTCAAATATCTCAAATTCAAAATCAATTTGTCTACTATAAAGAGAATTAAAATCATTAATTATTTGTGTAACTTCATTCATAGATGATTTATCAGCTTTGATAAATATCTGCCCTGTTATTTTATCAAATGTAAATATAATACTATTTTTATCTGAACTAAATGATAATATCTTTTTAATATTATCTTCCAAATTATCTAATATACTCAATTTTATAGTAGATTTTATAGAGTTTTTAGTATCTACAGAACCTACATCATTAGATAAGCTCTTACTAGCATCTAATGTTCCACTATAGTCAATATTACTCATAACCGTATGAAAAACTTTATATTTTAGTTTTTGAATTATTATTGTTTTTGAATCATAATCTACATCTATATATACATTAAAAGTCTTAGAAAATAGTTCTAAAAAATTTGATATATTACTCCCTTTTAGAGTCATTTGACTATTTTGAAATAGATTTTTAAGATATGATACCTTACGTATATCATTAATATTTATTGAAGATGGGTTTTTTGCAGAGGATTTAACTATTAAATTAAATTTTGATATTTTAGATATCTCCTGCAACATATCATAAGCTGTTTTTATCTCTCCATCAAAACTAAAAGGTATATCTAATATACTATTTTTAATAGATGATTTACTTATAACTGAGACTTGTTTCACTCTATTTTTTTTATACTTATTTTTTTTGATTATTAATGTATAATTTGTAGAATCCTCTATATATTTTTTAAGCTTATCAAAACTATCTATATTTAATCTAAAACTATTTTTTAAACCATTTACTACAAAAGATCTACTTGCTAAATCCAAAACATAGAAATTTTGATCTATTGAACTAAGTTCTTCTAATAGAGTAGATAATTTTTTTCTATTGTCTAAATATAAATACTTTTTATTATTATTAATTTCAACTATTTCATCTTTTATGAAGCCTTTAGATTCATTAATTTTTTCTATATTATTTTTACTAAAGGATTTAAAATCATCATTAATATTTTTTGAGGCACAACTAATTAATAAAAATATATGTAGAAAAATGATAAAAAATCTATAAATATATGACATTCTTATATACTCCATTAATTATTAATTAAAATATTTTTTATATTTTTTTATTTTATAAACCTTAGTGTCATTAGGCTTTAATATTTTTGATAATTTTTTATATAAAAAATCTAATTTATCTAAAGCCTCTTTTTTAGTTTTAAAAATACCATATAAAACTTTTATATAATTTTTATCTTTTATGTTTATATTAAAGTATGTTACATTTTCATCTAAATTAAAATACTCTAATATCATATCATTTGCATATTCTGTTTTACTATATAAAGCTATTGGTATAGTAAAATACCCTTCATTACTACTATTAAATCTATGTAAAATATTTTGATTTCTAATATCTAATAGCTCTTCATTAGATAAATTATCTATATTTCTATCAGATATTTTATTTGATTTTTCAATAATAAAATTAGATCTCTTATTTGGTAGACTATTTGAAGATTCTTTATCTTCTAAACTGTTTGTGTTATTTGAACTATCATATAGTTTTAATGATCTATTATCATCTATACTATTATTTATAGCTTTAGTTAAATCAGTTTTATTAATTGAATCAGTTTTATTTGATGATTTTTTATATACTATGTTACTAAGTCTTCTTAACTCTAGATCAATACTATATAAAGTCTCCTTATCTTCTTCATTTATATTTAATAATAACTTTTCAATATTTAATATAGAACTATTAATATCTATTTTATCTTTTATTTTAGTAGCATTTTTATACTCTTTATATAATTTGTATTCATCATTATTTAATACAATTAATTTAGCAGGTGATTGTAGTGAGTATAAAAAACTACTAAGAAACATAAAACATAAAAATAGAGATTTTAGATGATTAAAAATATTTTTCGTATACATTAATTATTCATATCCTTTATATCTTTTATTAGTAAATCAATTTCAAAAATAGCCTCATTTGTAGATATATGACGATTTGATATACTAAAAATCAACTCTTTTATACTTTTTATATCAAGATCTTTATCAAATAAAACTATATTATTAAATAGCTCTTCTTGTATTCGATTATGGTACTTAATAGAGTTAATTTTATCATCACTATTAACTAGGAACATCTTTTTGTACTCTTTTAAAAGTTTGACTAAATATCTAGAAGCTAATAGAGTTTTATCTTTATATTTTTTAATATAAAGCTCTTCTTTAGTTATCTTATTTTCTAAATATAGCTTATATTCCATATTTGATAAGTCATATACTTTAGTCTTATATATAGACAATTCATTACAAAAAATAACATTGGTACTAATAAAAAAAACAACTATAACTCTCTTTAAAAAGATAAATATCAAAATAAACCTTTACAATAATAAAGACATATAAATGATATAATAATACCTAAATATTATAAAAAAAGTCTTAATTATAATAGTAATTGTAATATATTTATAAGTATTTTATAACGTTATGAAATAAATTCTTTAATAAAGATTTAATAAAGAGCTATAGTGAATATTTAATCAAAATATATGGATCTTTATATAAGAAATAATATTAAGATATATTATTCCCACTCTATTGTAGATGGTGGTTTTGAAGATATATCATATACTACTCTATTAATACCTTCTATTTCATTAATAATTCTTCTTGAAATAGTCTCTAATATATCATGTGGTATATATGAAAAAGTAGCTGTCATACCGTCTGTAGCATCTACTATTCTAATACATATTGTATTATCATATGTTCTATTATCACCCATAACTCCAACTGATGATACATTTAATAATACAGTAAAAGCCTGCCATGTTTTATCATAATATTGTGTAGTTTTTAATACATCTATTAGTATAGTATCTGATAATCTAACTAAATTTAAAGCATATTCATTAACATCACCCATAATTCTAATAGCTAAACCAGGTCCAGGAAAAGGGTGTCTTTGTATCATACTTTTTGGAAGACCTAATTCAAGCCCTAGAAGTCTAACTTCATCTTTAAATAGTTTTTTCAAAGGTTCTATTAAGTCAAATTTCATCCAAGATGGTAAACCTCCAACATTATGATGAGATTTAATAGTTTTTGATGGTCCATTTGTACTAACAGATTCAATAACATCTGTATAAAGAGTACCTTGAGCTAAAAATTGTATAGAATTATGTTTTTTGGCCTCTTTATCAAATACCTCTATAAATGTCTCACCTATAATTTTTCTTTTTTGTTCTGGATCTGTAATATTTTTTAATTTATTTAAAAAGTTTTCACTAGCATCAATAGTAATAAGTGGTATATTTCTACTTTTAAATATACCTTGAACCTCTTGACTCTCATTTTGTCTTAATAATCCATTATCAACAAAAACACAAATTAGATTATCTCCAATAGCTTTAGATAATAAAGCTGCCACAACAGAACTATCAACACCACCACTAACAGCACATAAAACTTTTTTATTACCTATTTGTTTTTTTATTTTTTCTATTTGCTCTTTTGCAAATGAATCCATACTCCAACTAGCTTCACATTTACATATATAAGATGCAAAATTATTTAATAAAATATCACCTTGTTGGGAATGATATACTTCAGGATGAAATTGAAATGCATAAATATTTTTATTTTTATTATATATAGCTGCATATGGTGAGTTTTGACTATACGCTATTTTTTCAAAACCATTTGGAAGAGTTTCAATCTTGTCACTATGAGACATCCATACTATTTTATTATCATCAATATCTTTAAAGATATCTAAATCTTTATTGATAATAGACAAATTAGCTTTACCATACTCTTTATGACTAGACTTTATAACACTTGCACCAAAAAAAGATGCTATTAATTGCATTCCATAACAAATACCAAGTATTGGTATACCAAGATTATAAATTTTTTTATCAATTTTAGGTGCGTTTTCATCATATACAGAAGATGGTCCACCTGATAGAATTATACCTTTTGGTTTTTTTAACTCTATATTTTCTATAGTCTCATTAAATGGTAATATTTGAGAATAAAAACCCTTTTCTCTTAATTTTCTAGCTATTATTTGTGTATATTGACTACCAAAATCTAATACAATAATTGAAATATGATTCATATAAATAAATTCCTTTTTATATAATATAATAGTAAAATTATAACTAAAGATTTTTTGATATCATCTTTATAGATATCAATTTATATATAAGTGATTTTTCTATATTATAAGTAAAGATATTAGGTGTAAGTTGTATATCAATGAGTGTTTTATAAAAACACTCATTAAATATAAAATATTATATTAAAATTATAAAAAATAGATCTATTTATACACCTATTTTAAATATTTCATATTGTATATACCAAACTAAACATGATACAAAATATCCTATTAATATAGTCCATGCATATCTCATATGAGATTTAAAAGTATAAATACCATGTAATTTACCCATCACACCAACACCAGCAGCACTACCAAATGATATCATAGATCCTCCAACACCAGCTGTTAAAGTAACTAACATCCATTGAGAAAGATCCATAGCTGGTGATGTTTTTAAAACTGCACTCATAACAGGAACATTATCTATAATAGCAGATAAAAATCCTACAGCAATATTAGACCAAGTAGGTCCTAAAATAGCTGGATCATAAACAACTGCTGCTAAATCAAGCCATCCTATAAAATACAATGCTCCAACAGCAGCTAATATACCAAAAAAGAATAAAAGAGTATTATTTTCTATTCTTGCAATAGATTTAAATATATTAAAATGATCTTGTCCATATTTGTGATTTAAATAGTATGAATATATTTTTAAAAGAGACAATCCAAACATCATACCCCACATAGCAGGAAGATGTAATACTTGATGAGACATAACAGCACTAAATATAGTAAAAATACCTAATCCCATAGTAATTGTAGAACCATGTGCCATAATAGGCTCTTTTTCATTTGTCATATCAACTTGGGGTTTTTCATTTGGTACAAATTTAGATAATAAAAATGCTGTTACTAAATATCCCAAAAGTGAAGCTGGAAATAAAAATAAAAAGTCAGTAAAAGCACCTTTACCAGCACTCCAAGCCATCAATGTAGTAATATCTCCAAAAGGAGACCAAGCACCACCAGCATTTGCTGATACTACTATATTAATAGCTGCAGGTACTAAGAAATCTAATCTTTTCTTTTCAATAGTAATTAAAACTGTTGCTAATATCAAAGATGTAGTTAAATTATCAGCAATTGGAGATAAGAAAAAAGCCAAAAATCCAGTCACCCAAAAAAGCTGTCTATATGTATACCCTTTACTAATTAAATTATATTTTAATCTTTCAAAAACTTTCATATGTATTAAAGCTTCTATATAAGTCATAGCAACAAAAAGAAAAAAGAATATTTCAGATATTTCTAATATTAAATGTTGTGCTTGATTATGGACTAAATCCATATTCAAACCATTCAGCATATAATAAAATCCAACTAACATAAACATAAAAGTACCAATAAAAAGTGCTGGTTTTGCTTTATCAATTCTATATCTCTCTTCTGAAGCTATGAAATAGTATCCAATAGCAAATATAAAAATAGATAAATATCCAACCCAAGTAGCTGTAATATCAGGTATAACAGAATCATTACTTGTAGATGCTGCAAATATAAATTGCGATATAAAAAGTAATGAAATAAAAATCTTAATCATTAGTTCCCCTTAAATAATGTGCGCCTAAAGACTTTTTTCTCTTTAAAGCACTTTTGAGTATAGATTTTGCCGTAAGAAGCCTTAAAAAAAGCAATCTTCCTATATCTTTTTTTAATAAAATATCTATTTTCTTTAGTTTAATTTTCAAATCTGACTTACTTCTAACAATAGAAACACTATTCCACATAATATCTCTTAGAACTCTTTTAATCTCTTTATCTATATTTTTATTTCTAATATAATTTATGATCTTTTTTTTATAATCTTTTTTATTAACCTTAAAATCATTTTTCAAAGCATTTTTAACTGCTATTTTAGAAAAAACAGCTCCTTCAAGTAAAGAATTTGAAGCTAATCTATTAGCACCATGTACTCTATTACAAGCAGCCTCACCTATAGCATATAAATTTTTCATTTTTTTTACTCTTGCTTTTAATGTCACATCTATACCACCCATAGCATAATGAAAAGCTGGAGAAATAGGAACTTTTTCAAAAGGTAGTTCATATCCTAACTCTTTTATATTACTATAAATATTTGGAAATCTTTTTTTAAAAAATTCTTTCTCAAAAGACTCAAAACTTAAATAAATATTTTTAGAAGTTTTTTGATTGTGATCAAAAATAGCACGGCTTACTATATCTCTTGGTGCTAATTCTCCTTTTTTATGATAATCAAACAAAAACCTATATCCATCTTCATCTACTATAAAAGCACCCTCTCCTCTTAAAGCCTCAGATAATAGGGTCTTTCTAGCATATGAAGTACCCTTTAAAACTGTAGGATGAAACTGCATCATCTCCATATCTTTTAATCTAATACCTTTTTGTAAACAAATACCATGTATTTCACCAGCTATTGTAGGTGAATTTGTATGGTATTTATATAGTGATCCAACACCTCCACTTGCTATTATTGTATTATGTGAATATATAGTTTTTTGTCTATTATTGATATCAAAATAGACAGCTCCATAACATATTCCATCATCTATTAATAAATCACAAACAACACTATTGGTAATAATAGAATGATGACAACTATTTAATAGTGACTTATGTATCATTCTTCCTGTAGCATCACCATTTGCATGTATTATTCTATTTGTAGTGTGTGCTGCTTCTTTAGTATGAGATAAATTATTTTTATCATCTTTATCAAATTCAACACCAATACTAATCAAATCATCAATAGAATCTTTAGAAGAATGACTTAAAATTTTAGAGGCTTTTTTATTATTAAAATATACACCCGCTTTTAATGTATCTTTTATATGTGTTTTTATATCATTTTTATCTATAGCATAAGCTATACCACCTTGTGCATAAAAAGTATTACACTCCCAAGGAGATAATTTACATAAAATTAATACTTTTTTATCTTTTGGTATTAATCTTGCTGCATTTAGACCTGCTATACCAGATCCTATAATCAAAAAATCATAAATCATTGCACTATTTTTATATTTGAGTTCATATATGAGACTGTATTATTATGTGTAGATATATCTTCTATATAAACTGGTGGTTTTTTATATCCACATCCACTAAATAATATAAAAAGTGATATAATAAAAATATGAAAATTATGAAAAGTATTATTACGCATTTAAAATCTATTCCTCAATTTAAAAAAATAAATAGCTCTAAAAATATAGATAATATAATCAAATTACTACCTATGAAACTATCAAAAGGGATAAAATTCACATATATAAAAAACCAGATACTATTTTTTGCTCTTACACATCCTGTTTATAGAATGGAGTTTGAGTATAACAAAGAAAACATAAAATCAATATTAAAAAAATCTAATATAGCTAATATACAAGATGTAAAGTTTTTTGTAACAAATAAAAATATAAATAATGAAAAATCAATAAAAAAAGATATACCAAAATATCAAGAAAGATCATATGCCATATTTGAAAATAGTATAAAAAATGAGAAATTAAAATTAAAATTTGAAGAAATAAGACAAATAATAAAAAATCAAAAACCCAAACTATAAATATATAAATTAAATAAAACTAAAGATATATTTAATATAACAAAAGCTCCTTTATAAAATATAGATAATATTGATAAAAATATATAAAAATAGAAAAATAGAAAACTACTCTTAACCTCATATGAAAAAATATCTAACTGTAATGCAAACTCTAAAAAACCATCTAATAAACCTCCATATCCAATAAAATGTAAAAATAACTCTATAGGATAAAATATAGTAAACAAAATAGTAATAATAGGAGATAAAATCTGATAAAAAGATACTATAGGGAAAAAATAGTATACAATAGGATTAAAACTCAAATATATCCAAATATTAAAAAAAATAAATTGATAAATTTTTGGTAAAGATTTAAAATATTGTAAAAATATAAAAATATAAAAAACAGCACAAATAGAAAACCATAAAGATAATGAAAACATATATTTAGGTAAAAAAGATACTATTAATAAAGATATAATTAAAAGTGTTTTATATGATAATATTTTTATATTACATCTTAAAAAATAAATACCAACTACAAACATAACAAAAGCTCTTAAAAGTGATGGTATAACACCTGTAAAAATCAAATATCCAAATAAAATAATTATACTAAAAACTAAAATATCAAATTTTTTATTTCTATATGGAAAATATATTCTATGTATTACAGAATAAGGAAAATAAAATATAATATATATAAAAAGACATATCAAGCCTAAATGAAATCCAGATATAGCTATCAAATGAGATATTCCATATAAAGATATTTTATCTCTAATAGTAGTACTTAAATTTATACCTAAGAATATAGCATTAAATAGTTGTGATATATATATATTATTATGTTGAGAATTTATCTTATCATATAAAAAATATCTCATATTTTTATCTTTACTTTTATTGTCAATAATTTCAAGATTAAAACTATTAGAATAAAATCCCTTTAAATAATCAAAAAACGATATATTAGAAGTAAGAAGTGTAATATTAACTCTATGTAGTTGTTTTAAAGAAGATGATTGATTATTATTTAATATATACTCTTTATTAAACTCTTCTTGATTAACTTTAGTAAAAAATATAAAATCACTATTTTTAAGTTTTAAAATATCATAATCTTTTTTATTATATATATTTAATATAGTAAAATCAGCTTCAAATATCTCTTCAGATATAAAATTGGTATATTTATTAAATAATATATATAAATTTATACTAAAAATAATCAATAAAAAACATAAAAATAAAAACCAACTCTTTTTTGTAGATAAAATATCTAAAGAATTGATATATTTCATAAATATATTATATCAATATCACTATATTTATGATTCTATTACTAAACTTTTTTTACTCTTTATTCCAAGAGATTTAAACTCTTGTACTTTAGATATCAAATTACCTTTACCCTTTGATAATTTTTTAAAAGCATTTTCATAAATTAATTGTGATTTATCTATACTTTTACCTATATCTTCCATATCTTCAATAAAAGAGGCAAATTTATCATATAAAGAAGCAGCTTTTGATGCTATTTCTTTAGAGTTTTTATTTTGATACTCATATTGCCAGATATTATTAATAATTCTTAAAGATATTAATAGTGTAGATGAAGATACTAGCATAATATTATTATCAAAAGCCATTTTAAATAAAGTATCATCTTTAGATATAGCTAACATAAAAGCAGACTCAATAGGTATAAAAAGTAATACAAAATCTAAACTTTTCAACTCTTTAATATCTTGATACTCTTTAGAACCTAAGTCTTTTATATGTTTTTTTATAGAATTAATCAATTGCTTTAAAGCTATATCTTTATCAACACTATTTAAAGCCTCATTATATTTTATATATGACTTTAAAGATACTTTAGAATCAACAATAATATCTTTTTGTTGTGGTAGATGAATAATCACATCTGGTCTTGATCTTTTATTATTATCTATATTATATGATAATTGCTTACTATACTGAACACCCTCATTAAGTCCTGATTTTTCTAAAAGTTTAGATAATATAGTCTCCCCCCAATCACCTTGGAT
>Ga0233438_10005319_pt1 | contig 10872 bp, 15 predicted proteins | sample SI_123_September_FD_182720 | JGI IMG/M metagenome (GOLD analysis project Ga0233438, IMG submission 182720) | Seawater microbial communities from Saanich Inlet, British Columbia, Canada - SI_123_September2016_10_MG | ecosystem: Environmental > Aquatic > Marine > Inlet | place: Canada: British... | reverse complement strand
CAAGTGTTGAGGCTCCTGATTATGAATATAGTGACTTACCAAAAATAGATAATATAATAGGTGATGCTACATCTGGTAAAGTACTAGTACAAAGTAATTGTATAGCTTGTCACTCTATACAAAAAGATGGTATTGCTAAAATGCTAGATGATAAAACAAATGCATCTATGTATGGTGTAGTACCTCCTGATCTTAGCTCTGCTGGATTGATTTATGATGATAATTTTTTAGCTGCATATATTAAAAATCCTGCAAAAGCTTCTAACATAGAACATAAATTCAAAGATGGTAAAATACACCCTATGCCAGGATATAGTTGGATGAGTGATCAAAATATTGCTGATATGATAGCTTATTTGAATTCTATAGCTCCTATGTCTTTAAGTAATAAAGAAGTTTTTAAAGAAGCTTGTCAAAGATGTCATGGTATAAAATATGCTGATATGTTTAAAGGTAGTATGAATTCATATACAGCTAATAAATATATAAAAAAATATATGGGTATAGTACCTCCTGATTTATCACAACATATAAAAAGCAGAGGTGAAAAATATCTTCATGAATTTATTAATAATCCTCAAAAACACTTAAATGGTACTTCTATGCCAAGAGTTGGGTTGACAAAAGATGCTCAACAACAAGTAATAGATTATATGACAACAGTAGGTGATAGTAAAAAAGAAGAAAGAGAAAGTATTGGTGTCAAAGTAATATTATATTTTATAGTATTTGCTATATTTGCATGGCTATGGAAAATAAAAATTTGGAGAGAAGTAAAATAATAAGGAAATTTAATGATGAAAAATATAAATAAATTAGGTATTTTATCATTTATTGTAATCTTAATGATTTTAAATGGTTGTAATAGATTATCTTTACCTTCAGATAAAATTATGAAAGAAGCTACAAAATCTTTTAATCTACCAAAACTTCCTGAAAAAGGTAAGGCATTAGTATATATTATAAGACCAGAATTTTTAGGTGGATTAATTAACTTTAATGTTTATCTAGATAATAAATTACCATCTAGCCAAATGGGATATACAAAAGGAAAAGAGTATATATATTTTAATGTAACTCCAGGAAAACATATCATTAAATCATTGGCTTAAAATTGGGATAGTATTGAAATAAATGTAAAATAAAATGATATTATATTTATAGAACAAGAACCTAAAATGGGTATACTTTATGCCAGAAATAAGTTGCATAATGATTATACATTATTAGCTGGTAAATATAGAGTTTTGAATTTATCTTTAGGAACTATAATAAAACAGAATAAATGATTTTACAAGATAGATATAAACATTTAAAGTACTATTTTAGCAGCTATACTAATAGCTGCTGTTTGACTTTGTAATATCGAATCTGAATCAAATCCTATTATATCACTACTTCTAAATAGAAGCCTATCACTACTAGAAAAACCAGCTTCAGGACCTATTAAAACTCTATTTATATTTTTAGTATAATCTTTTATTTTATTGGAACTAAAATCTAAAACTAATATATTAGTATACATAGTAAATATATCTTGTAAACTTTTTATAATATCAAGTTCTATTATACTACTTCTTCCAGATTGTTGAGAGGAATTTATTAATATTTTATTTAATTTATCTATATCTATCTTAAAATTTCTTTGTGAATATTCAGAATATACAAATGTAATTTTATCTACTCCTATTTGATTAAGAAAAGGTATAGCTTTTTCTATTATTTTAGGATCTATTATAGACCATATTATATGTAAGTTTTTGTTTGATTTTACTATTTTTATAGTTTTTGCTTTAAGTTTCAATAATGAACTATTTTTATCTATATTTATTATGGAATAAGAGTATAAAAAATCATCAAGAAAATTCCTTAAGAATATAGTATCATCTACTTTAGATCTTCTTACTTTGAAGAGATATTTATGATTATTATTGATTATATTAAGAGTATCATCACCTGCTTTAATATCATAAATAAATTGCATTAAAATATTTTAGATATTAAATATATAGTAAAAATTACAAAAAGTTCAATGATATATATTTTTTTAGCATAACTATAAAACTCTTTTTGTCCTTGTATATTTTTAGATGTTATAACTCTCATTTTCTTATATCTTTTTATCTCTATAACTAATAAAAATATAGAACCTATAATCATAAATAAAATTGTTAAATCAAAACTCTTCATAGTAACCCAAATAATAATACCTGTATAAATTATCATAGCATTTATCAAATGATAAAGTGGAGTCATAAATCTTAAAAGTTTAGCAAGTTTTATAAAATCTTTTAATATTAAAACCAAAATTAAATTAAAAAACATTATAGAAGAAAAAATATATATCAAGTATATATGTGTTGTAATAGATAGGCTCATTATTTGCATTAAATTATCCCATTTTTAGTATATTTTGATATTATAACTAAAAAATAATTATGGATAAGATATGGGTAAAAAAAGAGCAATTTGTATATTAAGTGGTGGTATGGACTCTACTTTATGCTCATATATTGCTAAAAATGATGGATATGATATCATACCTTTACATTTTAGTTATGGTCAAAAAACACAAAAAAGAGAATTACAAGCATTTAGAGATATATGTTCAAAACTAAAAATAGAAAATAAATATGAAATAAATATACCTTTTTTTAAAGATATAGGTGCATCTGCTTTAACAGATAATAGTATAGATGTACCAATAAATGGTATAAAGAAAGGTGTTCCAGTTACATATGTACCTTTTAGAAATGGAATATTTTTATCAATAGCAACAGCAATTGCAGAAAAAGAGAATGCAAAATCTATTTATATAGGAGTTATACAAGAAGATAGTAGTGGTTATCCAGACTGTACAAATAAATTTATAAATCATATGAAACAAAGTATAAATGAAGGTACAAAAAAGAATACAAACTTAGATATACTAACACCCTTAGTAAATCTATCAAAAGAAGATATTGTAAAAAAATCAATTTTATTAAATGTACCACTTGAATTAACATGGAGTTGTTATAAAAAACAAAAAAAAGCATGTGGATTATGTGATAGTTGTAGATTAAGATTAAAAGGCTTTAAAAAAGCAAGTATAAAAGATAAAATAGAATATAAAGGTATAAAATGAGATGGGAAATATCTAAAGAATTTGATTTTTGTTATGGTCATAGAGTATGGTCTCAAGAGCTTAATACAGAGTTCTCATTAGATGATTGTTTAGTGTGTAGACATTTACATGGGCATCAAGGTAAAATAAAAATATATCTAAAGGATAGTGAACTAAAAGATGGTATGGTAACAGATTTTAAACATTTAAATTGGTTTAAAAGATTTTTAGATGATACTTTAGATCATAAATTTATACTTGATATAAATGATCCTTTATATGATACATTATTACCTTTATATATTAATAAAAAAGATTTAATATATTATAAAGAAGGCTATTACATACCAAATCTAGAAAAGATAAAAAATGAATCAAGTCATATAAAAGAACTCTATGAAGGGTTTATTATAGTAGATTTTGTTCCTACTAGTGAGAATTTATCTGCTTGGCTATTAACAATAGTACAAAATAAAATGAAAAAAATAGATGTAAGTGTATCTAAAGTAGAATTTTTTGAAACACCAAAAAGCAAAAGTTTAGTACATGCTTGATATTACAGAGATATTTGGTCCTACTATTCAAGGAGAAGGTAAAAGAGTAGGAAATGTCTCTATATTTATTAGATTTGGTAGATGTAATCTAAGCTGTACAGGATTTCAAGTAGAGTATACAACACCAAGTGGAGCTAAAAAGTATGGTTGTGATTCATATTATGCTGTTGATAAAGAATTCAAATCATATTGGAAGTCATATACTAATCATAAAGATATAATAAAACAAGTAAGAAGTCTAGAACCAAAAAATAGTAAAGTAGATATAGTAATTACAGGTGGAGAACCCCTAATATACTGGCAAAAAGAGGAATTTCAAAAATTATTAGAATATTATATAAATAATAATTATAATCTAACAATAGAAACAAATGCAACCTTAAATATAGATATAAAAAAAGATTATCAAAAAAAAATACTATTTTCAATGAGTGTAAAACTAAGTAATACACTAGAACCTATAACTAAAAGAGTAAATATTAAAGCTTTAGAAAATATAATTAAAAATATAGACAATAAATATATCAAATTTGTAATCTCAAAAGAGAGTATTCAAAAAGCAAATCAAGAAATAAAAAATATAATAAAAAATATACCAAAAGTACAAATATATGTTATGCCACTTGGAGATAATAGACAAACAATAGACAAAAATAGTCAATATGTAATCAATTTTGCCATTGAAAATGGATATACATATTCTGATAGGTTACATATTAGAGTATGGAATGATAAAAAAGGTGTATAAGTATAGTATTAAAAAAAATTATAATAATAATTAAAGCTAAAAATAGTAAAATCAAGTTCTAAATATAAATAAAACAGTAGGAAGAAAAAATGCAATTTTCAGGCAATAATGTATTAATCACAGGAGCTAGTAAAGGAATAGGATCCAAAATAGCTAAAACACTAGCACAATTTGGTCTTAAAGTATGGATAAACTATAGAAGTGATCCAAAAAAAGCTGATGAACTACAAAAAGAAATAGAAGATAATGGTGGTGTAGCAGCTGTTATAAAAGCAGATGTAAGTAAAGAAGAGGAGTTTCTAGCAGCTATTAAAGTCATAATACAAAGTGATGGAGAATTAAGCTATTTAGTAAATAATGCAGGTATCACTAAAGATAAACTTGCAATCAGAATGAGTATAGATGATTTTGATGATGTGATAAATGCTAATCTAAAATCAGCTTTTATTGGATGTAAAGAATCACTAAAAGTAATGAGTAAAAAAAGATTTGGTTCAATTGTAAATATATCTTCAATAGTAGGTGAAATTGGTAATGCAGGTCAAACAAATTATGCAGCATCAAAAGGTGGATTAATAGCTATGACAAAGTCATTTGCTAAAGAAGGTGCTGCTAGAAATATAAGATATAACTGTATAACACCAGGTTTTATATCTACTGATATGACAGATGAATTAAAAGATGAAATCAAAGATGAATATACAAAAAATATACCACTAAAAAGATTTGGTACAAGTGAAGAAGTAGCACATGGTGTAGCTTTTTTATTAAGTGATTATTCAAACTATATCACAGGTGAAACTCTAAAAATAAATGGTGGTTTATATGTATAAGTTTATATTCTAATATTATAGAATAATTTATTTATTCTATAATATTAGAAATTTTAAAATATTTTTGATATAATACTAAACAATTTTATAAAAGGAAAAATAATGGCGTTATTAGATGACATCAAAGAAGTAGTAGTAGAACAGCTAGATTGTAATCCAGGAGAAGTAAAAGAGGAATCAAAATTCATTGAAGACTTAGGTGCAGATTCATTAGATGTTGTAGAATTAGTTATGGCTTTAGAAGAGAAATTTGATATAGAAATACCAGATGAAGCAGCTGAAGGTATACTAACTGTTAATGATGTTATAAAATATATTGAAGATAATACTTGATTTATAAAAATAAGAACTTATATCTAAGTGATATAAATTCTTATATTTCTAATTTTTTAATATTGAGTTTTAATTTAAATTAACATTGAATATTAAAAATATTAATAAATAAGATAACATGGAGTGTGAAATTATGAAAAGAGTAGTAGTAACAGGTATTGGTACAATAAATGCTCTTGGACATAATGTCGAAGAATCTTTTAAAGCAGTAGTAAATGGTGAATGTGGAATAGATAAAATAACTCTATTTGATCCTACAAACTTTCCTGTACAAATAGCAGCTGAAGTAAAAAATTTTGACTCATCAACTGTAATGGATAAAAAAGAATCAAAAAAAGCAGATAGATTTATACATCTTGGTATAAAAGCCTCAAAAGAAGCTCTATTAGACGCTAAATTAATAACTACTAATAACAATAAAGTAGATCCAAGTATATCTGATAGATTTGGTATTATTTCAGCTTCTGGAATAGGTGGTCTACCTAATATATCAAAAAACTCTGTAGCTTGTCATACAAGAGGAGCTAAAAAAGTATCTCCGTTTTTTATCCCTTCATCATTGGTTAATATGCTAAGTGGATTTATATCAATAGAACATGCTCTAAAAGGACCAAATTTATCTCATGTCACAGCATGTTCTGCTTCTACTCATGCTATTTGTGATGCTGTTAAAACTATAGCTTTAAATGGAGCTGATCAAATATTAGTAGTAGGTGCTGAAAGTGCCGTATGTGAATCTGGAATAGCTGGGTTTGCTTCTATGAGAGCATTATCTACTAGAAATGATACTCCAAAAAAAGCATCATCTCCTTTTGATTCATCTAGAGATGGATTTGTTATGGGTGAAGGTGCTGGTGCATTAGTAATTGAGACTTTAGAAGCAGCACAAAAAAGAGGTGCTAAGATATATGCTGAAATAGTAGGATTTGGTGAAACAGGAGATGCTAATCATATAACCTCTCCTGTAATGAATGGGCCTTTAAGAGCTATGAGAGCAGCTATAAAAATGGCTGAAGATAATACAAAAGATAAGATAAAAATAGACTATATAAATACTCATGGTACATCCACACCTGTTGGTGATATAAATGAGACAAATGCTATTAAAGAACTCTTTGGAGGAGATACTAAAAACTGTCCTCCAGTAACATCAACTAAAGGTCAAATAGGTCACTGTTTAGGTGCTGCTGGAGCTATTGAATCTATTTTTGCTATAAAATCTATAGAGGATGGTGTCATACCTCCAACAATAAATATAAAAAATCAAGATCCACAGTGTGATTTAGACTATGTACCAAATATATCTAGAAAAGCTGATCTAAAAGTTGTGATGAATAATAACTTCGGATTTGGTGGTACAAATGGATCTGTTATCTTCAAAAAATTTGATTAAAATATCAATATTGATATTAATAAGGTAATTTATTGGCTACTTATTTAGATTTTGAAAATAAAATAAAAGATATACATGATAGTATAAATATTGCAAAAACAAAAGCAGATGAACACGCTGTTGATATATTAAATACAAAACTAGAAAAAGAAGTAGAAAAAACATTCAAAAATTTAAGTGATTATCAAAAACTCCAATTAGCAAGACACCCAAACAGACCATATACACTTGACTATGTAAGAGGACTAATGAATAATTACTATGAAATACATGGTGATAGACACTTTTATGATGATAATGCAATAGTCTGTTTTATAGGATATATAGCAGAACAAAAAGTGATGCTAATAGGTGAACAAAAAGGTAGAGGTACTAAAAATAAATTAAAAAGAAATTTTGGTATGCCAAATCCTGAAGGATATAGAAAAGCTCTAAGATGTGCAAAAATAGCTGAAAAGTTCCAAATACCTATTTTGATGTTAGTAGACACTCCAGGTGCATATCCTGGAATAGGTGCTGAAGAGAGAAATCAAAGTGAAGCTATTGCTAAAAATCTTTTTGAATTTTCTAATTTAGATACTATTACTATATCTGTAGTAATAGGAGAAGGTGGAAGTGGTGGTGCATTGGCTATTAGTGTAGCTGATAAATTAGCTATGATGAGATACTCTATATACTCTGTAATATCTCCTGAAGGTTGTGCTGCTATATTATGGAATGATCCAGCTCAAGTACAAACAGCAGCAAATGCACTAAAAATAACATCTGATGAATTAAAAAAAGCTAATTTAATAGATGATATTATAAATGAGCCTTTAATAGGAGCTCATAGAAAAAAAGATGAAGCTATACAAGAACTTGGTGATTATTTTTTAAAATCTTTAAAAGAATTAAAGAGTATAAATAAAGAACAAAGATATAAAAATAGATATGAAAAACTAATGAACTTAGGTAGTTTTCAAGAAGATAATACTCTATAAGAACATTAGAATTATATAAAATTGAAACAATTAATATGATAATACCTATTTTAGGATCTATAATTACACTTTTATTAGGTTTTGTTGGTACATTTATATGTAGACTAGTATTAGCTAAACACTCTTTAATTAGAACAATAATACCAACTTTAGTACATCTTTTCATTTATATTTTACTTATAGTTCCTATATTTGGTTATATAGTATATATTTTGGGAACCATATATTATGTATATAAAAACTTTATAATTTTAAATGAATCTAAAAAAACTCTAATAAATTAAAAACTAACTAATTTACCTATCTTCTGGCCACCTAAAATATGAAAATGTAAATGTTTTACCTCTTGACATCCATTTGATCCAATATTTGTGATTAATCTATAACCATCTTTTAATATAGACTCTTTTTTCACCACTTTTTGTATAAATAGTGTCATTTTAGCCATCATATTAGAATCAACATCATCAAATGATGATATATGTAATTTTGGGATTACTAATATATGAACTTTTGATTGAGGATTGATATCTTCAAAAGCTAAAAAATCATCATCTTCTAAAATAGTCTTATTTGGTATATAACCTTTTACAATACTACAAAATATACACATCATTGTACTTCCTTTTTAATTATTTGGTTCTTTTATATATTTATATTTTTTTGTTCTAATGAATGAAGTAGTATAAAAAATCTCTTTTAAAAATACTATCAATGAAGATATAAGACAAAACATAGCAAAAATGAAAAATATAGATATCAAAACAGACCCATCAAACTCTAAAAAAGCGCTCAAAAACATAGTAACAATAACTAAAGCTACTAATAACCCTGTACAAGTACAGAAAAATATAGCTAAATTTGTGTTTTCCATTCTTATACTTAAAAATACTCTTCTTTTTTTCTCTTTATGACTTAATAAATAGTTAGGGTCTTTTTTTCTAATACCAGCTTCAATAACATCTAATCTCTCTAATTTATCAATAATACGTGCTAATCTTCCTGTAAAAACATTCAACAAACCAGCAACACCAGCTAATAAAAATACAGGTGCAACAGCTAATTGAATCAATGAAGAGACACTATTTACTATATTTGTATCTAAATTTATCATATATTTATCCTATATTCTAATAGTAGTAATCTAATAGTAATATATTACTATATTTTTATATAAATATATATATACAAAAGAGTTTATATTATATAATTCAACTATGAATAAAAATATAAAAAACCTAAAAGTAACAAATGAATATTTAGATCTTGGTGAAGAGTTTTATAGTTATTCAAATATATCATCATTAAATAATAGTAAACTATTAAGTTATAATAAAGATATACTAAAACTACTAAATATAGATGAACAATCTTTATGTAAAAATAGCTTAAATGATATAATAAATGGTAAACATATATTAAAAAACTCCACTCCATACTCAATGGTATATGCAGGTCATCAATTTGGTTATTTTGTACCACAATTAGGAGATGGAAGAGCTATAAATCTAGGAACAATAAATAATAAATATCATCTACAATTAAAAGGATCTGGTCTTACAAAATACTCAAGAATGGGTGATGGTAAAGCAGTATTGCGATCATCTATTAGAGAGTATTTATGTTCTGAAGCTATGAGAGGTCTTGGTATACCAACTACAAATGCACTTGGTATTATTACATCTAAAGATGAAGTATATAGAGAAGAGATAGAAATGGCCTCTATAGTATTAAGAGTATCTCCATCTTGGGTTAGATTTGGGACATTTGAATATTTTAGTGCTAAAAATGATATAAAAAATCTAAAAAAACTAGCCAACTACACTATAAAAGAGAACTATCCACATCTACTAAATGAAAAAGATCCTTATGAAAAACTATTTTTTGAAGTAGTAGATAAAACAGCATATATGATATCATTATGGATGGCATATGGATTTATGCATGGAGTTATGAATACAGACAATATGAGTATAGCAGGACTTACTATAGATTATGGTCCATATGCTTTTATGGATAATTTTGATATAAATAATATCTGTAATCATACAGATACTCAAGGAAGATACTCATATATAAATCAACCATATGTAGCAAAATGGAATCTAGAAGCTTTGGCAAATGCTTTTAGTAAAATAGCAAATATAGATAAACTATTAGAATATAATGATACATTCTTACATATACAAGATCATCTATATATAAAAAAGATGGAAGAAAAACTAGGTATAAACTACCCTAAAAATAAAACATCAAATCAAAAAATAATTAAGAACCTACTATCTACACTAAATAGCTGTTATATAGACTATACACTATTTTTTAATCTATTAAGCCAATTTAAATATGATGAGATATTAAATCTATGTATACAAAAAGAACCTATGATAAAATGGCTAGATGAATATAAAACTATATTACAAAATCAAAACATCACAAAAGAGACAATATCTCAAAATATGCAAAAATTAAATCCAAAATATGTATTAAAAAACTATATACTACAAGAAGCTATACAAAAAGCCAAAAAAGGTGACTATACACTAGTCAATGATCTATTAAAAATAGTAAAAAATCCCTTTAAAACATATGAAGGATTTGATAGATATATGCAAACTACCCCAATACAATATAGTAATATAAAACTATCATGTTCATCATAACTAATAAAAAATAGAATTTAATATTATTAAATATTCTATTTTATATTTTCTGTTTTTTTGATTTTTTTACCTTTTAGATTATACTCTTTTATTATAGATGATTTTTTATCATTTTTATATCTTACTTCCATTTTAAGTTTACCATTATCATAATATACTCTTGATATACCATTTTTTTTACCATTTTTATACTCTATTTCCTCTTTTAGTTTTCCATTACTATGATATAGTTTTGTTATAGCATTGATTTTATTATTTTTAT
>Ga0233438_10005310_pt1 | contig 10885 bp, 16 predicted proteins | sample SI_123_September_FD_182720 | JGI IMG/M metagenome (GOLD analysis project Ga0233438, IMG submission 182720) | Seawater microbial communities from Saanich Inlet, British Columbia, Canada - SI_123_September2016_10_MG | ecosystem: Environmental > Aquatic > Marine > Inlet | place: Canada: British... | reverse complement strand
ACCTAGAGAGTTGTCCGCCGTAGCGGGCTCTAAAGGCAATTGGTGGAGAGGGCGTTGCACCCTCTCAGCCGCTTTAACGGATCACCAGATGCCAGGGATTACCTGACCAGTTAATGCATAAGCACCAAGAGCAGCAATAACACCCAGCATTGCTAGGCGTCCATTCAGCTTCTCAGCGTTCTCATTGTGGTACATGGGTTCAGTTAAATAGAGTTCAGGTTCGACGGCGTAGATGTTTGTACGTCCACCGTCTTCAGTTGTTACAGTCATCCGATTACAGGGGTGATTAAGGCCACAGGTGTGGAGCTAGTTGTTGCAAGATCAAGCGGGAAGTTATGTGCGTTCCTTTCGTGCATGACTTCCATTCCGAGACCTGCTCGGTTGAGGATGTCTGCCCAGGTGGTAATGACGTGCCCACCACTGGACTGGATGGATTGGTTGAAGTTGAAGCCATTAAGGTTGAATGCCATTGTTGATACTCCCAGTGCTGCAAACCAAATACCAACCACAGGCCAAGCAGCAAGAAAGAAATGCAAGCTACGGCTATTATTGAATGATGCATATTGAAAGATCAAACGTCCGAAGTAACCATGTGCAGCTACGATGTTGTAAGTCTCTTCCTCTTGACCAAACTTGTAACCATAGTTCTGACTGACCTCTTCAGAAGTTTCACGAATAAGTGAGGACGTAACAAGCGACCCGTGCATAGCACTGAATAGCGAGCCACCGAAAACTCCAGCAACACCGAGCATGTGGAACGGGTGCATGAGAATGTTATGTTCGGCCTGGAATACGAACATGTAGTTGAAGGTTCCTGAAATACCCAAAGGCATAGCATCGCTAAACGAGCCTTGACCAAAGGGGTAGATAAGAAATACTGCGGTCGCCGCAGCCACAGGAGCAGAGTATGCGACATAAATCCAGGGCCTCATTCCGAGTCGATAACTAAGTTCCCATTCGCGTCCCATGTAAGAGAAGATACCGATAAGGAAATGGAAGATAACAAGCTGAAAAGGTCCCCCGTTGTAGAGCCACTCGTCGAGGGTTGCTGCTTCCCAGATGGGGTAAAAGTGTAGACCGATTGCATTACTGCTAGGAACGACTGCACCTGAGATGATGTTGTTTCCATAGAGTAATGATCCTGCTACTGGTTCTCTGATTCCGTCAATGTCAACGGGAGGGGCTGCAATGAAGGCGATGATGAAGCATGTGGTTGCTGCAAGTAAAGTAGGAACCATAAGCACACCAAACCAACCCACATATAGTCGATTGTTAGTAGATGTAACCCAATCACAGAAGTCCTGCCAAGGGCTCCGTTGGGTAAGTACTGTTGCTGTAGCCATTGAAGTAATAATACATGTTTATATGTTCTAGTAAGTAAGACCGTTTTTAGGACTCGGCTGTCCAATAGCTAAGGGAGGACTCGAACCTCCCACCAACCTCAAAGGAGGTTAGGGCTTCTACTTAGCTTAGCTTCCACATCACTGCGGTAAGCAGGATCAGAATTGTAACGAGGATCAGAAATAGCACGGCTCAGTTCAGCATGTGATCTAAACGTGTTCTCTACTGACGGGGCTTTACGCCCTGTAACTAAAGGAGCTTCATACCCTTCAGCTGACTTGTAGCGGTTGCTAAGAGCTTCCACTGCAAACTTGATAGCAGCTACGTTACCACTGTTAGTGACTTCGTTATAACTGGCTACCTCAGCTGGGTCTAGATTACTAGAAGCCCAGGTAACGATTTGTTGGTAGGATTCCTTACCACCTACAGAATTTAGGATAGCAGCCTCAGCATCGGCATCAACTGCCTTAGCCTTAGCTGTCTCTAGATTCTTAGAGTATTGAGATACGTAAGCTTGGATAAGCTCTTTGCTGTCTAGCTTGGATAATTCCTCGATAGTCTCAGCATTAAGCTCACCGCTCTTTTCATATACTTCAGAGGCTCGATTAATAACAGCAACAACTGCCGACTCTTCTACCTCTTCAGATTCCTCCTCAGTGGCCTCTACAGGCTCCTCAGGGACGTCTCTCTCATCTTCAGGTGTATCCTGTCCTAACTTTGATTGAAGCTCGTTGTAGGCCTTTACAAGGTCCTCTTGGGACTTGAACTTACCAGCAATCAAACCAGCATCCTCATTAGAGGCCTCAGCTTGATCAAACCGTCGAGCCTTATCTTCCTCTTGTAGCTTAGCGATCTTCTCGCCTTGCTCTAGTGCGGCAGTCTCAGCTGCCTGTTGTTCTGCGGATGGACCCTCGGAGGGGTCGAATACGGTTGTTGCCATTTAGAAAAAGGTAGTTGTTACTTTGCCAAGACCGGGGCGCTTGACCTTTGCGCTGGAGCTATACTTACCAGCAGTGTTATTACCAGCAGAGGTGACCTTAGCCTGTGGCGCATACTTCTCTTTAGGAAGTGCTACGTCTACAGGGGTAGGCTCCCACGCTTCATTAAGATCTGGGGTTGTAGGGTTATCACCCTTAAACGATCCGTCAGGCTTCCGGGCCCGGCGGCGCTGTTGGGGCTTGTTGCTGTCCGTCATTTGGTTGTTGTCCTTCTTGTATTTGCGTCATAAGCTGCTCAGCCATAGGGGACTTAGCCAATTGACCAGCCTGTCCTATCAGTGATTGTTGAGCTGCATTCTGTTTCATCTCGTCCTTCTCCTTAGTCATCTGTTCGTTACCCTTAATGAGATTAAGAGCATCAATACCAGATGCAGTGGCTAGACGCTTGATGAATTCTTGTGGGTTGATGTACTGGGCCATAGCCTCAGGACCCATGCCTTGAGCAATGGTTTGTACAAACTCAATAAGAGCCTGTCTATCTTGACCACGGCCAACACCATAGAGACCAGCAACAACAGTAGGGGTGATCACACCTTTAGGAAGGGGAGGCATACCGCCTGAGCGTTGAAGCAGATGTAACTTACGGTTTAGATAGGGCTGTAGTAGCTCAGCTGTGAGGGCTCCGAAGATTCCCCCAAGTTGCTCGTTAAGCTCCTGCTGGGTGGCTTGTACTTCGGCTGCGGTAGTTCGTTCAGATTGACGCACAGACAGCACTAGGAAGGCATCTGAGAGCCTCTGGGTGAGGTTCTGGATCATCTCCATCACAGTGCGGAAGTCTGCTGTCTTACCAACTTGGACTACACCGACATCATCAGGTCGACCTTGAATGATAGCACCATTACTAGCACGGGCTAAAGACTGTGGCTTAGTAGTAGCACTAGGAGATACCAAGAAGATAACCTTAGCCGCTGCTGCTGAACCTTCAACCATAGCACGCATTAAAGACTCTAGAGACTTAAGATCTCCAAAGAACTCCTCAACACGACCACGACCATAGCTTTCACCTTCTACCACATTAAAGCGTAGGGGAAGCCAGGGGGTAAACTTAAGGGGAGCACTTGACTCAGACCCTTTGATTACTTTACCATCACATTCTTGGTACCACTTATGAGTACCATTATCTAGCTTGACGTGTGTGTACACCGTAGCATTATTAACTCCGGTACCCTTGGATCCATTAGTGACACCAAACTTAGGGCCATCTTCTCCAACAGCGTTAGAGTCGGTACCGCCTAAGCCTGGCTCAATTGTTTGAAACTCCTTAGGCAGGAGGCTACGATCAATGATCTCTTTAGTTACAATCTCAATAACTGTACCATCACCATCACGGTGAATAACATAACGATCTAGTGGGTAGAGCTTAAGGCTTTTCTTCCCTGCATGTAGTAATGCATTTCCTGTGACAACCAAGTGCTTCATAGCAGCCGTGAGTTGTACGCGATCAGTAGTCTCGGAGATCTGTTGCATCACAACCTTCTCTATCTTAGAGAGGCTGAGATCAATCTCGGATCTTATCTGTTCGCCCTTTAACTCAGGGACCTTTGCTAGTTCCGCATCATTGATTTGCAGCTTAAAGAAGCTTGTATTAATTGGGAATAGGCTGAGCATTATTTTGGATGCCAGCACGTTGACGCCTTTAGCTCCCACCGATTGGTAGGGGCTGTGAAGACTACCACCCTCAACCTCACCCTCTTTGACAAGAAGGTAGGGGAGAGTCAAGGCAGCACAATCACGGCCCATATCAAGGAAGTTTTCACGTTCAGCGCGTAGCTGTCCGTACCTAGATTGGGCTTGTTCTTTCATAGTTATTTAGGGATGTTAAGTCCTGATGATCGTCCGGCTGTTGCGCCGCCTGTATTAAGGGGAATACGCAAAGCATTGGTACCTGAGGATTGCTGTTGCAACTCTTGGCGCTTGGACTTCCTCTTCTTCACCTTCGCAGCATCATCTGTCCCTTGGGTGACTGCTGTTGGAGGTGGAGCTGGAGCTACGGGATCTGGCAACGGGGGTGGAGCCGGAGCTGCAGGGGGCGGCTCTGGTAGTGGTAGTGGATCTGGCATTTTGGGCATCGAAGGCCCTCCTCCCATACACATAATCAAATGTCCTTTTTAGCTAAGATGTACTCGACAACAGAACGCTGGCCAGATCGATACATGATCAATCGGTCAGAATCCTTTGGCGATGGGTTAAGTGGTGGATACATAGCATCCAACTCTTCACAAAGACGGCTGAGGAAAGTATCCCCACCAAAGACGTCTTCGGGACTAAGTTTGTCAGCCATACTGCGGTAAGTTTACGTTAGAGGTCTCAAAAAAGGCAGGCATCCTGGCTCGCTGTGTGTCAGCAAGTCCGGGGGCCTTACCTTGAAAGTAGAGCGAATCGGATTGCCTCATCCAAAAGTCCTTATTAAGGTGCTTGTCAGAAGAGTGTCCTAAGCAATCCATAGCCCAAGCAACAGTGGCTCTGCGAAGCTTGTTAAGGGCGGGGGTGGTCTTCTCTCCGATGTCATGAGCGACCATCGCATGGAGCGCAGTATGGGTCTGCTCATCTCGTGAGATGTCGCTCGCTACCGTACGGATTCCAACATCTCCACAGAAGCGGAAGAAAGGTAATAGTACGAAGAAGACGGACCGCTCAAGGATCGCAGTCTTGAGGATCGGGTGCTCCGGTAAGTCGAGCCAGGCTTGGCGAATGCGTTCTGCTTCGCGTTCGGCTTTAGGATCAGTACCGTGAGCGTCAACAATAAACTGCAAAGCCCTATCATGCTTGTCCTCGTCATTCATGTTTGAGCGGAGTGCGGGGAGAACCCCCGGATCATCAGGTAGATGTTTCTCTAACCCTTGGGCTAGCATCTCTTTGACCGGAAGTTCGAGTGTACGGAGAGCTAAGCATCTGAAGATTGTTTCCTCCGAGCCTGCTTTTAGCTCCCCCGCTGTAACTGCTACTGGTGTCCAGGTTCTTTTACGGGACGCGATCTGTGTGTACTTAGACATGTGGCTATTCAGCGCAAGAAGAACAAAAGTTGTCCTCCTCTTCTATTCCAAAAATATCGTGGTAGTCCTCATCAAGGATCGATGTGACATCATCCTTTCGGAGTGTGTCGGGCATCACCTGCAGGGCATAGTAGAGGGACGTTTGAGGAGAGGCGAACCACTCATCTATAAAGGACTGATCGTAGGTAACAACGTCACTCCAGCTGTTAAATGAATAACCATGGAAGAGTCCAGTATTGGTAAAGAGCTGACATATACCATCAGCTACTGATTTATAAGCATCCCAACCAACCTCACTAGCGATCTCCACTTCGCCATAGTAGTAACTCTGTACACCAAAGGTGCCTGAGTCACGATCTACATGACGACTAATAGGAGGGGCTATTTCTGGACAGGTTGTATAGCCGTCGAGGTCTGTGTAGTTATAGGAGCATGATGCTGTGGGGGCGATGGTGAAGGCTCTATCCATCCCATTAGCACGCGCAACGTTAGTAGCCCCTGCAATGGCACAAGTGAACTCATGAGCAAGGCACAAAGCAGGAGTCCACTCTGCATCCCAGTTATTCTCATTGACAAACCTCAGTGCTTCTCCGAATGCTGCGTAGCTGACACCTTGACGCCGTAGAAAGTTGGCAAGCCCAAGGATTCCAAGGCCCACTTGCTTATCTTCCTCAGGGGCGAGGTATTCTCCAGTTGCTCCGACACCTGTCTTTGGATGGAGGCCGCACAAGTTGGACATACCTTCAATGAAAGCGGGGACAATCCCGTCAATCTCACATTGACCAAGGTTGACGTGTTCGAGCAAACAAGTGCCTCTTGATTTGAGGAAGATCTCCAAACAAACATTTGAATAAATTCGCTGATTGCACTGGTCATACTTAACCTTGGAGAGCCAGATGTCACCTGATTGGATACCTCGTAGGATTTTATTTCTGAGAAGCTCGCTGGTTTCATTCCACCACTCGGGGGTAACATCAATGCATCGTTTAATCCAGGGCAGCTCTTGTCGAGTTGCATCTACAAACTCTTCTAAGTCCGGGTGATTGGCGTCTAAATGACACACCACAGCACCTGATTTGTATACGCCACCTCTTCTAAGTACTTCATTAAGTGATGAGTACACCCTTGCAAACGACACTGGGCCAGAAGAGATGAGACCCTTTCCATTCTCTGTACCCCTTGGACGGAGTTTAGATAAATGTACAGCGACTCCGGCTGCATTCCGTAGGGCATGTGAGACGAATCTCCAAGAGGCTTCGATTCCATCTGGACCCTCCATCGAGTCTTGAACAACAAAAACGGTACATGATACTGGGAGCTTTGATTCAGGATTATCGAGCCAGCTCTGAACTCGTCCTGTTCTGGCGATGTAGTCGCTCATAGTAAATCTTCTAGGTAAGGTGGTTTGTAGTTAGGTCCCTTAAGGACTTTGCCGTCTTCACGGTACACAGGTTTGCCATCGACCAGCTTGGACATATTAGATTGATACACTCTATCCAGAGCCTCACCTAAGTCCCAGCCACGGGCAACTGCGTATTGGAATGCTACATATACTAGATCGGATAGCTCCTTTAGCTGGTTCTCATCAGACTCAGCTTCAACTGCATATATGAACTCTTCAAACTCTTCAACGATCAAAGAGAGCTGCATCGTGTGAACTGTACCATTCGTGGTAGCAATCGGTTGAGACATCGCTGTTCTGAACTGGATCGCTTGTCCCTGTAGATCTGGATGTGGCATTGATTTCGGTGATTACGGCTTTGTGGATATACGCTTGAGCTTTGAGAAGATCATCGAGCTTACGCTCTCCTTCCTTCTTACCTGCTCGGGAGATATACTTGACTATATTCCCCTCAAGGTAGCCAAGCTGTTGATCTACAATATAGTCCCACGTTTCGATGGAACCTTGTTGGTAGTGGTCTGGTGAGGTCTTGCTCATAGCTTGTCAAATTCTTGTGGATAGAGTTCATCGGTGATCTTCCTAAGTAAGCCCTCCTTCCAGGGCTCCCATAGTACTACCTTCATAGGTACGTTAGTGTAACGGTAGGCCCGTGCTGCTAGCAGGTTGTTCCTTATCCACTTGAGTTCGGTGGTAGTGAGTTGCATTTAGTGAGGGAAGAGAGGGACTTGGTTATCTGTATCGTAATCCCCGACCTGAAGAATGCGTGCTAGGTAGAAGTTACGTAAGGCATCAGCCTCAGTAAGCTCAGCCTCAACGTAAGCACCTACGACAGCAGGCCAGTAATCTTCGTCCTTAACTTTGTCAAGGATCTGGTCGGCACGCTTAGGGCCAATGCCCACACATCCTTTATAACCGTCAGTAGAATCGCCTGTGAGTGTCTGCTTGTAGAGCAGTCTCTTGGCAGCCCCAACGGTCTGGGTGTATTCGGTCTTAGTATCATAAATCCTACAAGGTATTTGGGCCATATCCTTATCAGGTGAGATAAGAACAAAGTTATCGAGGGATCCGTTAGTCGCAAGGATACCCATCACATCATCAGCCTCCAGTCTTGGGTACTGTATTGATGGGAATGTCTCCATGCCCCACTGCTTAAGCTTGAGGTAGCCGCAAGGCTTACGCTTTGTTCGGTTGCCTTTGTAGCTAGGGTCAACGTCCTTACGGAAGTTAGAATGAGCAGTGAAGGTGAGGAGGATGTTGTCTGAGTCAAAGCGTTCTTTAAGTTGCTTCAGCTCGTGGTTGACCATCCCCTTACCTTTCTTAAAGTCACCCGCGATAACGGTGATGTCTTCGCTATATTCCATCTCGTACTCGGCACTGGTGGCAGCACGGTAGAAGAAGTAGTCGGCGTCAATGAGAAGTAGGAGGTCAGTCATTTGGTGGTGTTAAGGCGGTTAGCAATGAGGCGGTCGATACGATTCTTAGCCTGGAGTAGGTAGGTGAGGTTAGTTTCTGAGTTACCATTCTCCAAGTCATCAATCATGTTGTTGACTGCATCTCCTGGTGAAACATTGGCAAAGCTGTGATCATTAGGCCCTGCAATGCCATGACGGCAAACTTCCCAAGACTCTAAGAGTTTCCCCATGTAACACTCAAGAAAGTAACGCCCGGCATTGTATTGATTTCGACGTGCAGCATTACAGGTTTTTGCTACAAAGGTATTAGGGAGCGTAATGTTTTGACGGCTTCTATTGTTGATCCGTGGTTGTGCTTTAGATTTTGATGTACTTGGGGCAGGAGGCCGACCAGAGGTAAATGTAGTTACCTCACGCCACTCCCCAATAACGCCACCGCGCCTATTGGCTACATAACGTGTCCATGCCCGGCCATCGGGCGTGGCCCCCATGTTTGGATCAAGTGGGTGAGGGAAGAACTTAGTGGCAGTCTGCCCAGTTGGCTCCGCTTTGAACGTCGGAGTCGAGGGCACATTTGAACTTAAGTTGGTGCTGGACATCGTGCATTGCTCCGGTGGTGAGTAGTTTGACAGCCTCAACATCGCCAGGAGCGACTGAGAGCTGTTGTTCATCGTGGACGAAGGCTAGTGGGTAGTAATCAAGCCCCGCCTCTTGTAGTAGCTCGTGGGTACGTATCAGCCACAGCTTACAAATCACAGCACCAGCGGACTGGAGCAGGTAATTCGTAGCAGCGTGATCCTTACCCTGTAGTCTGATGGGTCGTCCATCCAGGCCCCGTAGGACACCAGACTTAGCCCTATCAGCTATGGCCTTCTGTAGCTCTGCAAAGCCCTCCAGGCCGTCCAAGACACGCTTACGTATCTCAGCTCCCTTCTTAGCTGCTGAGCCCTTTGAGGCCCCTGCTGTGAGCCCTAGCTTGGTATTGCCGCCTCCATATATCAGGCAATATGTAACCCCCTTCGAGGTCTTCCTGTCTGTCCCATAGATCTCAGCTAGTGAGGTGTGGATGTCACCTTCTACTACTTCCTTAGCGAACTTACCGCCATCAAAAGGAGCAAGGTAAGCGCCAAGACACCGTAACTCCAGACCAGAGGCGTCTGAGCCGACCTGAACACGTCCTGTACCCGGACCAAAGAGGGATCGATATGCAGCATCTGAAGGAACTTGCGCGAGGTTGGGCTTCATGTGGGCCTGTCGTCCCGTGTTGGTGTTAAGAACACAGGCATGATGAACGCGACCTTTACGGACTAACTTAAGCCAGGCATTCTTGCCGTCGCTAAGCTGACCAAGGTGCTTCTGTAGCTCAAGGATACGGCCAAAGGCTTTAGATTCCTCTGTTCCATATTCCTCAAGGGTCTCAGCATCAATCTTTGCAACGCCAGTAGCAGTAAATTCCGTAGGCTCCCAATTCCTGAAGGTTTTGAAGGCCCACGCAATATGCTGTCTGGATGTTGGATTAAAGTCCTTGAGGCGACACATAGCAGCACCTTTGACGTACCCCCTAGGACCATTGTTGGCCTTAGGGATAAACTCACCACCATCAACAAAGAAGAAAGTCTCTCTCATCTTTTCAGATAAGGACTCCAGCTCTGTTCTGATAGTTAGCTCTAGTTGTTGTGCTGCCTTCTCATCGAATGGAAAGCCCATCCGCTCTTGCCAAGACATAAGCTCAGCGATCTTGTGTTCGGTCTTGATGCAATCAGCATACTGCTCAAGCTTAGGCTCGAACATCTTACCGAGAGCAACAGACACCACCACGTCTTGCAGGCAGTAGTCCAACATGCCCTCTGAATACGTAGTCCAGTCTCCGTCTAGAGACTTCCCGAATTCAGATTTATGCTGGCCTAAGCGGTGGCCCCAGCTCTCAAGACTGTGACGTCCGTAGAGGTTGGCTGGCATGTTAGGTGGGCGTTGCCTGAAGTCACGATCAAGGATGTCCGTGAACAGTAGGCGTGAAAGGATCAGCGTGTCGTAGCTGGTACCCCCGAAGGTCCACTGTGGGTAGATCTTCCTGATTGCTTGGAAGTCATAGGAAATGATGTTATGACCCCAAAGCTCATCAGCACCCTTGAGCAACTTGAGTCCAGCCTTAATGTCATTAGGGCCAAAGGTGTGCTGCTCACCTGTGTCCATGTCTATGGCAGCAAGGCAGTGGATCTTTGTGAGTGTGTCTAGTAGACCATCGGTCTCTAGGTCAAAGGCTAATCGCATTTGGTGTTAAACAGGTTAGGGCGGATAGTACCAAAACCACTCTCGATCTCTAGGACTTGGTAGCCCTGATCGTGGAGGGTGTCGAAGATGTCAACCTTTCGATGGGCTCGAATGGCTGAGACCTTTTCTTTCTTCTTCCAAGTAGGTTTCTTGTACCTGACTAGATGGATGTCAGTAGGGAGTTGCTTATCAAGCCCCCGTACCTTCTCTCGGCTGGTGTTCTCGAAGTGGACGATGACTGGTTCTTTCATTGGTTGTTGTAATTACGGTTAGCAATGAAGTCAAGGTAGTAGCGAAGATTGCCACGGATGTTTCTACCACCCACAATCCTCTCGATCTCTAAGCCATCCTGATGGATGATTAGCGTGGGGTACATACTCAGCTCAAACGCCGCAACTAAGGCTGCATGATCCTCTTTCTTGAAGATCGTGAGTACATCCAGCAGAGGCCAATCTCTCTCATCTTGAT
>Ga0233438_10005309_pt1 | contig 10886 bp, 11 predicted proteins | sample SI_123_September_FD_182720 | JGI IMG/M metagenome (GOLD analysis project Ga0233438, IMG submission 182720) | Seawater microbial communities from Saanich Inlet, British Columbia, Canada - SI_123_September2016_10_MG | ecosystem: Environmental > Aquatic > Marine > Inlet | place: Canada: British... | reverse complement strand
AATCCTTTGGCAGCACCTACGGCCATAGAGAAAATATTTTTAATAGCGGCTGAAACCTCTACTCCATTCAAGTCGTTTGAATGTGATGTATGATAATAATTCGTATTTACCATATCTGCAATTTTTTTTGCTGTTTGAAGATCTTTGTTGGCTATGACAACGCTACTATGAACTCTATTTGCCAGTCCGGCTGCTAAGCATGGTCCTCCAACAGCTGAAATATCTACTTCCTTAATTCCTCTATCTGCTAATAGTCTTTCAAGTTTATCAACTAGCAATTCATATTTATTATTGTGAATACTCAAACCCTTTGTAAGCATCAATAGCTTTGGAATTTTTTTGCCTTTATATAGTCTACTTAATTGGTCAGCTACCCATTCTATTCCTTTAGAGCTAATGCCGAGAACGATTAGCTCAACATTAGATTTTAACAGTTCATCAAATTTTTCAAATTTTAGTATTTTAATTTCTCGAGGTATTTGCGTGTTTAATCCTGGATGCAAATTATTGTTTTTCTTTAATAGATCAATGAACTCATTTTCTAAATGAGTTCCTACAATATTAATATCATGCTTGTTGTCTAAACACGGCAAAGCAAAAGCTGAGCCCATCGCACCTGCACCAATAATTACAATTTTAGCCATTAATTTTTAAATAAAATTTTTTTGAAAATTAAAAAAAGTGATATTAACTCAATTTTTCCAATTATCATAAATAATATTAAGCTAATTTTTGAGGATGTTAATAGATTGGTGAAATTAATATTTTGCATATTAAACATTTCAGAATTAACCGTATTAGTTAAAGTAAGTATCGATAATTTGAAAGATTTTTCAAAACCAATATTATCTACAACTAGTAAACTTGATAAAATAAAAAGGCTTAAGAAAAATGAAATGAATATAAAAAAAGATATTTTTATATTATCATCAGATATTTTTCTGTCCGAATTAAAAATTGTTTTATTAATTACGCTATTAGGACTTATTAGTTTAAAAATTTCTGAAGAAGTAATCTTTAATAAAATATAAAACCTTGTTAATTTGACTCCAGATGTATTAGATATTAATGAACCTCCAATAATTGTGATTAATAAAAAATATAAACTTAAATTATTATCTGATTTCACTAACGTTAATCCAGAATTACTTAAACTACTGATTACACTTATGATAATGTCTAGGCCTTGATAATTATTAAAATAAATTAAAATACAAAATACAATTGAAAGAATAATTAAATAAAGATCCTCTCTATGTTCTTTGATTAAAATTTTCTTATTAAACAAATTAAAGAATAAGTAAAAATTTAGCATAGATACTACTAATGAAAAAATAAAAATTATTTTTTGAAAATTTGTAAATATAATTTTGTCAATAGAGTCTGTAGGTAAAAATCCCCCACTTGACACTAAAGTCATGCTCATATTTAATGAATTAAATAGCCTTAATCCTGAAAAATTTAATAATGTTAAAATTATAATACTTAGAACTGAGTAAATAATTAAAACTTTTAATAAATTATCTTTAATATTTTCTGCTGAATTGATGTTACTTTCCCCTGAGTAAGTAAGATTTGTCATCTTATAATTAAAAGATTTGTTAGAGAAAATTATAATTAAAAAAAATAAAAAGAATAGACCACCAATCCATTGAGAAGAAGATCTCCAAAGAATTAAAGTTGGGTCTAAATACTTAATATTTTTAAACATGGAAAATCCTGTTCCGGTTATTCCAGAAATAGACTCGAAAACTGAGTTTAAAAAAGTTACCTGATAATTGCTTAAGTAAAAAGGAATGGCTATTAATAAAGAAGTAAAAAAATATACAGTAATAACAAGTATTAATTGTTCAAAAAAATTTATATTTTTTTTTGAATTTTTGCCATAATAAAAAAAACCAAAGCCAATTATTAAGGAAATTAACAAAGTTGTAAAATAAGTATCAATACTTAAAAAATAATCAAAATATGAGGCATATAAAATGTTGATAAAAGCAAAAAAACTTATAGGAAAACAGAAAAGACCTAAGTAAAAGCTTATACCTTTAAAATTCATTAAATTTAAACTACACCAACACTAAAAATGTTCTCTACTGCTTTAAGCTCTTCTCTTTTAGCTAAGAATACTACTAAATCATCTTTTTCAAAAATAAAATTTGATCTTGGTATTATTACTTTCTCTTCTCTTATAATCGCTCCAATTCTAATATCTGTAGGCAAGTTAGACTCTCTAATTTTTTTATTTATTAATTCTGATTTGTCAGAAATTTTTGCTTCAATAAATTCATATTCACCATCTAATAAAGAATATACAGTTCCAATTGTTCCTCTATGGACATGTTCCATAATTCTTGAAACAGTTGTCATTCTTGGATCAACTAAGTCATCTATATTTAACGAGTCTTGCAATAAATTGTAATTGGTTTTATTAACAATTGCTATTGTTCTTTTTTTTAACCCAGTTTTTTCAGCTAATACACAAACCATCATATTATTTTCGTCATCGTTAGTTAACGCTAATACAGTTTCAGAACCTTCGAGATTAGCTTCTTTTAAAATTTCTTCATCTAAAGCATCTCCGTTAATAACTATAGAAGAGGATAATTCATTAGCTATCTCCTCAGCTCTTTGTTTGTCTTTTTCAATTATTTTAACTCTTAAATCCTCAAAATTTTCTTCAAGCATTTTTGCAAGTTGAAATCCAATATTTCCACCACCTATAATTAAAACATTTTTCGCGATTTTTTCTTCATGACCAAAAGCTTTTAATATTTGATTTAATTGATCGCTGCTAATAACTACATAAACATTATCACCCTCTAGTATTTGATCGTTTTTTTTAAGATAAACAAATTTTCCTTTTCTTACTGCGCCTAAAATATTAGCTTTAAAGTCAGGAAATTTTTCAGTTAATTTTTTAAGAGGTATATTTTTAATAGGACAATTTTTTTCAATTGAGATTTCGAGCATCTTGACTTTATTTTTTCCAAATGGAACATTATCTAAAGCTCCTGGCGCCTCTAACCTTCTATATAAAGACTTAGCAACCTCGAGTTCTGGAGAAATAATAACATCTATTGGTATATTAGATTTATTATACAACTTTCCCCATTTGCCTTCTAAAAAATCTTTAGTTCTTATTCGTGCAATTTTTTTTGAAACATTAAATAGAGAGCTTGCTAACTGACATACAATCATGTTGGTTTCATCATTCCTTGTAACGGCAATAATCATGTCGGCTTTTTCTGCACCAGCATTTTCTAATACCGAGGGAAGTGTTACTCTTCCAACAATACCTTTTACATCTTGTGTATCATTAATTTTTTTAATATCATCAGATGATTGATCTATAACAGTAACTGAGTGTCCTTGGGCAGATAGTTGTTTACTTATGGAAAGACCAACTTTGCCGGCTCCACAAATTATTATATTCATTTTTAATTAATTCCTTTTATACCTAATGATTTAAGTTTTCTATGCAATGCGGATCTCTCCATTCCTATAAAATCTGCAGTTTTTGATATATTACCGTGATGCTTTTTTAATTGTGTTATTAAATACTCTTTCTCAAAATGCTCCCTTGCTTCTTTTAATGGAGATTGAAACGATTTTTCCAAAAGATCTTTATTGTCATTAATTTTTGATGAAGGATTAAGTACATCATCAATAACTTGATTTATTTTTTTTCTGTTTTCATTTGATGATAATATCGTTATTCTTTCAACTAAATTTCTCAATTCTCTAACATTGCCAGGCCAGTTATATGTATATAAACTATCATTTTTAATATCTATATCAGGTTTTTGAACGCCATTTATTTCAGAAAGTTTAGTTTTAAAATAATCTATTAACAAAGGTATGTCTTCGGTTCTTGAAGATAAAGGTGATAATTCTAGGGGCATCACATTCAAACGATGATACAAATCTTCTCTAAATTTATTCTCATGTACCAGATCACTTAAATTTTTTGATGAAGAGGAGATTAATCTAATATTAACGTTTATATCTTTTGATCCGTTTATTCTTTTGAATTTTTGATCTATTAAAACTCTTAAAAGATTAGCCTGAATTTCATAAGGTATTTCTGATACCTCATCAATCAACAAGGTTCCTTTATTTGCCCGTTCTAAAGCTCCGAAAGAAATATTGCCATCTTCCAACTCTTCTCCAAATAACTCTTTTTCATAAGTTTTTTCTTTCAATAAAGCTGCATTAATAATGACAAAAGGTTCTTTAAATCTCGAAGAATTTTTATGAATTTTTCTAGCTACTAATTCTTTTCCAGATCCAGTTGGTCCCATAATTAATACTCTACTTTCAGAAGAATGTAATTTTTCAATAATTTTCTTTATTTTGATTATTGATTGGCTTTTTCCAATAAGTTCAAAAGAATGAAATAATTTATTTTCTATTATGTCTTTTTCTTTTTTAAGAGATGCAGACTCCAGTCCTCTATTAACATAATTTAAAATCTTTTCTTTTGAAAACGGTTTTTCAATAAATTCGTAAGCTCCTAACCTTATTGCTTCTACTGCAATTTGAACTGTTGCGTGACCTGAGATCATTATTACTGGAGTAAGTTTATTTTTTTTATTAATAAATTTTAATATATCAATTCCATCTTTATCAGGTTTATCTAATTTAATATCTATTATTGCTAAATCTGGTAAACGATTATTAATTTCTAGAATTGCTTGATCATAGTTGGCGGCAGATCTTACTTTAAAATTTTGTTCCTCTAATATATTGCATATTAAAAAACGTATATCTGGATTGTCATCTATAACTAAAATTTCTCTAAACATGTTTAGGTAATGTGATCGTAATTATAATACCATTTTTTTCTTGTCGATTTTTGATTGAAAAATATCCTGAGTGCTCATTGATTATTTTTGTTACTATTGGCAAGCCTAACCCTGTACCAGATTTTTTTGTTGTAAAGTAAGGTGTCATTGCTTTTTTAGCGTCAGTAATGCCTGTGCCATTATCTATAATTCTAATGCTTATATAGTCATTAATATCATTTATTTCTATGTCAATATTTCCTTTAAAATTAGGGTTTTTTTGCAACTGTTCTAAAAAAGACTCTTCTGAATTTTTAATTAAATTTATAAAAACTCTATTAAGCTGATCTTCGTCACCTTGGATAAAAAACTTTTCATTTTTATTCACTAAATTTATAGAATTTTTAGATGTAAGTTTTATAAAATCTAAATTTTTAATAATTAATTGCATAATATCAATTTTTTTAAGAATAGGTCTTGGCATTCTCGCAAAGTTAGAAAATTCATTAACTAATTTTTCAATATCTTTAATTTGTCTATTAATAGTTTCTAAATATTTTTCAAAATCTTTACCTTCACTGGTTAATTTATCTTTATATTTTTCTCTTAGGCTATCGATTGATAATTGAATAGGCGTTAAAGGGTTTTTAATTTCATGTGCTAATTTTCTAGCCACACTTTCCCAAGCTTCATATCTTTCTGTAATAAGAAGTTTATCTTGTTGTTCTTTTAGCCTTTCAATCATTTGATTAAAATTTTTATTAAGTTGTCTTAACTCATCATCAGCTTCTATTTCAGGTACTTTTACATCTAGAGCTCCTTTGCTTATTGAGTCAGATGCGCTAATTAAATTAATAATAGGTTTTGTTAATCTTGAGGCAAAATTTATGGCTATAGAAGTTGATAAAAATAATAGTAAAGTAACAACAATTATATAAACAATTGCAAATGTAACTTTAATGCCTGTTTGACTGTTTTCTACAGAATAATAAAAACTTACCGCTTGTTCAGTTTCATTTAGATATCTTAAAATTTCTTCATCAATATTTCTAGATATATACAAATATGTATCGACAAGTGATGTAAGTTTTGTCATTACACTGGTTTTATTATCTAAACTATCTGTAACAAAAACTGGTTTACCGTCTAAAGCTTGATCATAATCTTCATCTGATGGTACTACGAATTCTTCAGTAATGTCTCTAACGTCAGATAATAAAACATTCCCTAAACTATCTATTAAAAAAACATCATCTACTCTTCGTAAAATTTTTTCTGATCTTATAATCTGTTTAAATCGATTAGTGTTTGAATAGTAAAAACTAGATGCACGATTAAGACCAACGCTCATTAAAATAACATCTGATAGAACATTTTCTTTACTTTCTTCTAAATAGTTTTTAGCTACATCAAAAGAATTATTTACAGCCTTTGTAATCTGTTTGTCAAAATAGTTTTGTATTCCAAAGTTAAAAATAAATAATGAAAAAATTGCAACAATTAAAGACGGTATAACTGTAAATAATGAAAAAATAGAAATATATCTCAGGTTAGTCTGGGAGCCTTTTTTATTTTTTTTACTGGTATAATAAAATCTATAGAAATTCCTAAATATTAGAGTAAAAAAAGTAATTAACAAAAATAGATCAATAATTAATAATGTTTGTAAATTTTTATCAGTTAATGGAATGAATCCTTCGTTAATAAAGGTTAAAAAGGTAATGATCCCCATAAATATGCTCAAAAATGAAGATAAAATAATCCAATTGAAATTTTTAATTATTTTGAACATCTTAAATAACCATTAAACATCTATATAAATATTATATAAGTTAATACCATGAATTTTTGTTTAATCATTCTTGCTGGAGGAAATAGCCATAGATTTAAGTCTAATATTGCTAAACCCTATCAAAAATTGGCTGGCAAATCATTAATTGAATTAAACGTTATTAAAGCTAGTAAATTTAAACAAATTAAAAAAATTATTCTTGTTTACAACAAAAAAGACTTGAAACGAGTCAAGCTACTTAAACTTAAAAATGTGAAATTGATATTGGGAGGAGCAAGTAGAAGACAATCTACATTTAACGCTCTAAAGTATTTAATGAGACAAAATAGAATATCTAAAGTTTTAATTCATGATGTTGCTAGACCTAATTTTTCAACAAAACTTTTGAGCTCAATATTAAGAAATATGAAGAATACTAGAGCGGTTGTGCCTAAAATAAAAGTTCAAGATGCAATCAAACAAATAATAGAGTCTAGTAAAGACGAATATATTATTGGAAAAAGAAGAGACAATTTTTTTTTGACTCAAACACCTCAAGCGTTTAATTTAAAAGAAATTTATCATTTACACAAAACTAACTCTGCAAAATATAAAGATGATGATATCTCTTTATATATGGATTTAAACAATATTAAGTTTATTGAGGGAGAGAAAAACAACTTTAAAATTACTGATCAATCAGACTTTAAAAATCTTAAAAATATTTATAAATCTCAATTAAATATGGGAATAGGTTTCGATGTTCATAAATTAGTTCCTAAAAGAAAACTTTATTTAGCAGGTTTAAAAATTAAATCACCTGTGGGTACTTTAGGTCATTCTGATGGTGATCCAGTGCTTCATTCGATCATAGATGCAATTTTAGGCGCTTGTAAAATGGGTGACATTGGACAAATGTTTTCAGATAAAAGTAAAAAATTTAAAAATATAAGATCGACTATTTTACTTGAACAAATTATCAAACAAACAAAATTAGCTGGTTATTTTATAAACAACATGGATATTAATATAATCATTCAAAAACCTAAAATACAAAAATATAAAAATAAGATGATAGAAAATATTTCAAAAATTTGTGAAATTTCAAAAAAAAAAATTAATATTAAAGGAAAAACAGCTGAAAAACTTGGAGTTATAGGAAAAGAAAAAGCAGTAGCATGTGAAGTAATTGTTTCTATAGTTAAATATGATTAGAATTTTAAATTATTTATTTGTTACTTGCTTTGGAATTGGTTCTTTTAGATTTGCTCCAGGAACAATAACGTCTCTTATAACAACTGTTTTTCTTTACAGTTTATTTCATATAATTAATTTATCTAATAACACTATTTTTATAATTTTATTAATAGTTTTTATTTATTCTTTTTATGCAGTGTCTGAATATATAAAATATAATGAAAACAAAGATCCTAAAGAAGTTGTTATAGATGAATTCATCGGTCAATCTATTCCAATTTATCTTTATGAAATATCTCATGGGAATATTAAAGACCCTCAAGAAGCAGTTTTATTCTATTTATATATTTTTATCTTATTTAGGTATTTTGATATTAAAAAACCTTTTCCAGTAAGCTTCTTTGACCAAAAATTTAAAAATAGTTTCGGTGTAATATTAGATGATGTTATGGCTGGCTTATATGTTGTTCTCACACTTATAATTTTTATGATAATTAAATCTAAATTTTTCTAATGAATTTTAATCAAAAAATAGTTTCGTTATTAAAAAAAAAGAAACTTAAACTCGCTATCGCAGAGTCTTGTACTGGAGGTATGTTGTCTAGCGCTATTACCTCTGTGAGCGGATCATCAAAAATATTTACGATGGGATTAGTCACTTACTCAAATCAAGCCAAAACATCTATATTAAAAGTACCTGCAAAAATAATAAAAAAATATGGCGCCGTAAGTGCTCAATGTTGTTTGACTATGGTTAATAACTTAAGCAAAATTAGTAAATCAAAAGTCTGTGTTTCTATAACAGGGATAGCTGGTCCCAAAGGAGGCTCTACACTAAAACCAGTTGGTTTAGTTTATATTGGAATAAGAGTTGAAAAAAAGGTTTTTGTTAATAAATGTAATTTTAAAAATAAAGACAGGGCTTATATCCAAAAACAAACAGTAAAAAAATCACTTAATTTATTATTAAAATTAATTAAATAGGATAACTAAATTTGGGACTAACTATAAAATTCAACAAATGAGCTGTAAAACTATTGAGCAACAAAAATATTCCAAAGGCGATTAAATAAAGAATAAATACTAAAAAATTTCTAGCTCTTTTTCTTGCTAATAAGCCTTTATCTTCAGGCTCCCAATCCTTATTAGGAGATTTAAAGTCATAAGAAAACATCCAGTAAGTTAAATCACTTTCATTAGGATCACCTGTCCTTATTTTTTTTATATAAGAAGTAAGAGTTTTAAAGGTAAAAAAAAATATTAATAATAATACTGTTATAAATAACATTATTTATATAATTGAATAGCTCTTTCTTCAAAAGCTTTTGCGATTTTATTTAAACCAAGTTCAAAAGATTTTTTCATAATTCCATTCAAAATTGGATTTTTTAATTCAAAATCAATAAAAAATTCTAATTGGGTATTGTTATTTATTTCTTTGAAATGCCATTCATTTTTTAAGTATTTTATGGGGCCACCTAAATTTGTAACAATAATTTTATCAGTTTGCTTGTGGTAAGAAACATGACTTGAAAAAGTTTCATTTAAAATACTTTTACCAACTTTTAAATCTCCGTTAAAAGTGATGAGGTCAGAACTCTCATTCTTATCGAAAATTTTACCTTCAATACACCAAGGTACAAATTCGGGATACTTTTCAATATCCAGAACCATTTCTACAAGCTGTGTTTTTTTACAATGAATGATTTTTTTTAGTGTTGCGGATGACATTCAAGTTTTTTATTTCTTGCGTCCTGTAATTTTCTAAAGTCCTCATCAGCGTGATAAGATGATCTGGTTAAAGGTGACGAGGAAACTAATAAAAAACCTTTAGTTTTTGCAATACTCTCAAATTCTTCAAATTCATCTGGATGGTAATATCGATCAAGCGGATGATGTTGTGTTGATGGCTGTAAATATTGTCCTATTGTTATGAAGTCAACTTCTGCTGATCTCAAATCATCCATAACTTGTATAACTTCTTCTTTAGTTTCACCTAAGCCAACCATAATTCCTGACTTAGTAAAAACTTTTTTTTTAAATGCTTTTGCCTTTTTAAGTAATTCCAATGAAGCAAAATAACGTGCACCCGGTCTAACTTTTGTATAAAGTCTTGGTACTGTTTCAATATTGTGATTAAAAACATCTAAATCTGCTTCTAGAACTTTTTTATATGCATTACCTTTTCTTAAAAAATCTGGTGTTAAAACTTCAATAGAAGTTTCAGGATTTTTTTCTCTAGTGGCTTTAACAACTTTATAAAAATGTTCTGAACCTCCATCTTCAAGATCATCTCTATCAACAGATGTAATTACAACATGTTTTAAATTTAAATCTTTTACTGCATTAGAAATTTTTGCTGGCTCAAAAATATCTAGCTCTTTTGGCTTACCAGTTTTAACATCACAAAATGCGCAGGCTCTTGTACATGTGTCTCCCATAATCATAAAAGTTGCATGTTTTTTGCTCCAACATTCAGTAATATTTGGGCAATTCGCTTCCTGGCAAACTGTTACAAGATTGTTCTGGTTAACAACTTTTTTAGTTTGAAAAAAAACTTGAGAGTCTACTATTTTAGATCTTATCCAATCAGGTTTTTTCTTAATAGGATTAATTGGCTTGTTTACTTTTTCTGGATGTCTTGGTTTTTCACTCATTTTAATTTAATTATTATTTCATCTTTGGTAACATAGTTAAATTTTTGTCTATACAGCATATCTAAATAATCAGGATCATTTTTATTTATCAATGAGATTTGAAGATCTAAATCTTTTAATTTAGCAGTTAAAATTTTTTCCCTTTTAATTAATTCTTTATAAGTATTTTTTTTATCAAAATAGGAGATTAATCCTCTTTCACCGCCAATTAAATTGATACCAATGTATAGAGTAAAAAAAATATTAAATAGAAAAAATTTCTTTTTTTTTATACCCTCAATTAATTTCATTAACTAGATTCTAGCCATTTTGGCTTGATTGCCAAGTTCTTCTTCGACACGTAATAACCTGTTATATTTAGCTACTCTTTCAGATCTAGCTAATGATCCTGTTTTAATTTGTGATGACATTGTAGCTACTGCCAAATCAGCTATAAATGTATCCTCGGTATCTCCTGATCGATGTGAAATAATAGTA
>Ga0233438_10005304_pt1 | contig 10899 bp, 8 predicted proteins | sample SI_123_September_FD_182720 | JGI IMG/M metagenome (GOLD analysis project Ga0233438, IMG submission 182720) | Seawater microbial communities from Saanich Inlet, British Columbia, Canada - SI_123_September2016_10_MG | ecosystem: Environmental > Aquatic > Marine > Inlet | place: Canada: British... | reverse complement strand
CTAAGTACAGATTTTTCTATATTTATGTTATATGTACTATCCATTTAGTTTTTTAATCTCACTTTTTTATTTTTTTATATTATAAAAACAATATATTTTATATAACCAAAACTTAAAATTTAGAAGCTTCTATTTCTACTTCTTCCAAAAATTTATTAAGTAATTCATCAGTTTTGAGTTTAGCTATTACTTCACCTTTTTTGATAATCATTCCTCTACCTTTACCATAGGCTATTGCTACATCAGCACTTTTAGCTTCACCCAAGGCATTTACTACACATCCCATTACAGATACATTTAATGGAGCTTTTATATGTTTTGTTTTCTCTTCTATAATATCAACTGCACTTACTAAATCAGCCTCTATTCTACCACATGTAGGACATGATATTATATTAAGTCCCTCTTTTATTAAGCCTGCATCTTTTAGTATAGCACGACCTACTTCTACTTCTTTTTCAAGTTCACCAGTCATTGATACTCTTAAAGTATCTCCAATACCATCAAGTAAAAGACTTCCTAGGGCTATTGATGATTTTACAGTTGAGTGAAAAGCAGTACCAGCTTCAGTAACACCTAAATGAAATGGATAACTATTTTTAGGTCTTAATAATCTATATGAATCAACTGTTCGTTGAACATCACTAGCTTTTAGAGATATTTTCATATTAGTAAAGCCTAAATCTTCTAAATATTTTATATTATAATCAGCACTTGCTACCATTCCAATAGCTGTTTGACCATATTTTATCTCAAAATCTTTTTCTAAAGATCCACAATTCACACCTATTCTAATAGGTATATTATACTCTTGACAAGCTTTGACTACTTGTGCCATTTTATCTTTACTTCCAATATTTCCAGGATTAATACGTATACAATCTACACTTTTAGCTGCAATTAATGCTAATCTATAATTAAAATGAATATCAGCTACTAATGGTAAATCTATTTGTGATTTTATTTGTTCAAGTGCTAGTGCAGCTGCTTTATCAGGTACTGCTACTCTTACTATATTAGCACCTGCAAAGTGTAGTTTTTTTATTTGTTCAACTGTAGCTTTTATATCAGAAGTTTTTGTATATGTCATAGATTGTACAGATATTGGTGCATCACCACCAATTGGTACATCTCCTACATATATCTTTTTTGTTTTATATCTTTTTATCATAATACATTAGTATATCTAAAAATAGTTTAAATGCTAAATATCACTTTTAAAATATCACTGGTATTATTTAATGATTTATTAAATTACTAGAAATATTTATGTAGTATATTTTTTATGTATGTGTTTGTTGTAATATCTTTTTTATCTGTTATTTTAAAACTTTTCAATAACTTTAGATAGAGTCAAAAAGAAACCCATTGCTAAAATTAATATCATCATACTTTTATTAACACCTTTTTGTATAGAGTGCTCTAGCTCTTCTTTTAAAAGTTTAAATTCACCTTTTAAACTTAAAAAATCATTTCTTAAAGTAGATATTTGATTATTAACACTATTCTTTAAACTTGAAAATTCATTTCTTAAAGCAGCTACATCTGCTGTAACTTCATTTAGTTTCATATCTAAGTGATTTATATGATTATATTGAGATTTTAATAATAAAGTGTTTATATCTTCTTGGTTTAGCCCTTTTCCTGCACTAAATTTCTCTTCTATTTCTTTGACTTTAGGAGATATCATCTCTATTAACATATCATCTACTCTTGTATCTTGCATATTTGTATTCCTTTATGATATTATAACCTATAACTTCAAAGAAAATTATAAAATCATAATCTAAGATATTATCTTTATCTTAGTTTTTTAAAATAGTTAATTTATAAATTTTAAAAGAAAATAAAAATATATACAAAACTAAGTTTAAATACTAAATATAGTTTTATTTAGTATTAGTTAATGATTGTAATTCACTATTTACTTTGTTTAATTGATTTATAGCTTCATTTAGACTATTTTTATTACTATTTATTACTTCATTTGGTGCATTTTTAACAAAATTTTCATTGTTTAACATACTATTTAATTTATCTATAGTTTTTTGATTTTTTTGTTTTTGTTTTTCTAATCTTAAAATAGTACTACTCATATCAATACTATCATTTGGTATATATATTTGAAATGATGTACCAACATCTGTTATTACATTGTCTAGTTTTTCATTTATAAATTCTATTTTTTCTATTTTTGATAATTTTTGTATAAAAGGTATTGCTAAAGCTATATCAAAACTATTTTTTAAACTATCATCTAGTTTTATATAACCTATTTCTATTTTACTATTACCTTTATTTATAACTGTTTTAGCTCTTCTTAATACTTTAATCATCTCTTCTATAATAGTAAAACTATCTTCATATTCAGATTCTTTATTTTCATATTTTGGATAATTGCATATCATAATAGATTCACTATTTTCTAAAGATGTATTTGATAGTTTATGATATAAATATTCTGAAATAAATGGCATAAAAGGTGATGTTAATTTTAATGTCTGTTTAAAAATAGCTCCTAATTCTATAATAGACTTAGGTGATACTTTAGAGTATTCTATACCCCAATCACAAAATTTATTCCATACAAAATCATATAAATAAGATGCTGCTTCATTAAATTTATACTCATCTAAAGCATTTCTTACAAGATTAACTGTAGTATCAAATTGTCTATTTATATATTCTCCTAATGGTGTTTTTATCTGTATATCTTCAATATTAGGAAAACTTTTTTCATTTAATAGTAAATAATTAGCTGCATTATAAAATTTATTTGTAAAGTTTCTATATAATTCAAGATGTTTTACTCCTAATTTTATATCTCTTCCTTGTACACATAAATAACATAATGAAAATCTAACAATATCAGCAGAAAACTCTTCTACCATATCAAGTGGATCTATTACATTACCTTTTGATTTAGACATTTTAGCACCATGTTCATCTCTTACAAGAGCATGCATATATATATCTTTAAATGGTAATTGCTTTAAAAAATATTCTCCCATCATCATCATTCTTGCTACCCAAAAAAACATTATATCAAAGCCTGTAATTAATAAACTATTTGGATAAAACTCTTTTAAATCACTACTATTGTAAGTATTATTCATATATTCATTATTTTCCCAACCAAGTGTTGAAAAAGGCCATAAGGCAGATGAAAACCATGTATCTAATACATCTGGATCTTGTGTATAATCTTTTGTATTACATTTAGGACAAAACTTTGGTTCATCTTCTATACAGGCCCATTGATGATTACAACTATTACAATTAAATACAGGTATTTGATGCCCCCACCATAATTGTCTAGAAATACACCAATTTCTTAATTCACTCATCCAAGCTTTATATGAATTTATCCAACTATTAGGATGAAATTTTACTAATCCTTCATAGGTTTTTTCTATACTAGATTTAGCAAATTCTTTATTTAAAAACCACTGTTTAGAAATATATGGTTCAACCATATTTTTAGATCTATATGAGTGACCTACTTGATGAATATGATCTTGGATTTTTACTATATATCCTTCATCTTGAAGTTTAGATACTATTAATGGTCTAGCTTTTAATCTATCAAGACCTTGAAAGTCTTGTGCATATTCATTTAATATACCCTTATCATCAAATATAGTAATGAAGTCTAAATTATGTCTTAATCCAACTTCATAATCGTTTTTATCATGTGATGGGGTTACTTTTACTATTCCTGTACCAAAATTCATATCTACATGTTCATCAGTTATGATTTTGATTTTTCTATTTGTTAAGGGTAAATATACTTCTTGACCTATAATATCTTTATATCTATCATCTTTTGGATTTACCATAATAGCACTATCACCAAAATATGTTTCAGGTCTAGTTGTAGCTACTTGTATATGACCTTTTTTATTTACAAATTTATATATGATATGGTATAACTTACCTTGTATTTCTTTATACTCTACTTCTATATCTGATAATGCTCCATCTTTTACACACCAATTTACCATATATTTATCTTGAGTGATTAATTTTTTATTATATAATTCAACAAAAGATTTTTTTACACTATGTTTTAACCCATCATCCATAGTAAATCTAGATCTATTCCAAGCTGGTGTTACACCTAATTTTCTCATTTGATGAAATATAGTATCACCTGAATACTTTTTCCATTCCCAAACTCTATTTAAAAACTCTTCTTTACCTAATTTTTCTTTAGATGTTCCTTCTTGCAATAACTGTTTTTCTACTACATTTTGTGTAGCAATTCCAGCATGATCTATACCTGGTTGCCATAATGTTTTATATCCATCCATTCTTTTATATCTAGTAATTACATCTTGTATAGTAAATGTTAATGCATGCCCTATATGTAAACTTCCTGTTATATTAGGTGGTGGCATCATAATAGCAAATGTTTTATCTTTACCTTGATTATCTTTTTGTTGAATAGTTTTATTACCATCTATTTCAAAATAGCCTCTTTTTTCACATATGTCATAATATTTATCTTCTATTTTTGATGGTTCATATTTATTCTTCATATAAAATTCCTATATTTATATTATATTTTTATGTAATACTATTTTGATAAAATAAGATTATATCAAAAAATATATAAACAAAAATAATAACTATTTTTTATTCTTTTTATCTGTATTAATACTATCACTTTTAATAAGTCCTGCTTCTTTTAAAAACTGTGAAGGTAAAAAATCTATTTTTTTAATTTTGTCATATTTTGCATAGCTTAAATATAAAATATCTTTAGCTCTTGTAACTGCTACATAAAATAGTCTTCTTTCTTCTTCTATACTTCCACCTTTAGCTATTAGTTTTTTATTAGGAAATCTTCCTTCCATCAAATCTATTATATAAACCTCATCAAATTCTAAACCTTTACTTGCGTGTATAGTTAATAAATTAACTCCATTTGCTTGACTTATCTCACTGCCACCTAAAAGCATAGAATTAATAAATTTTGATAAGTGTTTATAATTTTTTGATAAGTTTTTTAATAATGTTACTTTAGAGTCAATTTTATTTTTTGCACTTATTAATAGAGTATCATTTAAACTTCCATCTTTTTGTGTAGCTCTTTTTCTAGATATTATATCTTTGATTTTTATAAATAATTGACTTTTTACAATATGATCTATCATAGATGATGGATATTTTATCTTTTTTAAACTCTTCATTAATATATAAAAACTATATAAAAACTCTCCACCATCAAGAGATAATTTAGGATGTTTAATTACCCCATTAGATAAAAAACTCTCATGAAAATTACTATTTTTAAATTTTGACAAACTACCAAGTTCTATAAAGTCATCAAATAAACCTAATTGTATACTATTTCTTGATATATTTGCATATGGATTTTTAATACTATAATCTGGATTAAATAATCCATCAAAAAGATTTCCTTCCCCTACTTTTATAAATGCATCAAATAATTCTTTAGAGATTGATTTACCTATACCTTTACCATATTGTAATATATTTATAAAAGCCATCATATCATTACAATTTAATATTAAAGTCATAATATCAAGAATAGCTTTTATCTCTAATGAATCAAAAAAACTATGTCCCCCTTTTCTAGATACTAATATATTATATTGTCTCAAATTTACTTCAATACCATCTGCAGTTGAATTATTTCTAAATATTATAGCTATATTATTATGATTAGTTTTTGATTTAGATATTAGATTTGATATATGTTCATATTGTTCAAAAAGTTCATTAAATGCTAATAATTTTGGTTGTTGGATTATCTCTTCTCTAATTACTTCTAATTGTTTTTGATATATTCTAGAATTGTTTTTTATTACTCTTGAAGCTAGTTGTAAAATAGGTTTTGTTGATCTATAATTCTTTTTTAATGTATATATAGTAGAGTCTTTATACCGTTTTTCAAATGAACTAATAATACCTATATCAGAACCATTAAATCCATAAATACTCTGATCATAATCACCAACACAAAAAAGAGATTTTGTATTAAAACTATCTATTAATCTATTTTGTAATGGATTTGTATCTTGATATTCATCTACTAAAACTTCACTAAATTTAAAATTACTAGTTTTCTGATATTCTAACATTAAAAGTAATAAATCATCAAATGATACATATCCATATTGGGTTTTTAGTTCATTAAACTCTTCAATAACATCTTCATATATTAAATAATAATCTTTATGCTCTTTACTTTTAATAGTAAGCCATGATGAAAAATCTTCACAATTATTACTATTTAAATATAATGAATAAAGATCATATAAATATCCACCATCATAAGGTGATATTTTCTGATCTATATTATTAAAGACTCTTTTTTCATAAATTGATTTAAAAAGTGTTTTTAATTCATTGGGTTGTTTTAGTATAATTTTAATATCAAGTTTTTTTAATAGTTTAAAACTAACACTATGAAATGTACCAGAGAATATACTAGATGCTATTTCATCACTAAAATATTTAGCAATTCTACTTAACATTTGTGCTGAAGCTTTATTAGTAAATGTTAAAAGTAATATATCATTAGGATTAATCCCACTATTTAATAAGTGTGCTATTCTAGCTACAATAGTAGATGTTTTACCTGTACCTGCACTTGATATGATTAAATTATATCCACTATTACAAACAGCAGCTTGATGTTGTTCTTTATTTAAATTTGATAAAGGCATTAAAAATTAAGTATTCTATATAAATTTATATAGAATACTGTTTTAAATCATCTAAATTTAAATATTCTAAAGTTTTTTCATGAGTAGCTTCTAAATCAATTTTAGGTGCTTTATTATTATCAAATGCCTCTTTAAATCTAATAGCACATAAACACCATTTATCACCCTCTTTTAAACCAGGGAAATTAAATTCTAATCGTGGTGTTATTAAATCATTACCATTTAATTTAGTAAATTCTAAAAATTCATTTGTAACTATAGCACATACAGTATGTGTTCCTATATCAAACTCATTTGTTTGACATTTACCATTTCTAAAATACCCTGTCATAGGATCATTACAACATAATTTTAATTTAGTTCCTAATACATTTTTGTCTATTTTTTCTTCACTCATAATTTCACCTTTATTCTATATTTTATATACTCTTTAATCAACTTTTCTAAGTGTTAGATTTACTCTATTTTGAAAAATTTCATTAGAATATATTTTACTTATACCATGTTTAATTAATCTTGATTCATCTTTTAAAACTAAAACATCTGTATTATATAGTTTTATAGATTTTGTTTTGATTTTAATATTAGTTTTATTTATTTTATGATTAATATCTTCAAAATTAAATTTAGCTGTTGCACCAAGTGATATTGATAATACAGGATATGAGAAGTTTTTTTCATCATTATCTATATGTAACCCCATTTTTGAATCTTTGTTATATATGTTTATCAAACAACAATTAGGTTTTTGTCTTATATTTGTTATATCAAACCAAATATCAAGTATACTTTTTGGTATATTGGGCCATTTTTTATTACTCTTTGGATGATTTTTGATATATGTATATGGTTGAGTTTTATCACAATACCAACCATATACACCACAATTCGTCATTTCTACAGATAGTTTTTTATTACTATAAGGCATATATAAATTGTATAAAGGTGCTTTAGTAATAATATCATCTATATCTTTTTTAATATTATTAATATCATATTTTAATAAATAGTTTGGATAATATACTAATCCTTTTTGTAATTCATAATTACTTATCATACTAATCTCTTTTATTAAAAATTTTAAAAATATTATATTAACTATAATATATTTTAGTGACTTTTTATTGATAAATTATTAATATTATCTTAATGTTTATATTTATTTGATATAATCTTGGGCTATATTCTAAAATATAGTTTAATTAACCTAAATTATTAAATAATATATTAAATAAAATTATACTCAATAAAGGTAATATATGAAAAAAGTTGAACTTTTAAGTCCAGCTGGAAATCTAGAAAAACTAAAAATAGCTTTTGCATATGGTGCTGATGCTGTATATGCTGGTGTTAGTCATTTTAGTCTTAGAATTAGAAGTAGTAGAGAGTTTAATATGGATACTTTTAAAGAAGGTATTGATTATGCACATAATTTAAATAAAAAAGTATATGTTACTATTAATGGTTTTCCTTTTAATTCTCAAATTGATCTATTAAAAAAACATATTATACAAATGGCATCATTAAATCCAGATGCATTTATAGCTGCAGCTCCTGGAGTGGTTAAATTATGTAATGACTTAGCACCTAATATTCCTATACATTTATCAACACAAGCTAATGTTATGAATTATTTAGATGCACAAGTATACTATGATATGGGTGTAAGAAGAATAATAGCAGCACGTGAAATATCATTAAAAGATGTAATTACTATAAAAAAATATCTGCCAAAATTAGAAATAGAGATATTCGTACATGGATCTATGTGTTTTGCATATAGTGGTAGATGTTTAATAAGTGCAGTACAAACAGGAAGAGTACCAAATAGAGGTAGTTGTGCAAATGATTGTAGATTTGATTATACACTATATGCTAAAAGTAAAGATAATGATACACTATTTAGACTAGAAGAAGATCCAGGAGTTGGTACATATATTTTTAATGCAAAAGATATGAATCTAGCATCAAGTATAGATGAAATTTTAAAAAGTGGTGCTATTGATTCAGTCAAAATAGAAGGTAGAACAAAATCACCATACTATGCAGCTATAACAGCATATGCATATAGAAATGCTATTGATGATTATTATGATAATAAATTCAATAGTGATGTATATCAAAAAGAGTTACACACTACTAAGAATAGAGGTTTTTCAGATGCATATTTAATACATAAACCATTTGATAGAAAAAATACTCAAAATCATACATCATCTCTTAGTCGTGGGACTTATGAAGTAAGTGGATTAGTAACACAAGATGAATTACATTTTATGTGTAAATATACAACATTAAAAAATCAAGAAATAGAGATATTTGCACCTTTAAATAGTAAAATAGACTTATGTGATAATCAAATAGGAAAAATATATAAAAAAGATGATAATAAATTTTATATTAAATTTAAAACTATTCAAACAAGTAGTGGTAAAATATTAGAATCAGTTCATAGTGGAAACATAAATAAAATAAAATTACCATCAAAATTACCTTATCTAACAATCTTTAGAATAAAAAATCAAGAAAAAAATATACCTAATGATATTATAAATAATAAAATAGAAGAAAATATACCAAAATATGTAAAAAATAGTACAGATATATAAAAATTATGTTCTTTTTTATAGTAAATTCAAACATTAATATAAAAGCTATAAATGGATCTATAATAACATATCAAAAACCAAAAAATCATCAAGAAGATTTTTTAGATAATATCTACTGTGCAACATATGATGAATTAAAATCTATTAAAAATATTTTAAAGAAAATTAATTTAGATAATAATATAAAAATATTAGATGAAAATAAAATAAGATCTAATAAAAATTTCCCAATTGAACTTGGTATATCAAATAAAGATGAATTTAAATATATACAAAAATATGAGAATGAATTAGAAAAAAGCAAAAGTTTTATAACGAATGATAAAAATATAGATAGTTTTACATTTAATCATACAAAAACAATTTTATATAAACAATTAAATACTAATAAAAAAGATATAAAACTTGCTATAATTGGTGGTATTGGAACTCATATTGGTGAAATAGTAAATTCATTAAGTGCTATTAGATTACTATATACATATTTAAATAAAAAATTCAAAAGTGTAAAAATAGATATATATATAAATGCCTCTAATAATAATTTTTACTTGTTACATAATAATATTATGAGAAAAGAGATATATATCAATGATATATTACCATTATCAATTAATGTAAAAAAATTATTTGAATATGATTTTTTTATAGATAATAGTTCAATTCAAAATAGTATTTATTATCAAGAATTACCTTTTATTGACTCTTATTTATATAAATTTGGTATTGATTATACAAAAATAGACTCATCTTTAAAACATAATCAATTAAATCTATCATGGTATAAACCAAATAGTAATCTAGTAAAAATAATAGATAATTTGAAAACAAAAGGTGAAATAATACTATATCATCCATATTCAAATGATAATAAAAGAACTATTCCAAAAAAAAGTGCTATTCAACTACTAAAAAAATTAATAAAAAAAAGTAATAATTCAACTATAATATCAACTCTAAAAATAGATAAATTTGAAGATGATAACTATATAGATCTATCAAGTTATTCTAAAAAATATTATGACCTTGTATATATAATATCTCAAATGAATAAAATAATATGTATAGATACATGTATATATCACATAGCAGATGCTTTTTTTATACCAACTGTTGTACTATTTACTAATATAAATCCATCTAAAAGAATACCATATTATCTAAATACAAAAGCAATACAAATAAAAGATAAAACTAAAAACTTTAGTCAGTTTATATTTGATAATGATAAGTTAAGTTTATATAAATTTGATGGATATGATGATATAAAAGTAAATAAAGTTATTAAATTATTAGAAACTATTTGATAAAATATCGAAAACTTTAAATTAAGGAAAATATATGAATTTTGTATCAATTATTATGGGTAGTAAATCAGATCATGAAATAATGAAAAATTGTGCTAATACATTAGAGCAATTTGGTGTAAAATATGAGATGATAATCTCATCAGCACATAGAAGTCCAACTAGAACTAAAGATTATGTAAAAGATGCTCAAAATAGAGGTTGTGATGTATTTATTGCAGCTGCTGGTATGGCAGCACACTTAGCTGGAGCTTTAGCGGCAACTACAACTAAACCTATCATTGG
>Ga0233438_10005301_pt1 | contig 10905 bp, 8 predicted proteins | sample SI_123_September_FD_182720 | JGI IMG/M metagenome (GOLD analysis project Ga0233438, IMG submission 182720) | Seawater microbial communities from Saanich Inlet, British Columbia, Canada - SI_123_September2016_10_MG | ecosystem: Environmental > Aquatic > Marine > Inlet | place: Canada: British... | reverse complement strand
TTTATAATCCGGTCTAAATCAGCTTTATGCGTTTCACCACCAAACGCATCTACTGGTAGAAATATGCTATTTAGAGAATTGACATTACACAATAATTCATTAACGACAATTGACACATCGCGGCGTATTTTTCCAACAAGGCGAAGAAGCGCCAGCCCATCCAGCCCGCCAAGCGGATGATTAGCGACAATCAGCACCCTCCCTGTGACAGGGATGTTTTTGATCTCGTCATGGCGAACCAGATAGTCAATCTGCAATTCGTCAAAAACCTGATCAATAAAATCAAATCCTTTGAGATAGCCATGTCTTTGCAAAAACTGATTAATGCGATCTTCATTAACAAAGGTGCGGAGACTCCAGATCAAAAACCGGCAAAGCGGCGCTGGATAATGCTTTAATGATGGCATGCGGGCCTGTAGAACCGCGCCAACATCAATCGTTTTTGTCGTTGTTTCAGGCATATCCAACATCACGAACTCGCTGTTTTAAAAGGCATGATCGCCAATTGATGTTACGGTTTCATGACAAATGATAAATCTGTCCAAATTTTGACATATAATCCGGCACGTTTGGCTATAACAATGGTGGAAAGGCAATTGATTGTCTGTCGGCATTCCATTGCGGATATTTTTGCATCACCAACTGGAAAATGGCCGAGTCAAGAAAGCCGCCAAGCCATATGTGAAGATGCGGCCAGGATTGATTGTCAAACCAGACAGGGTCGGCAATACGGAACTGGCGCACAAAAGGCAGGCTGGCAAAATCCAAAAGGCCAAGCTGTGCCCCTGATAGCGCGCCTGTTTGCTGTAAATCTTGGTCAAGCTCGGCCAGAAATTCTGCGCCGCTGCTCCGATGAACGGCACCAGCGTCATGATCATAGCGGCTGGCATATTTATACCGGTCAAGATCATATTTGAAAGCACCATCCAGTCGATCGAGAAATGCCAAAGCCGAAGCCGGATTTTGTTGCCAAACGGCAAGCCAGTTTTCAGGATCATTCTGCCCAAGCGCCCAAAACATGATATCGCGGCTTTCGTCAATCACCTGCCCGTCTCCGAGCTTTAGGACTGGCACAGTGCCCTTTGGTGAAGCGGCTAAAAAATCGGCCGGCTTGTCGCGAAGTAGAATTTCCCGCAATTGGACTTTTTGACCACTTGTTACAATGGCAAGCCGCGCCCGCATAGCATAAGGGCAGCGCCGAAAACTCCAGAAAATTGGGGGCTGGTCAAAATGCGCCATGATGTCACGCTTTGCTGATATGGGCGGCAATCGCAAAATCAGGGCCGGTTACGGTAAAGGCCTTGGCAAAACCCAACACCAAAACACCATCACGCGGCGACAGCTGGAACATATGAAAATCGCCAAAATTGCGGATTAAATCCATCGTTGGCCCATGCGCCGCGGAAAAATCATCACAAAGCCCGTCGAATTTTGCATCCTTGCGGGCAATTTCGACTGCATCAACGGCAAATTTCAACCGGTTGCGCGCCCATATATTCTGGCTTTTGGCCTCATCGGCACAAAGCATACAAGTCGCCGCGCCTTGCGCCATCAAATCGCGAACATGCTGCGAGAGATGGCTGGTGAAAATATACAGCCCATCATCACGCCGAATAAAAGGCGAAACGCCCATTTCAGGGCTGTCCTGCTGGCTGTTTACCGCAATATAGAGGGTACGAAGCTGCAAAAGCGCATCACGCGCTGCCGCAATCTTTTCGCGCGGCATTCCCGAAGATTCCTCAAAGGCGGCATTTTCCTGCATCTGCACTATCCTAAATCAACAAAACCAAATGGCCTCCCAGACCGAAGCTCCATATCTAACATGGTTTCGAAGGCTGGCAAAATCAACAGCGGTGGCAAGCTTCAACACTCCAACCTTGCCAAGCCAACCACAATAGGTTTCGATAAGACCGAACTACCATCAAGGATGCATGCAAATGACCCAATATGTTGATGTTGAAATCTATGCCGATATCATTTGCCCTTGGTGCTATATTGGCAAAAAGCGGCTTGATGCGGCCTTTGCGGCCCGTCCGCATGTAACCCCGCGCTATATCTGGCGGTGTTTTTTGCTCAATCCCACAATGCCCTCGGCCGGCATGGATCGTCAGGCTTATCTGATTGGCAAATTTGGCAATGCAGCCAAAGCCGTTTATGGCCGTATTGCCGATGCCGGTCTTGAAAGCGGCATCGCTTTTAATTTTGATGGAATCAAACGCACTCCCGACAGTCGCAAAACCCATCGCTATCTGCTTGCCGCTGCGGCTGAAGGTCATGATTTAAGCGAGGCGTTTTTCAAAGCCTATTTTATTGATGGCCGCGATATTGGCGATGATGATGAACTTGCCCAAATCGCCCAAGAGCAAGGGTTTGCCATTGATCCGGCCAGCCTTGCCGATCCAGCCCTTGACCGGCAGATTGCGAATGATATCGAAATGTCGCGCCAGCTTCGGGTCGATGGCGTTCCTTTTATGATTTTTGCGGGCCAATATGCCATTGCCGGCGCGCATATGCCTGAACATTTAATCCCCGCGATTGATGGCTGTCTTGCCAAACCGGCAAAATAACCGGTGGCGAATGCCAGCATCTACTCCGGCCGCCAGCTATAACAGCGCTACAAGGTCTTGCAAAACGGTTTTACAGGCCACGGGCTGCATCTCGGGCGTTGGAATTGGCGTTGCCACTACCAGACGATGATCGGCACGAAGCTGAACCCGTCCGCCCTGTCCGGCAATCCAGCCAATCAACGCATCAGGACGTGCAAAATGATTGTCGCGGAATGCCAATGACAATCCTTTCGGCCCTGCATCGATTTTTTCGATATTTGCCAAACGGCATAATTGTTTTAATTCGATCACCGAAAACAGATTTTTGACCGGATCAGGCAAACCGCCAAAACGGTCAACAAGCTCGGCAATTAACACATCGGTTGCCTGTGGGTCAGCAAGATCGGCAATACGGCGATAAAGCGACAGCCGAACGGTCAGATCCGGCACATAGGATTCAGGTAGCCGGATTTCCAGCCCAAGATTGATTTGCGGCGTCCAGGCTGGCTTTGCATCATCTTCGCTTTCGCCGCCACGCCCAGATTTGGCAGCATCAACAGCTTGCCGCAACATTTCTTGATAAAGCTCTACCCCGACTTCACGAACATGGCCCGATTGTTCATCGCCAAGCAGATTTCCCGCACCACGAATATCCATATCATAAGATGCCAGCGTAAATCCGGCACCAAGCGTATCAAGCGTTTGCATGACCTCAAGACGGCGCCGCGCCTGCGGGCTTAACAGCCGTTGCGGATCGGATGTCAAATAGGCATAAGCGCGCTGGCGACCGCGTCCAACACGGCCACGAAGCTGGTAAAGCTGCGACAGGCCAAACATATCAGCGCGGTGAATAATCATCGTATTGGCCGAGGGGATATCAATTCCCGATTCAACAATATTGGTCGATAGCAGAATATCGGCTTCACCATCGGCAAATCGTGTCATGACCTGATCAAGCTCATTGGCTGGCATTCGCCCATGCGCTGAAATAACCCGTGCTTCGGGCGCGAGCTTGGCAATCCGGTCATAAACCCGCTGCATATCATCAATACGCGGACAAACAACAAATATCTGCCCGCCACGGAACATTTCCCGCTGAATTGCCTCACGAAGAACGACGCCATCCCACGGGCCAACAAAGGTACGAACCGCCAACCGGTCTACCGGCGGCGTTGCAATCAATGACATTTCGCGGACACCTGACAGCGCCATTTGTAGCGTGCGTGGAATCGGCGTTGCTGACAGCGTTAACACATGAATATCGCCGCGAAGCTCTTTTAGCCGTTCCTTCTGGCCAACGCCAAAATGCTGTTCTTCATCAATGATCAAAAGACCAAGATGATTAAACTCAATCGATTTTGCCAAAAGCGCATGCGTGCCAATGGCAATTTGAACTTCACCACTGGCAATATTTTCACGAATAATTTTGGCGTCGGCTGTTGATGTCATCCGGGACAACACGCCAATTTTGACCGGAAAACCGGCAAAACGTTCGACAAAGACCTTGCCATGCTGGCGTGCCAGCAATGTTGTTGGTGCCACCAAAGCCACCTGATAGCCCGCCATTGCCGCAATAAAGGCTGCGCGCAACGCCACTTCGGTTTTGCCAAAGCCGACATCGCCGCAAATCAGGCGGTCACTGGCTTTGCCCGACGCCAAATCATCAACAACATCATTGATCGCATTTAACTGGTCTTCGGTTTCGGTAAAGGCAAAACGCGCGCAAAATTCACCAAAACTGCCATCTTCGGCAATCAAAGGTTCGGCCCGCGCACGATAGCGCGCCGCCGCAATCTTGATAAGCTGTTCGGCCATAATCCGAACACGGCCCTTGATGCGGGCAACACGCGCCTGCCACGCAACACCGCCTAGCTTGTCAAGCTGGGCCTCGCCACCGGCGCTGCCATAGCGTGACAACAGCTCGATATTTTCCACCGGCAGATATAATTTATCGCCGCCAGAATAAACAAGATGAAGACAATCATGGTCGCCGCCAGCGCTGTTTATGATGGTCAGCCCTTCATAGCGGCCGATGCCATGTTCGGCATGAACCACAAGATCACCTGTCTCAAGAACGCTGACCTCGCGCAGAAATTCATCACCTTTGGCGCGTTTTGATTGTGGCCGTGATAAACGCTGGCCAAAAATATCCGGCTCGGAGACCACCACCAGATGATCGGTTTGAAACCCTGTTTCAAGCGGCCATTGCATCACATAGAAACCACCAGATGCCGCATCTTCAATGGCGGTAAGCGGTTGCAGCGCACCCGCACCAAGATGCCCGTCCAACAAATCGGCTAACCGGCTTGCCGCCCCGGGCGAACTGCAGGCAACAATAATCGGGCGTTTGGCGGCGCTGCGTTCGGCCTTAACAAAGGCAGCCAATTCAGGAACTGCACTATTGCCTTCAACTTTAATCAGGCGAATTGCCGCCCGCCCGCCAGCATCCTGCGCCACAGCTTGATCGGGATTGGCTGAATCTTGTGCGCCATCTTGCCCACCATCTTGCGTGCCACCCGGCATCGGGGCAAAGGCAAATAGGCGACAAGCCTTGCCCCGCTCGAATAACTGACCCGTTTCGGTTTGCGATAGATACAGCTTTTCCGGTGCCAATGGCCGGTACGGGCTTGCCGTATCATCATTTCCATGCGCCAGACGCGCCTCATGGAAATCATGAATCTGCGCATAACGTGCGGCAATGGCGGCATCGCTCTCGTGATCCAGCACAACCGGCCAACCCGAACAATAATCGGTCAAACAGGCCAAATTGCCGTGAAATAGCGGCAACCAATGTTCAATACCCGGATGGTTTCGCCCTGCCGATACTGATTCATAAAGCGCATCACGGCTGGCAGTGGCGCCGAATAGCGACAGATAGCTTGTGCGAAATTGCGCAATCGTTACCTCATTCATCATAAATTCGGCGACTGGCCGCAAAATCAGAGTCTCGAGCTTGCCAATGCTGCGCTGGGTGGCCGGATCAAAGCTGCGGATCGTTTCAACATCATCACCAAAAAAATCAAGCCGCGCTGGTGTTGTTTGTCCGGGTGGAAACACATCAAGAATGCCGCCTCGAACGGCAAATTCACCCGTTTCCCGCACCGTATCAGTTCGCAAATAAGCCTGGCCAGCTAGATAATCAGCCAAGGCGGCAGGCCCAAGCGTTTGCCCATTTGTCAAATCCCTGGTTGCCCGACCCGCGGTAATCACCAGACTGCTATCGGTAAAATAGGTCTTTGGGGGCACGCGCTGCAAAACCGCATTAATGGTGGTCAGCAAGATGGTTGGCCGCGTTCCCGTATCACTGGCAAGCTGGGCAAGCGTTTCAATCCGGCGCCCGACTAGCCCACCTTGCGGCGACAGTCGGTCAAACGGCAAACAATCCCAAGCCGGAAACGCGAGAAGGCGCAGATCGGGCGATAACCGCGCCAGACTATCGGCCATTGCCGTCATACGGGCATCGTCCCGCGCCACATAAACAAAGGATTTACCGGTCAAAGCGATCTGCAAAAGCGCCAGCGAAGCTACCCCATCAGGCGCTCCCCAAATATCTTTTGATATATTAATTTTATTGATGTTTTTCATGTAATTAATGTTCTTTTTTGAACTCTTTAATTAAATGAAAAACAGGCGTGTCATAAGCCTCGGGCAGCAGCGCATTGCCCATCACCCAAGCATAGATCGCAGGATCACCCGCCTCGAGCAAATTTTCAAAATCAGTTAGATCTGTATCATTGAGATGCGGTAAATGCATTTTGGCAAAATGCCCAAGCAAAAGGTCGGTTTCTTTCATGCCGGTATAGCTGGCTTGATAAATCAAACGGCGAACACGGTTTGACAATTCAGGCATAGCAGGCGGTGCAGCTGGCGACGACATAAACAACTTCCTTTTTAAAACCGGTTTTTCGAAAACGCATAGCGTGGCCCGTTAAAAACCAGCTGGCTGGCAAATGACAGTAACAAATGGCTGGCATGAGATAACAGATATGGGCGATAATGCCTAGACACAAGCGTGCCTGTGCCCGATCATTTCGTCGGTGATGGGCATTGATCGGCCGCCGCCAAATAGGGAGACAAGCATCGTGCATCCAAAGCGCCCCGCCGAGATATTTCAGCTTTTTGCTTCGACCACCAGCCTTGCCGGTGTTGGCGCCAAGCTGGCATCGGTGCTGGAAAAGCGTGTTGGACAGCATGTTATTGATGTTTTGCGGCATTTGCCGATTGGTCTGATTGACCGCAGCCAGCGCCCATCGCTTGCCAATGTGGATGATGGCGCTATTGCCACTTTTGATTTGCTTGTCATCAAACATGACCGCCCTCCGCGCGGTGTTCGCCGCCCATACCGGGTATTTTGCGAAAATGAAACCGGCGCGCTGGAGCTGGTTTTTTTCCATGCGCATGATGACTATGTGGCCAAACAACTGCCAATTGGCGAACGCCGGCTTATCAGTGGCCGTGTCGAGCTGTTTCAAGGCCGTGTGCAAATGGCACATCCCGATCATATTTTGCCGCCATCACAAGCCAGTAAAATGCCGATTTTTGAACCAATCTATCCATTGACGGCCGGTTTAACGCCAAAAATTCTACGCCGCACCATTGCCGATGCCTTGACTCGCATTCCCGATTTACCCGAATGGATCCCCCCCGCCATCATGCAACAGCATGGCTGGCCCGACTTTGCCACGGCGATGCGCGCCGTTCATGCCCCGCAAAATGCAACTGACCTATTGCCAACCAGTCCGGTGCGGGCGCGTCTTGCCTTTGACGAATTGCTGGCAAATCAGCTGGCGATGCGAATGGTGCGCCATAGTGCCGCCGAGACAACGCCAGGCCGCCCCTATTGCGGCGATGGCCATATCACCAGCAAGCTTCGCGCCAGCCTTCCCTATACAATGACCGGCGCTCAAAACCGCGCGATTGACGAAATCACCAGCGATCAAGCCAAACCAAAGCGCATGCTTCGTATGTTGCAAGGTGACGTTGGCTCGGGAAAAACGCTTGTCGCCTTATGGGCGATGCTAACGGCAATGGAAACAGGGGCGCAGGCTGCGCTTTTGGCACCAACCGAAGTTTTGGCCCGCCAACATCATGCCAGCATTCAAGCGATGCTCGCCCCGCTTGATATCGAAATTGGCCTATTGCTCGGCCAGGGGCGCGGCACGGCAAGCGCAAAAACCGGCACCGCCAATATGCCCGTTCTAAGCCGTAAAGCAACGCTTGAAAAACTGGCAGATGGCAGCCTGTCACTCGTGGTTGGCACGCATGCGCTATTATCGGAAACCGTTGCGTTTCACGATCTTGGTTTGGCGGTTGTTGACGAACAGCACCGGTTTGGCGTGCGCCAGCGGATTCTGCTTGGTGAAAAAGGTGCGCATGTTGATGTAATGGTGATGACCGCAACGCCGATTCCACGAAGCCTCGCCATGACCGCCTATGGCGATCTTGATCATTCCCGCCTTGACGAAAAACCGGTTGGCCGGTTGCCAATTGACACGCGCGTTCTGCCAAGTGACCGTTTGGGCGATGTCATTTCCAGCCTTGGCCGCGCGCTTGGCGCGGGAAAACGCGCCTATTGGATTTGCCCGCTTGTTGAAGAATCTGACAAGCTGGACATTGCCGCGGCTGAAGACCGGTTTGCCGCGTTGGCGCACGCCCTTCCCGATATCACTTTTGCCCTTGCGCATGGCAAAATGAAAGCTGGTGAACGCGATAGCGCGATGCAGGCATTCCGCAATGGCACAGCGCAATTGCTTGTCGCGACAACCGTTGTCGAAGTCGGCGTTGATGTGCCTGAAGCCAGTATAATCATTATCGAACATGCTGAACGGTTTGGCCTTGCGCAATTGCACCAGCTGCGCGGCCGTGTTGGCCGTAGCGATCAGCAAAGCAGCTGTCTTTTGGTCTATCATGGCGCGTTAAGCGAAACCGCCGCAAAACGGCTTGGCGTCATGCGCGACACGAATGATGGTTTTGTCATTGCCGAAGAAGATTTGGAACTTCGCGGGCCGGGTGAATTTTTGGGCCAACGTCAATCGGGCATGCCGGAATTTGTGCTTGCCGATCTGGCGGCGCATCGCGATCTTCTTGGCCTTGCCCGAAGCGAGGCTGGCCGTGCATTAGAGCAGAATGACCAAAAACATATGAATTTACTGCTAAGCCTGTTTGAACGCGACAGTGCGGTCAAATTTTTAGCGTCTGGCTAGATCTGCGCCTAACCAGCCTTTTTCGCGGCTTTTTTTGCAACGGTCTTTTTTGCAACGGTCTTTTTCGCAGCAGGCTTTTTTGCGACGGTCTTTTTCGCAGCAGACTTTTTTGCGACGGTCTTTTTCGCAGCAGGCTTTTTTGCAACGGTCTTTTTCGCAGCAGGTTTTTGCGCAGCTTTACCGGCATCTTTTGCTTTATCTGGCGGCGATACGATACCGCCCGAGACAACCAGCTTCACCGCTTCTTCATTCGTCATATCAAGATGGATGATATCTTTCACCGGGCAAAACAGCAAAAAGCCTGATGTTGGGTTTGGCGTTGTCGGGATAAACACATTTACATTTGACCCTGGAACCAATCGGGCAACTTCACCCTTTGTCGAGCCGGTTACAAAACCAATAACCCACAAACCACGGCGCGGATATTCAACAAGAACCACCTCGCGAAACGCATCGGACTGGGCTGAAATCACGGTTTCCAAAATCTGCTTTGTGGCGCCATAGATCGTGCGAACCACTGGCATGCGATTAAGCAAAGATTCGCCAAGCCGGATAATCCAGCGCCCCAAGAAACCGGCGGCGACCGCGCCAATCAGCGTGATCATCACGCCGCCAACAACAAGCCCTGCGCCCGGGATATCGCCAAGGCTCCAAGTTGAAAAAGCCGGAATAAGCTTCTTCACCTGACCATCGATCAATTCAATCGCGGCCCATGTGATATAGACGGTCAATAAAACTGGTGCCGTGACCAAAAGACCGGTAAAAAACCACCCACGCAACCGCGCGAAAATACCGGGCTTTACAATTTCTGGTTCATTATCACTGATATTCATACCAATTCCTGTTATCAAGCATCAAAACACACCTAAAGGCGAATGCCTTGGTCGGCGCGATGCCGCGCCTCCATTATTTGCGCTTTTTACACCGATTTAGCAAATGGTTTCAATTCCCCCCTACATGATCGGTCATTTGCCCAAAGGCCAAACATTCTATCAGATGAATGCTGCTTTTCATTGTTCAACCCATCATCGCTTTGATAGGCTGACCAGCATGACAAATCATTTAAATGAACTCGATCGGCTGTATCAGATCATGATCCGGCTTCGCGATCCGAAAACCGGCTGTCCATGGGATGTTGCGCAAGATTTTGCCAGCATCGCCCCCTATACGATCGAAGAAGCCTATGAGGTCGCTGATGCCATTCAAATTGGCGACCGCGACGCTATTCGCGATGAACTTGGCGACCTTTTGCTACAAGTTGTTTTTCACGCACGCATTGCCGAAGAAGAAGGCAGTTTTGCGCTTGCTGATGTGGCCAAAAGCATTTCGGACAAAATGGTGGCACGCCATCCGCATGTGTTTGGCGATGATGATCGGCCATCGGTGGAGTCGCAAAACGGGCTTTGGGAAGATATCAAAGCGCGCGAACGCGCCCAAAAAGGCGAAATCAAGCTTCTTGACGGCATTGCCCGTGGCCTGCCGCCAATGCTTCGCGCTTTGAAATTGCAAAAAAGAGCTGCGCGGGTCGGGTTTGACTGGCCCGAAATTGATCAAGTTTTCGATAAAATGAAGGAAGAAGCCAAAGAATTGGCGGTTGAACTGGCCAGTGAAAACAAAGACCAAACACGCATTCAAGATGAGGTTGGAGATTTGCTTTTTGTTGCTATTAATCTCGCAAGAAAGGCCGGCGTTGATCCGGAAACCGCACTTCAAAACTGCAATTTAAAGTTTGAAAATAGATTTAACTATGTTGAAGAACAGGTTGTATTAAAGCATAAAAATTTCAATGACGTTTCGCTGAACACGATGGAAGGCTATTGGCAGGATGCCAAGGCCCATGATCGCAAATAAACATCTGATTAATCGCGCCAGACCGCGTCGCGCAACCGGTTCCAGCCAGCTTGGCTCGACACCGCCATAAAGGGCGCTTTCATGGCGACGTGGAACCGGCTTTCATCGCGAAGCATCGCCGCATAACCACCCGCCTCACGGCATAGCAAATCAACTGGCGCATGATCCCACGGCGTTGAATTACCGTGAATCAGGAAATCTTCATCACCGCTGGCGATTAAACAGGCTTGAATGCCTGCGCTGCCGGTAAAGCGGCGGCCTGCCAGCGATCGTAACCGTGCCTGAAATGCGCTTTTTTGCGGCTC
>Ga0233438_10005298_pt1 | contig 10907 bp, 9 predicted proteins | sample SI_123_September_FD_182720 | JGI IMG/M metagenome (GOLD analysis project Ga0233438, IMG submission 182720) | Seawater microbial communities from Saanich Inlet, British Columbia, Canada - SI_123_September2016_10_MG | ecosystem: Environmental > Aquatic > Marine > Inlet | place: Canada: British... | reverse complement strand
CCTATCTCTGTGATTGATGTTTATAAGAAAACCAGTAGCATTGAGGGGATTATTACACTATAAAAGATTAAAAACTTAAATTATTCTTTAAAATAGATTATTTTGCAATTGATTTTCCAATAATTTACATAAAAACTTCATGGAAGCACTACAATACAACTCAGAGCGAAAGCCATTAATTATTCCCGAATATGGAAGACACCTTCATATTATGGTTGATCAAATGATTGAAACTGAAGATCGAGAAGAGCGAAACAAAAAAGCTAAAGCCATAATTGGCGTTATGGGAAATTTGAATCCCCATCTTCGAGATGTTCCAGATTTTCAGCACAAATTATGGGACCAATTATTTATCATGTCAGATTTTAATTTAGATGTCGATTGCCCCTTTGAAAAGCCTATTCGCGAATTGTTAGAAGAACGTCCCAAACCTTTAAATTATCCTCAAAATTACCCTAAATATCGGTTTTATGGCAATAACATCAAAAGTATGATAGATGTTGCTCTTAGCTGGGATGCTGGAGAAATGAAAGATGCTTTAGTTTTCAACATTGCCAATCATATGAAAAAGTGTTTTCTGAGTTGGAATAAAGATACAGTTGATGATGAAGTCATTTTTAGTCATCTTAATGAATTATCAGACAGTTTACTTCAGGTAAACTCCGAGTATTTACCCCTAACAGATTCTGCAAACTTTCTTAAGTTAAAGCCTAAAAATGGTAATGGTCCCAAAAGCAATCAAATGTCAAAACAGAAAAAAGGAAATCGGAATAACCGCAAACGCTATTAGATCAATATGGGATCATTTATAATTGAGGGAGGAAAACAACTTAAAGGAGAAATTACTCCGCAAGGTGCAAAAAATGAAGTATTACAGATTTTATGTGCCGTACTGCTTACTCCAGAGAGAATAACTATACATAATATACCCGAAATTATTGATGTCAAAAAACTTATTCAATTACTGCTTAATTTTGGAGTAAAAGTTGAACAAATCTCCTCGGGGAGTTATCACTTTCGGGCAGATGAAATAGACTTAGACTATTTGACATCTGAACAATATAAAATAGATGGTAGAGGACTTCGAGGGTCAATAATGCTTGTTGGGCCCCTTTTAGCACGTTTTGGAAAAGGAAGTATTCCAAGACCCGGAGGAGATAAAATTGGTAGAAGAAGGTTAGATACACACTTTGAAGGGCTTATTAATTTGGGTGCAAAGTTTAATTATAGTCGAGAAGATCATTTTTATAGTGTAGAAGCCAAACAACTCCTAGGAGCTTCAATGTTATTGGATGAAGCATCTGTAACAGGAACTGCAAATATAGTTATGGCCTCTGTATTGGCTGAAGGCATGACAACCATATATAATGCTGCTTGTGAACCTTATCTTCAACAATTGTGTTCGATGTTGAACCGAATGGGTGCTAAAATTTCTGGAATTGGTTCAAATCTTTTAAAGATTGAAGGGGTTAAAGAACTCAAGGGAACAGATCATACCGTATTACCCGATATGGTTGAAATCGGAAGTTGGATAGGTTTGGCTGCTCTTACAAGGAGTGAACTAACCATAAAAAATGTTAATTGGGAATATTTAGGTCAAATTCCTAATGTCTTTAGAAAGCTTGGATTGACAGTTGAAAAACAAGACGATGATATTCATATTCCAGCACATACTGATGGATATGAAATACAAAATTATATTGATGGTTCTATTTTGACAGTAGCTGACGCCCCTTGGCCAGGTTTTACTCCAGATTTATTGAGTATAATATTGGTTGTCGCAACTCAAGCTAGAGGTAGTGTATTGATTCATCAAAAGATGTTTGAAAGTCGCTTATTTTTTACTGATAAATTGATTGATATGGGAGCTAAAATTATTCTTTGTGATCCACACCGTGCATCAATCATAGGACATGGCTTTGAATCTAGCTTAAAAGCAGCTACTTTAACCTCTCCAGACATTCGAGCAGGTATATCACTACTCATCGCCGCCTTATCTGCTGAGGGGACAAGCACCATACACAATATTGAGCAAATTGATCGAGGTTATGAGAAGATTGTTGAACGTCTTCAAGCAATTGGTGCTGAGATCAAACGCGTCTAATTTATTATTATCAGTGAGTTTCTCGTAAAAAAATTAAAAGCAAAAGCACGAGCAAGTCATCAATTCTTTACTTTTCATATATTTTCCCAGCCCATCAAAGTTGAGGTCTTTATGTTCTAGGTCACACATCAAGTAGGTAGTCATTACATTTTTTCGCGGTGAAAATCCTGTAAGAAACCAATCTCCCTCTCTACCGCTTTTGTATTTGTAGTGATAGGATCCAAAACCGATAATGCTAGTACCCCAAATCACGAGCACTTCATTTTTGATTTTTTTAACATCAAATCAATCAGAAATTGGCTCTTTTTCTTTTCTGCTCAGATTCTAGTTAATCTACAAATAAGGATACTTTTTTATTGTAGGTCTTGTTTTGTTGGGTTTCATGAGTTAGATTTTGAGCTTAGTTTACAAAAAACTAATGATTGGGGTCTTTTTTCGGTTAATTTAATAACTAAAATTACAAAATTTATCTTTTAGAAACTTTATTGTTGCTGATTCCCCTTTGTCTACTGCAACGAAATCGATCTACTTCCATCCCACGAGATTTCCGGTGTTTTGTTTTTCTACCTTGAACACGGGCGCGCCAAAGCCTAAAACTAGTAGGTTTTAACTCAAGTCGCATTATCCGAATTACCTCTTGCTCTTTAATTTTGAATTGATCAAGAATAGCATCAAATGGGGTTCGATCTTCCCAGGCCATTTCTATGATTCTATCCAGTTCTCTGTCAGTAAAATCCAATTCTTTTTTCATTTTTATTATATTCTTTTTCTATTCGAAAGGGTGTGTCTCTTCAAGATGCGCTTACTCTCTTGATACACTAAAGGTTCTTTTTGCTTGTTCCACAATACATCACTTGCCTGTTTTCTGCTGTCTGCCAAATTTACAATTGGTTTGGGGTAGTTTTTTCCTGGATAAAAGTTGTACATTGTTTCTTCAAATGGAGTGATTGCCCATGGAGTGTGAACTAAACTGTCAGGTAAGGGATCGAGCTCTGGAACCCAACTTTTGGTAAAAATTCCGAGAGGATCGTGTTCCAGACCATTTTTTACAGGATTGTAAATTCTCAAGGTATTAATACCTGTTTCCCCAGCTTGCATTTGTAATTGTGGAAAATGGATTCCGGGTTCAAAATCCAAAAACTCACGCGCCAAATGTGCTGAAGCTGCCTGCCATGGTTGCCACAATTGATGTACAAAAAAAGAAACAACTAATGCTCGCATTCTAAAATTCAAATATCCTGTGGCTGCCAAACAACGCATAGCTGCATCTACCATGGGTACTCCTGTTAGTCCTTTTTCCCAAGCCTCAATATGTTCTTTATTAATAGGTTTTGCCAAATTGTGGTACCCTTTGTTAACCGAAACAAATTCCATAGAGCATTCCATTTCAAATTTTTGGATAAAATGAGCTTGCCATCGCAATCGAGATTCAAAAGCTTGAAGACCTCTACTAGAATTTCCTTTTTCTTTTTCTTCTTCAGTTCTTTGAAGCAGTTCACGCATGGAAAGATTTCCGTAAGCAAGGTAAGGGGAAAGACGACTACAACTTTTACGCGCCAAGTCTGGCTTAGAGATGTGTTTTTGATAATTGTAGTGTCGTTTTTCAAAAAAAGAATTCATGTACCGATGCGCTTGAGTACTTCCTCCGACTTGAATTTTTGGAAAAGTTTTGGTCTCTAAGCTTGGAGTAACCAAAAACTTACTCAAAGACTCAACCTTGTTTTTTGGTAAAAATGAATTTGGACTCTCAGAAATTAAAAATTGAGTTTTATTCATCAATTCTGTCCACTTAGACAACCATTTTTTTCGATTGGTCATTCTACGGAAAACACCTTGTTGGTTAAATTCTTTCCAACTAATACTTTCAGAGCTACACCATTTTTTTACTGATTTGTCTCGGGTAAAAGTTATGTCTAGTCCAGTCTCTTGATGAGAATAAAGTTTATTGATATTGTATATTTCATTTATTTCCTCGAAAATATTGATTACCCTACCCTGTGAAATGAGCACCTCAGTATTATAATTTTCAAGTTGTTTGTTGAGGTCAAGTAAAGATTGTTTGATGAAATCAAAATGTCGAGAACTGTAGTGTGGATCTTGATCAAAAATTGTTTCAAACACATAGAGCAAAAGTACTTGTCTATTCTCTTTCAGTGCAGAATGTAAAGGTTCATGATCATTTAGACGGAGATCCCTTTTGAGCCATACGATTCCCAAAGACGGTTTGTTAATATTCATCGGGATTTTGTATTATGCTCGCAGCTCGCTCTTTGATTGCTGCTAATTCTTCAAAAGGAATCTTTTCTAATAAGCGTAACATCATTGCCATTCTATTATTTTTTGTAAAGTGCTCTTTTTTGTCGTCAAGGAAATTCCAATACAAACTATTAAATGGGCATGCGTTTTCACCAGTACGTATTTTTTTATCGTAACTACAATTGCTGCAGTATGTACTCATTTTATTGATGTAAGCAGCGGCAGACACATAGGGTTTGGTTGCTACAATCCCTCCATCTGCCCACTGACTCATTCCCCTAGTGTTGGGGAGTTGAACCCATTCGATGGCATCCGCATAGATACCCAAATACCATTGATCTACTTTTTGGGGATCAACTTGAGCCAAAAGAGCAAAATTACCCGTAATCATCAAACGTTGAATGTGGTGAGCATGAGCATTTTCTAAGGAATTGTTGATGCTGTTGCTCAAGCAGTTCATTTTTGTCTTTCCTGTCCAGTAAAAGTCTGGTAGGGAGTTGGTGTTGTTAAGCACATTTTTAGTGGCATAATTTGGCATTTCTTTCCAGTAAATCCCGCGGATGTATTCTCTCCAACCAATAATTTGTCTTACAAAGCCCTCGACCTGAGAAATCTCAACACTATCATCGTTTTGTTTGTAATATTCAATCGCCCTGTGAACAACTTCTTGGGGGCTGATTAGTTTGACATTTAAGGCAAAAGAAATACGAGAATGAAAAAGATTTAATTCCTCTGTATGCATAGCATCTTGATAGTCTCCAAAGTGAATCAAAAGGTTTTCACAAAAATAATTTAGTTGCTCAATTGCCTCGGATCTATTCGAAGGAAAGAGGAAATGATTTTCATCGAAGATCCCCAGTGTTTTTATCCCCGCTTTTACAATCATTTGATTGATGTCTGCTAGGTTTTCATTTTTAGGAAGATAGGGTTTAGGTATTTCTGGACTCCCTTTCCATTTATTTCGGTTGTTTTTATCAAAATTCCATTGACCTCCTAGGGGTTGACCTCCCTCTACTAAGAGATCAAATTTCTTTCGCATATTGCGGTAGAAAAATTCCATGATGTATTGTTTTTTACCCTCATAGAAAACAGATAAATCCGTTCTACTACTCATAAAATGTTCGGTATCGAAGGCAGCAGTTTTGATGTCAAGTAATTTACAAAATTCAACAAGTTGTTGATCTAATCGGTATTCGTCTGGCAGTAGATATTGGAATTGAGTTATTTTGTACTGTTCAATTAAAAATTTCAGATTAGCTTCTAAACTTTGCTTATTTTCGGAGGAATCTAATTTTATGTAGTGCGTTTTGTGGCCATTGTTTTTAATGTTTTTTTCAAAACCTCTCATCGCAGAGAAAAATGCAATAACCTTTTGAATATGATGTTTTACGTAATCTGTTTCTTGGCGCATTTCCATCAACACATAGATATTCTGATCATCTACTTGTTCAAACCAAGAGTGATTTTCATTGAGTTGATCTCCTAAGATTAATCGTAAAATCATTCAAATAAATTTTGTTGGTTCCAAAGCCGCTGGAATTTACCGTTTGCATCATAGCGCTCAGCTTGGAAGCGAATGTTAAATTTTCGATCTCGTGGATCATTTCCAACTCCAGAAGTGTACATCCAATTTCCATAATTACTGTGGACATCATAGTCGATCAACAGAGATTCGAAGTATGCGGCTCCCATGCGCCAGTCCATCAAAAGATCTTTTGAAAAAAAAGAAGCTACATTTTGTCTACCTCGATTACTCATCCACCCTGTTTTCTTTAGCTCCAGCATATTGGCATTTACAAAAGGTTCAGCAGTTCGACCCTCTGTCCATGAATTGAAAAGGCTCAAATCATTTTTCCAATCATAAATTTTATTGAGAATACCGCCCAAAAGGAAAATTTTGTTTAGATGTTTTAATGAAATAAATTTAAAAAAGTCACGCCAAATTAATTCAAATATTAACCAGTAAGTTGATTGGTTTTTTTTAATCTCAGCTTCATATTTTACCACTTCCCAATAAATTTCACGTGCCGAAATTGAACCATTGGCAAGCCATGCTGATAGTTTGGAACTGTAGTCAAGTCCCAAAAGGCCATTTCGAGTGTTTTTGTAAAACGATAGTTTTTTGGATTGCCAAAAATAATGTGAGATGCGCTCCTGGGCGGCTTTGCTTCCCCCTTTGAAAGGAAAAGCTGTATTGGGATGTGTTTGAACTTCTGCTAAACCTAAATTCGACAATGAGGGACAGTCAAATGATTTATCCAATATATTAGAGGAGTTCAGTTGTTTTGGTTCAGGGAAACAGGAACGTACAGAAGATTTTTTTTCGCACTGCTTTCTGAAATTTGTGAATACCTCTGGTAATTCTTCTAAAGACATGGGTAAATCATCGGGATGGAATAGAAATTGATCGAAAGTAGAATGCACCTTTACAGACTTAGAAATTTTTTCCCTGATTTGATTTTCGAGAGTGATTTCCTCTTTTGTCCATTCCTTTTGGAAATAAAGTGAATTTACCTTTTGGGATTCAATCCATTCGGGAATTCCAATTGATGGATCTTTGTGTTCGATTATTAGGCTTATGTTTTTTTCGGCTAAATCATGCTGCAATTGTAGAATGGATTCGATTAAAAACTTTGCACGAAACGACTCTGTCTTTTTGAAACCCCAAGGAGTTTCTGCGAAGTGGTTTGGATCGAAACCGTAATAGCCAATTACTTTCTCATAATTTTCTGTTGCATGAAAAAGTGCGTAGTGATCTGAAATTCTGAGATCATTACGAAACCAGATTAGCGCAGTTTCTTTTATTTTTTGCATCTTTTGCTACAGTATTTTACGAAATTCCAATCGCGTTCCCATTTTTTTCTCCAGCTAAAGGGGCGCTGGCAGGTTGGACAAATTTTTTGAGGAAGATCTTTTTTTTTGACAGCTTTCATTCTGAATTTACAGCTGCTTTGTATGTTTCTAGGCAACGCTCTCGAGCAAATTTGTGTTCAACAATGGGTGTTGGATAACTTGGTTCTTGAAACTCTGGAACCCATTTCTCAATGTATTTCATTCTTTGGTCAAACTTTTTGATCTGTTGAGTAGGATTAAAGATTCTGAAATATGGAGAGGAATCAACTCCACATCCTGATACCCATTGCCAATTTCCCACATTACTTGCTTGTTCATAATCCAGTAGTTTTTGAGCAAAATATGCTTCTCCCCAACGCCAATCGATAAGGAGGTGTTTACACAAAAAACTTCCCGTGAGCATCCGAACCCTATTGTGCATAAAGCCAGTTTCATTGAGTTCTCTCATACCCGCATCAACTAGGGGGTAACCAGTTTTTCCTTCACACCATTTTTTAAATTCATCCTCATTATTTCTCCATTCAATACGCTCGTATTTTGGCTTAAAACACTGGTTGGTTGTATTTGGGAAGTGCCATAATATTTGCATAAAAAATTCTCTCCAAATAAGTTCTTTTAAAAAGGTATGATTGTCTGCCATCGCAGCATCAGAAACCATCTTCCGTATGCTCAAGGTTCCAAAGCGAAGATGGCAACCCGTTCTCGAGGTTTGATCTAATGCCGGATAATCTCGTGTTGCTTCATAATTATCTATGATTGCTCTGTTCAGGACGTATTTGGGGTAGAGTCTGTCTGTTTTTTCAAAACCCAGATCTTTTAATTCTAATTGTGGTTGTAGTATGGGAGCAAGATTTTCTAAATTGTATTGTGATTCATAATTTGGAATCCCATCAGCTCTCATTCTGAGAATCCATTTATTTGAATAAGGAGTGTACACTCGATAGGGCGAACCATCGTCTTTGGTAATTTCTGACTTTTCATAAATTACTTGGTCTTTAAAGGTTTCAAAAGCAACTCCTTTTTTGTTGAGAAGGTTTTTGATTTCTTCGTCTCGGGCTATAGCGTAAGGCTCATAGTCGTGGTTTGTAAACACCTTTTTTATGTTGTATTTTTTTAGAAGATTTTCAAAAACGGCTTTAGGTTTTCCACGATACATTCCAACGTTGCATTTATTCTCTGTCATCGCATCTGAAAGTTTCCCTAAAGCCGTATGAATCATCTCGAGTCGAGCATCTTTTTTTGAGGGTAGTTTGTCTAATATTTCGGAGTCAAAAATAAAAATTGGAAGTACCTTATTCCCACTTTTTAGAGCACGGTAAAGGCCAACGTTATCGTCAATTCTTAAATCTCTCCTAAACCAAAATACAGACAGTTGTTCCAACTAGTTCGTTTTTAAATTTCCAATACCTCCATCTAAGTGGATTATTTGTCCAGTCATCCATTTACTTTTATCACTCAACAAAAAACAAGTTGTTTCGGCAATGTCCTTAGCAGAACCTATGCTTTTTAGAGGATGCCTTTCACTTGCTTTTTCTAGTTTTGATTCATTGTTTAGAAACTTATCAGCCAAAGGTGTGTCGGTAAGCGACGGAGCAATGGCATTGACTCTGAATTTAGGAGCGTACTCAGCAGCTAGAGACTTGGTTAATCCTTCTATGGCACCTTTTGATGCGGCAACCGATGCATGAAAAGGCATTCCTGTTTGAACTGCAACTGAGCTGTAAAAAACAATACTAGCCTGTTCGCTTTGTTGTAATTTTTTCAACACAGCTTGTAGACTTTTGATAGCACCCATTACATTAATTTTAAAATCTTCGTCAAAAGTTTCGGGTTTGAGACCACGGAAAGGTCTTAGATTGATACTTCCGGGGCAATAAACAAAGCCATCTAATTGCTCAGGAAGTAAAGAAGTGTCTAAGGAATCATTGATTGCATCATAGGGTATGTGTGTAACCTTTTGTAAGTCTAAATTATCGGACGACCTGTTAGCAACATAAATGTTGTTATCGCCTTGAAGTTGTTCTACAACGGCTTTTCCAATTCCAGAGGAACCTCCAATTATGAGAATGTTTTTATTCATTTATTGTTCTTTAAAAGCTCCGAAGAGTTCAATGAGTTTATTGTATCTGAAATCAAAAATTTCTTTTAGTTTTCTCTTCACTAGAATGGGGTGAGCTAAACGACCCAAAAAACCAAAGGGTAACTTGTAATCAACGATATCAATCATTTCTACTCCTCCTTTTATTTCTTTGATGAAATGTTTGTGATGCCATAGGGCATATGGCCCAAAACGTTGTTCATCAACAAAGTATTTCTGATCCTCAACATGGGTAATCTCGGTAACCCATCCGGTCCGAATACCCAAAACAGGAGTTACAGTGTATTTGATAATCTGCCCTGCGTACATCTTGGATTCATTTCCCTCTAAAATTTTGAATCCCATGTAAGGTGGTGTTATGGTTTTTAAATTACCTGGATCGCTCAAGAAATCCCAAGCTTTTGAAACCGAAATTGGGATTTTTTGAATGGTCTTGAGTCTGTAAATTTTCATTAATAAACTTTTGATAAAGATACAAAATGTTTAAATAATATTAATAAATGTTAAACAAAATAATTTATATCATTTTTGCCGCCAATTTTCCTTGATGATTTTGTATTGAACCGTTTAAATATTGCAGATTTTTATCTTCAAAGGGCAGGGGAGATTTTAGGCATTATCATTAATTTTTTCAATCTCTTCGATGATAAGGTCTTTTGCTCTCATCCGAATTTTTTTAGTAATATCAGATCTGAAATTAATTCCATTGCTTTGATTGTTGGTTTAGTTCGGCAAGTCTAAATTTTGTTTCATTTTTGAGTCACAAATATTTTCTTTAAAACTTTTTTAGTAGACAAATTAATATGTATTTAAGAGTACGTATACCTTAAAATACTATTCTGATTTATTAACATATTATTTCAATACAAATTCTTACATTTGAATTTGAATAACAAAACCAGATTTTATGAGAAATACGATTTTATGCTTAATCTTTTTGGTGGGCTCTTTTGCTTCGGCTCAGGTTCAGACTCCTCAACCTAGTCCTAGTTCCCATTTATCCCAAACTGTTGGTTTAACTGAGGTAAATATTAAATTTTCACGCCCAGGAAAAAAGGATAGAGTTATTTTTGGTGACTTAGTTCCTTATGGTAAGCTTTGGAGAACAGGAGCAAACAAGAACACAACAATCAGTTTTAGTGATCCTGTAACAATTGGTGGCAATCAAATTGCCGCGGGCGAATATGCAATCTTTACACGTCCTGGAAAGTCGATGTGGGAGGTTATCTTTTACAACGATACGTCTAATTGGGGAACTCCTTCCGATTGGGATGCTGATAAGGTTTCGGCTTCTGTTGAAGTCGCTCCAACCGAAGGGGGATCCATTGAGTCTTTTTCTATTTGGATATCTAACCTCTACAACAATGGAGCAATCTTGAACATGGGTTGGGATACATCAAGGGTAGCCATTCCTATAGAAGTACCTACTGTTGCAAAAGCATCAGCTTCCATCAAAGAGGTTATGAAAAACAATCCTAAACACCGTGATTATTACAGTGCAGCGGTTTATTATCTTCAAGAAGGGCAAGATCTAAATAAAGCTAAAGAATGGATTGCAAAAGCAGTTGAAGGTAAAAGTGACGCATATTGGTATTT
>Ga0233438_10005297_pt1 | contig 10910 bp, 18 predicted proteins | sample SI_123_September_FD_182720 | JGI IMG/M metagenome (GOLD analysis project Ga0233438, IMG submission 182720) | Seawater microbial communities from Saanich Inlet, British Columbia, Canada - SI_123_September2016_10_MG | ecosystem: Environmental > Aquatic > Marine > Inlet | place: Canada: British... | reverse complement strand
GAATTTTGAGAGAGCCGTGAGTTCATCGGAAATACCCGTCTTAAGAGCATTCTTGACAAATGTTTTGGGCATATCAAATTTAGAGCCAAAGTCTTGTGCTTTTAGGGTACACTCAGACTTAACCTGACTCGAGAAAGTTGGGTTCTCAAGGATTGCCTTCACAAAGATTGCGAACGTGTTCTTAACCTGTTGAGGTCTGAGTTTGATCTTCTTAGCCATATCTTCAATGATCCCCGCAGCCACTAGAGAAGCTGCGTGATCAACGTGGGTTCCACCTTTACTGGTACAGATACCGTTTACGAACGACACCTGTTGCATACCATCCTCGGATGGACCAATACATACTGACCATCGGTCGGTTGTAACACAGTGTACATTATCTACACCAGTGTGCATTTTTGCGTAAGCCTCAAAGTTCTGTTTTGGGAGAACCTCGTCATTGAACTTTACTTTACAGTTTGGGGTTGTACAGATATTGGCATCCCAGACTCTCTTTTGGAAAATCTTGTAGATTGTGTTATCCATCTTAGACATCTTAAAACGCCTCCAATCTGGTGTGAACGTTACGGCCACGGATGATGTGGCACCTGAATGTTTTTTGATTTTTGGTGGTTCACAGACGGTCATATTGTTAGACCACTTCTGTGAGTAAGTTTGCTTTGTCTCATGATCCTTAATGACAATTGAAAATTCCGATGAGTAAATATTCGTCAACTTCGCTCCATATCCATTGCGGCCCCCAACAATTCTCTTTTGAGAGTCGTCATAGTTTGTACTTGTTAGGAGATGCCCAAAGACCAATTCAGGATTCCAGATACCTTCCTTCTCATGCATACGAACACTGATACCCCCGAGAGGTCCATTGTTTTCAATAGTCACAGCACCAGTCTCTTTGTCTATAGAGACGGCGATGGATGAAACATTCTTGGGGTGTGTAGAGTTGCGATCAATTGCGTTAACGAGGATCTCATCAAAGATTTTCAAGAGAGCTGGGGAATACTTGATGTTCTTTTTCTCAAACTTTGATTTGTTACCGTTGAGAATCCAATACGCCTCGGTACTCAGGTCTACTGGACCAACATATGAGTCAGGTCTCTTGAGAACATGTTCAATGTGGGTGAGCTTTTGGACGCTCTCCATACTTTCTTGATTTTATTACAACTCAAAACTCTAACTTAGGTAAAAAATCTCAGCTTATATCAGATGACGAATAATAATAATCGTGCTCAACTAAAAAAAGCTGAACAAGAGCTGAAAAATATGAAAAGAAAGTATCTAAACATGTTGAATAATAACGGTAAAAATAACAATAATAAAACCAAAAATAGTCCCAAAAACAAGAATGTTGCCACGTGGTTAAATCGTGAAATGTCCCCGGGTAACAAAACCAATATAAAGCCATCCAAGAGAGCTTATCTCAAAACGAACGTGGCTAAGAATGGTAAGATTCTTCATGTTTATGATAGGGATGGTTTGAAGAATTACTTGGCGTTTTCGGATAAGATGGGCCTAAATGCCGAAAGACCCAGTCCTCTGACACGCAAGGTATTCAAACTCAAAAACATTAAGAAGTATCCACCCAAACTTATCTTAAAAGTTAGGCGTGGTAAAAAGACTACTAAGCCGTGATCTTCTTTTTAACAGATTCAAGAAGTTTCAAAACAGATATAGTTCCCGTGAATAAAAATAGTATCTGTTTGGTGATTGGTATCCGTATTTCATTTAGATGTGGTAAAGAAGGTCTTTTTAGTTTTTTATGAATTCGTTTTAATGAATCACATGTTTTGAGATATTTCCCCTCTGACATGTGATCCCTAGTCTCATCAATTGTATTCATCACTATGAGTAGATCTTGATCTACTGCCATAAATTATAATGATAATTTTTCTTTAGTTACCTTAAGAAGACATGTACACGTTCTTCATAATCGCCATATTTGTTCTCGTACTGGTGATGCAAAATAAGTCAAGGGGGCTGACCCATTCTATCAAAAAATTGGTAAGACAATCAGCTCGCTATGCTACAGCTGCGCAACAGGACAAGTCTCCAGCTATTGCCATTCTTCACGCGAATTACGCGGTGGCTTATCTCTACGCACTTAAGGATATTGCGTCTGATTCACAAATTCACAATGCCACGGGTATAGATGTTAAGAAGTTTGTAGAACATGTTACAAATGTTCAAGATATGGTGACTAAACAGACGACTGAAAAATTCCCAGACTTTGCCGGTCGCGTAGATATGTATCTTTCAGAAATTGGTGGTGAATCACAATGAGTACCTAAGTAAAACTTGATGTTTTGAAAAATCAACTTAATCTACAAATATGGAGATTGTACGAAATGACCTCTGGAACCAATGTCTCAAGGATGCGATGAAAATGTATCGCATTGATGAGGCAAATGAAAAATGTGAAAGTTTGGCAGATGCTACTTGGAAAATGAAAATGTCCTACAAGAATCATGAGAAGAAGAAGGATAGTAGACAAATCATTGTTTTGGACAAGGCTCCGACAGTTGTAAACGAACAACGCAATCAGGTTAAACTTTGTCAAGCTACGACAATGGCGGGAAAACCTTGTTCATTCAAAGCTGTGTGTGGGGGTTTCTGTAAAAAACACAGAATTGACAAGGGTAGTGGTATTGGTAGAAAAATTAAAATAGGTAGTTAATATAAAGATCATGTTGGATCAGGAAAGTCTCAGACCTGTAATAATATCAATGTCTCTCTATCTCATTATAAGCGTTCTCGTGCCTCGTCTAATGACAAAGCCAACTGGTATAGGTTTTATTGATGATCTTGTGATGTATCTGATTGCACAAAAAGATTCAATCATGAACGGTACCATCCTCATTGGTCTTATTGTTCTCGCCACCAATTACGTTGATAACAAACTCCTCCAAGACGTTCTTCCGTCCAACTAAATTTCGTGTATGAGTGTGATCCATCTCTCTAACACGATTATCATACGCATGTTTCATGAACTCCAAGAGTTGGTCAAAGTTTGGTTCACCCCAAACCATACCTTTTTTGAAGAGAAAATCGTCCCTCTCCAATTCTTGAAGTCCACAGTCAATTGTATAAGGTGTTTTGATATATTCCGATGCTCCACCGTAATTTGTTATAATCACTGGTTTATCTCGCATCGCAGCCTCAACCGCACCCATACCAACACCCTCTGAGTGTGAAAAGTTCACATAGCAATCACATTTGTTATGAAGATTATCCATTTCTTCATCCGTTAACATATCATTTGTAACTTCAACTCTTGGGAATGGGATATGTACAGCTTGATTACTCGTGGCTTTGACTACGAGTCGTGTATTTGGTTCATTCAGTCGCACAAAAGCCTGAAGAATGTCTTTGAACTTCTTTCTAGGATCCATAATATTTCCAATGTGGTAGAAGATGTATGGCTTTTCCTTTGGTTCAGGAATATGTGCGTGTATAACGTAAAATTCGTTATCAGGAAACTGCCGAGAGAGAACCCGTTTACAGAATTCACTCGGTACAGCTACACGCTTAAATTCTTTCATAATTAGACCGTAGTCTTCGTGTACAGTTTCAGTCTCACAGACTGTCATACAAGCTAGATTTTTTACTCGTGTTTTCGCATACTTGATGTACTCAATCTGATCAGGAGTAGGAATTACAAATATCAGGCCATTTTCTGTCTCGGGAAGTTTTTGACCCAATTGGTAATATGCTCCATTTGGTAAGAACAGTTTTACATATTTCATGGCATGTTGACCAATACCTGTTTTTGCATGTGGACCCACTACAATCATCTAGGTTTAAAGATAATCTTTCTTTTATATATAGTAAAATGTCTTCACTTCGCCAAGAAATTGAACAGGAAATGCAAAGTGTCCGTATTGATAAGACCCGTCTTTTCAATCTACTCTTAAAGATGGTTGATGGTGGCGCCGGTTCGAGTGGCGCCGGTGGAGTTGGTCCCCAGGGTCCCCCAGGCCCCACCGGTCCTCATGGTCCCCCAGGCCCCGCTGGTTCTAAGGGTGCTACTGGCCCCGCCGGCCCCGCCGGTCCCGCCGGTCCTGCTGCTCCCGCTGCTCCCGCTGCTAAGGCTCCCGCTGCTAAGACTCCCGCCAAGAAGCCCGCTGCTAAGCCCGCTGCGAAGAAGATCGATGCCTAAGTATACAAGTTAATTAAAGTTAATACCCCTATTATAAATACATGATTGCCATTGCTTGTGCACCTACACGTATTTATAACTCGGTACAGAGTGAAGATAAACCAAAACATTGGCGCCAACATCCTAATCGAGTTAGAAGGAGGGTTTACGCGATGAATAGTTCCAAATCGAGTGAGGATGCATTGAAAATCAAGAAGTTGGAAAAGGAGGTTGACATGTACAAGAAGGCGCATCATAAAATGAAAATGATTGCAAAGTGGAGTCTTCGTTCAAATGAAGCAGCTCTTTCTGACTCACGAAGCATTCTTCATACTTTGGAAGAACTATACGGAGATGAGGCTTTCGAGGATCAGAGTGGAACAGACAAAGATGATGAGAAGAACTGAGGTAGCCTTCTTTTTGGTCTAATAGGTAATGCGTGTGGTAATGTAACTCCACTTTTATACACGGAACCCAAAAATAAACCAGCTGATAGTGCTTTTGTTGGTAAAATACCTATACGACTTGGAATTGTATAAATTCCGTTTTTAATGTCATCTTCTACATCTTCAATATCCGCCATATTTGATACACTCGATGCGAGAAGACCCATCGCAATCGTGTCATTTTCAATAACATCTGTGTGAGCTATGAGATGCGGTACAACACTGATAGCTCCCGCCCAAAATGTTCCAACGTAGAATGGTTTAAGAAGGGGTAAATTCTGCTTAAATGAAGGATACAATAGAACCGAGAGAATCTCTGGTGCAATATACTTGGATTGATCTGTGTACCACAGTATCAGATTTGCTGTTAAGAGAGCCGCAGCAATAGATTCTGGTGTATCCTCCGTCTTTCCATCTAGGTATCTATCTGCACCATATGCCCATCTCGCCGACGCTATAATATACAAAAGTGGTAGAGGTTCGAGGGGTGTTCCCGAACACAATGCTAATACAGACATGATTGTTCCAACTCCTAGTCCGGTTGTCATCTGTGTATTATAATTACTTGTCACCATAAATTTCAAGAATATCCCGCACGATGGGACTTCTTTCAATATCCGCGAAGTCAAATGTTATACATTCAATGCGTTTGTTATCTTTTCCGTCTAACCGTGACCGAATATCTTTGAGACCATTGTCTTCATATTTCCTGTCATGTTGTTTGGGATCACCCGTTATCACCATCTTACTACCTTCACCTATACGAGTGAGGAGCATTTTCATTTGATTTGGGGTACTATTTTGCATTTCGTCGGCGATCACAAATGCATTCTTAAAGGTTCTCCCACGCATGTATGCCAAAGGACATATCTCTATGATTTTCTCTTTGATCATATATTGGATATCACTTTGATTGTAAAATTCACTAAATACATCCATAATGGGTCTGGTCCAAGGATCCATCTTTTCTTCTAAGGTTCCAGGTAGATATCCTATGTCTTCTTCTACTGATACAACGGGGCGAGTTAATACGATTTTCTTGTATGTTTTATCATTGTATCCAGCAATTGCGGCGTAGCACGCTAACATCGTTTTACCTGTTCCAGCTGGACCGATTGCGAATACCATGGGTTTACTAATACTATATAACACCCTATTATAGTGTTTTTGGTTTTCATTTTTTGGTGTTATAGTTGGATGTTCAATTCCATCCATCTCCCCTTCAAAGTAATAGTCATTTTCGTCGTATGATGATGAGAGTGAATATTTTAAATTATTTCGACCCTTTTTACCTCCCATACTTTTTACGCAGAACTTTTATTGACCCACCATAAAAATCCCCCGAACAATGCTACTAGGATTGCTACTAGTAAACCAAATGAATATTTTTTAGGGTTTTCGTCTGGAGGTTTATCTGGTAACTTTTGAACATTTTGATTGAGTGTTTCAAGTTTTTGTAATAACTTACCCAACATCTCAAGGATCTGAACTTCTTTGTTTACAGGCTTTTCTTTCACATTTACGGTTGTAATCTCAAGTGTCATTGACCACTGCGCATTTGATTTAAGAGGTAAATAATCACCGTCATCTTGTTGTTCAAATAGTTTGAAATCTAACTTTTTTATAGATATTGGATTAAAGTACCTTGTCGGTGGATTAAAGGTTTTCCATTGTTTATCTCGCATTAATATTCCATCACTACCCACAAAATGTCTCTCCAGGGGTACACGAGCTAGGATCTGTCCATTCCTTTCATCTAACATTTGCGCAACCTTGGGTATATCTGGACATATGACATCAACATATTTAGCCACATCTGTATTCAGGTTGGCGTCATTTGCACCAATTTGTGTAATGTAGAAATCAACCATTTTGACACCGATGACCCTAGACATATCTTCAACGTGAGTGTTTGACTTTAGGGTTAGATCAAGTGAAAATACATTATTGGTTCCGTTTACAAAACGAGAATCCAATACGACATACTGAACCTTTTTGGGTATATCTTCTAATCCCATATCTAATGTTATACCACAAAAAAAAAGACACTTTTTTTTTCAGAGGAACAAGTATGGCTTTGTCACTCGGTGTAAAAGCTGTGATATTTACAGGTACCCTTGCTGGGGTGACATTTATTGATACGATTCGAGTTTTTAACGAGTATAAAAAAATGGATACTAAAGTTAATAATAAATGATCTCCTCCAACTGGATTCACGCTATCTGCAGGACTGTAATTTCCATGGGCCCCGATTATACTACTAATGTTCTTAAATGGGTCAAGAGTGCTGTTTGGGATGCACCTTATCGTGTGTGGCTTGATATTGAACTTCAGAAGATAGCCTATGATCGCGAAGATTGGAAGAGTGATCTACTCTACCCAAGTGATGATGAATGTGATGAAACACCTAAGTCAGAATAAAAAAGTACAAAAAACTAACAATGAGTGAATACACAATTCCTATCAACGATCTATTTGTTCGTTCCAGTGTACCGCTCGGTATCCCCGGTTTGGCTACAGACGAACTTAGAATCGCCTTTATCCAAGCTACATCCCCCCTGTGCCCAGACGTTCAACGGAAGATTTGGGAAGAAGTTCTTTACTGTACTACACCGATTGACCCCCCACCTACCCCCAAGAAATGCCGTTCGGTTTCTTACGATCGATTGTCAACTTCGTTGCCCCGAAACCTCTTCAACAACCAGAAGGTCTAACTGAAAGGTTAATTAATGGTGAAGTCATAGAAGCTATAAATGAATGTGGTGAGAAGCGCTACATTGAGATACACACACCAACTCTGTACGAAAGAAGACAAAACTTGGAAATTCTCCTTACGAAATGTAAAAATCTATTATCCTCAATTAAGTTGACGGACCGCATTGACAGTAAGTATGTGAGAGTTGTGGCATTGGTTGGAAAGATCCGAGAATCTATGTATATGAATATGGATATCACAGATCTCGTTTGTGAATTCGAGGCTTTGGAGAAGGAAATAAAAAGGGCGTCTTCATCTTTTAGAAACCTAAGTGATGCGGTAGTAAATCCATATTAAGATGGATCTTTTTCATAAAATAATAGACCTCATTGATAAAAACTCGGATAAGATCCCTGAGGGGGACTATCTGGAGTTATGCGACACAATTCAAGAGTTACGACGACAAGTGAAACCACCTTCATTTCTTCTCGACCAAAATCAACCACTCATGTACGCACCCATGACTGATGGGCAACCACCCGAATGGATTGAGGATTCATTACCATCCGATCCCGATACGGCTGCTCAGCAATCACGCGAACAACTTCAACAACGGTGGAGAGATCTTGAGGAAGAGGTTATGTATCCTGGATTGAATCAGTTTCTACAGGAATTACATGAGGAATGGTCAGCGACCGATAGTATCGAGCCGGTAGAACCGGGTGCGTATTATCCTCCACCGAGACAAGGGATGCATCAACACGTTGAGGATGGTACCTCAGTTGCTGAAGTTTCTATGATGGATATAGACTAACGACGAGGTCTCACACGTAAACTATTGAGGTCTCGCCAAGCATCACGAATCACTCGTGGTGGTGCTGAGGGATCAACTGTAGCTGTAGTTTCTAGCTGACCTGTTAGCTCTTTTAATTTCAAGTGTAAATGTTTGAGTTCGTTTGATATCTCCACGTACGCCCATTCTGTTTTTGTTGGAAACATTTCATCATTTTCCATGATCTCCATGATGTTTCTTAGATGTTCCATACCTAAGTGAAGCCTAGAATTTATATTTTTCAATAAAAAACATGGAAGACTTACGTAACCTCATGGCATGCATTGACGAAATCGCCAGTCAGATCCCCGATGGGATGTATCTGAAGATGGCCGACCAAATGAAACGCGTTCATGACCACATGAACGGCAACAAGAGCATCCATGATGACACCTTCTACTACAGTGACGATGATTCGGAACTTGATAGTGATGATGACTCGGACAGTGACTTCTCCCCCAATCTCGATCGAACACGTCTCTCTGATATTGCACTTCTCAGAGACAAGCTTCTGGATGTTGTGAAGAAGATGCACGAGGAGTACAAGGTTCTCATGAAGTGCGAAAAGGAAGCGAGGCGTACTTGGACCCCAATCAATCGTATGACTGCGTTTCGAAAGAGCCAGGCTATCAAGCAGTGGTGTGAAAAGAACGTCAGTTTGGCTCCCGGTGGTCAGGCCGGGGAACTCATTGGATGTGGTCCCATCGTCACTTGGTCTAACTTCTGGACCTGGAAAAACCTGATGGAAAACGGTCTTCGAGCAATTGTGTCGGAAATTGGAACCGAGAGGGAGAAGGTCCCAAATTTCGTCTACTATGATGAACTTTCACTCAAAACACTCCAAAAGCTTCCCGCCTTTGAGAAGAAGATTTATGATGACTACAAGGAAGAATGTCAAAGGAAAATGACCGAGTACTTCAACAACGCTAAGTTAAAGGTGGTTGAGTCGAAGGCAAAGATGACCGGGTTTGAGATGCTTTGTGTGGATACGGAGAGGGAGTTGGAGCAACTTGATGCTCCTGTCTATGGTCGCGATTACTGGGAGTCCGCAGTAAATGAGTTTTGGGTGGGTGAGAATGGACGAATGGTGGACAACGGGTTTGTGGCACGGGTCGAACGACGTCGTTAAAGAATTTAGCACCTAAGTTTGTAAGAATATTTGTAAATTTCATCTAAAAACATGGCTACTCAACAAGATATTTTACGCACGATGATGACACAGCTGGACGAGGCCTCGGATAAAATCCCCGAAGGTCTCTACCTCCAGTTATGTGATCATCTCAAGAATCTCCACACTTGCCAACCCACCTCAGTTGCTCTTCAGCGATCTTCAGCTCCGCGTCGCTGTAGTCGCTGCCACCAAGTGGGTCACAATAGGCGTAGCTGCCGCTACCATGAGGCTGACCATCACGCACTTGATTCAGCATACCAAAATGGACAAACACCAGCCGAAGCGGGTATCGAGAAAAACCCTGTAGTCATTATTTACTACAGCGTCGGAGGCGTTGCGTGGAGCCTCGCTAACGGGGGTAAGATCGAGATACATGTTTATGTATCAGAAGTCGAGAACATTGTAGACATCCCTGCCGGCTACGCCACGTTTCAAGGACGTAGAGGTATTAATATCAAGATACCCGGGAAGTACAAGGCGGAAATTTCGCTACCGGCGAAGATCGACAAAGTCGTGAGCAACACATGGGACCCAAGAACACGTTGTATCGCGATCACTTTACAAATGGTTCCCGAGCAGAAGCTCGTGAAATCTAGCAACTCATTAAGTCGGTTTAAATAATAATATAAGTAGATAATAGATGAATAATCCTGTACCTGTAAAACTTCTACCGGCGGGTGCAAATCGCAATCAGCTCATGAAAGCGATTGGTGAAAAGACTCTCAAGTTCAACAGTAGCGATTACATAGAACGTACAGCGGGAAACAAGACTGGTGGAGGGGGACGAGAACGAGCCCGAACCCTTATCGCTATTGAGAACGCTTCTGAAATTGCCAAGAAATATCTTCACGCCCCGGGTATGTTTGAGCAGATCATGACAGATACTATTGGAACTCGTGGATATATGTCTTACCAAATTAAGGAGACCACTAATAATCTCAATACAACGAGAAAAAAGTACCCCCACGACACTGATCACGACTTCATTTTACTTACTCATAAGTTTAAGAATAGGACAGGTCATACCGGTCTCCTTCATATAGAACATCAAAATGGAAAAGTGACTGTATATGATTCTATGTATGGAATGGGTTCAAGATTTTTATCAGTGGCGTTGAATCAGTTTGGGTCCAAGATGGAGTGGAGTACGCCTAGGGTACGATCTATTTTTGGATGTAAAGCAAAGGTAACTGCGGGATCCGAAAAGGTACAAGTACAACCTTCAGGTGGTTTTGTAAACAATAGCTACAGTAAATTTACGAATGACCCGACAAATTTTGGAAGCCTAATTCGCAATAAGCTCGGTGAAAAGGTTGCAAAGGGGGCATTCAAACTTTCTCAATACGATGAACTTTCTCAACACCATTTCTGTTACATGGAGGCTCTTTATGCTATGGTGTTAGCGATCAACCGGGACTCCAGGCAGGCGTTCGCGAAAAACCCCGGTCCTAATGATCCTCGTAAACGTATCTCTTTCATTAAGAAGTTCATTTGGGGTATAATTCATAAATATACACCAAAAAGTGAACGCAACACTGCCGAGTGGAAGTATTTTTCAAAAACTTTCCCGTACATTATGAGCACCACTTCGAAGACTGGAAAGACACTTAGATTGTTTCAGGGAACAATGCAAC
>Ga0233438_10005293_pt1 | contig 10917 bp, 8 predicted proteins | sample SI_123_September_FD_182720 | JGI IMG/M metagenome (GOLD analysis project Ga0233438, IMG submission 182720) | Seawater microbial communities from Saanich Inlet, British Columbia, Canada - SI_123_September2016_10_MG | ecosystem: Environmental > Aquatic > Marine > Inlet | place: Canada: British... | reverse complement strand
TAAAAATAGTTTTTATCAGAATAAAAAAATGATCAGAGCAGTGCATTTAACCGCCTCTGTAAAGAATCAATATTTGAAATAGTTTCATTAAAGGCTTTGCGCATCTCTTGTGGATTATTCTCAATGTTTTCTTGCTGCTTAGAAGAGTAGCTCTGAACCAGCGAACTGGAGCATTCTGTGAACTGCTTCTGACAGAGATCACTATATATCGTTTATTATTTGATACATCAATATTGATAGACAGTTATTTTGAAAAGGTTTTTTCCGTGATTGAAAGGTCGAGAATGAAAAAGAAAGAACGGTATTTTTCGGTTTCTCCCCAAATTTTGATCACGAACAAATTTGAGCTTACCAAAAGAAAGAAGGAATAGAATGAGGCCTAGATTTAAGCCACTCCACAAGACACACCAAATGGATAAACTTTAAAGACCCTAAAACAAGTCAAATTTTAGAACAAAGCTAGCTACAAATAAAGCCAAAATCAAATGAAAAGCCAACAAATATTCTATGAATATTTGACAATCAGAACAAGCACCAGACGATAAGATCACACCAGATTTAGAAGAACACCAGATTCGTTATTACCTTTGCAAGAACAAGGAGCCAATAAAGGATTTTCAAGACCATCCACGTCACTCATACAAATTCTACAGACACATTGCGGATCCTCTATCCGTGCTGTAGGCGCAGTATTAGATTTGACCTTCTTTTTTCGAATTTTAAGCTCGGTTTTCGACCTCCTCATCTAATATTTTTCAGATAGATAAGATTTGATTATTGCTATAATTTGGGCGAAACTCTTTTTTGTTCAAGAAACATAAGAAAGACTACCTACATGTAGAAAACAATTATTGAACGAAATATTTGACAGTCGTGCAACTTAATTTGTTAGTGCTTGTTTTGTGATATTTTATATTTTGGTAGAAATAAAAGATGAAAGTGTTTTCGAAAGAATGTTATGTGGCAAATTGACTAAGAAAGAATGGTTGTACATGTTGGAATCGGGCTGTGGATCGTACAGGATCATTATTAGTATTCATCTTGTTCTTCTTCTAAAATATGAAATTCGAAAAAAAATCTCAAATGCAAAAACCTTCGGCACCTTCTTCGGGCACTTCAAATCCATCAGCAGTCGCGTAGAGCACATCGAGGATCTTTTTGGTTACTTTATACGATTCTGATTCAGGGTCGACTTCGACTGTAGCTTCCTCGCCACAGACATTATTGCACATGAGTTCGATATCTCGCAGTTTTTCGAAGTAAAAGTCTCGCTCCTATTCAAAATTTAAATTATAAAACACCAAAAAACTTTCGTCATTACCTTTTCGAGGGACTCGAGGGAGTCTTTCATAGTAGCAAGTTGGTTATTCAGATCATCGACTTGTCCTTGAAGCCGTTTAGAATCACCACCGCCACCAGCAGCTGGTCTTGACGATGCAGGAGTTCTCGGAGCAGCAGGAGCTCGTGTAGCTGCAGCTCCTACTCGAGCTGGAGCCTTTCTTGCTGCAGAAACCATTGCTGGTTTTGCTGCTGCCGGTTTGGCTGCCGGCGCCACGCCAGCATTTGCTCTTGCACTTACTGGATCGTATGGTTCACCCTATTTATTTCTAATTCCGAAAGGAGCTGACTTTCTACCTGGTAATTAGCATCGAAGAACTTTTTAAACCATTGAACAAACTCAAAGTTATCTTGAAATCTTCCTTTTACAAGTCTTTCCACGGGAATAACCTACAATATAGGGATCAAATTTATAAAATTTAAATGTAAAACATTGAAATGAGAAGACAAACCTTATCTACGCCCATTTTTTTAAATGCATTTTGCAAGGTTTTGAAGTTATTAACGAATTCGTGCTCGTGTTTTGCATTGTATTTTACCATCTTTAGTCGAATACTACCTAAACCATATGTATGGTTCGGGAACGAGTTAGAGGAGGATTAGGATGAGATTTTTGACAACGATGACAACGATTAATTTAGAAAACTAACAAATTTACAACGTTCTTTATAAAAACCTTGTCAATATTTAATAATTTGAAGGAAGCTTGAAGAACTTTAAAATTGCCCACATGTTCGTGTTCAAGTTTTGAATTCCATTTTGTTTTTCGTAAATTCAAGGAGCCTTGGGTTATATTTATCATTTTATTACATCGCTGGGAAATCGAAGAATTCTCAACAATAACTCGTTTGTACCTGGAAATAGCATATCCATGAATTGACAATAAACTGCGCCACTGCATAGTTCCTCAATTTTCTTGTGCTGCAGACTCAGCGATGTATTTATCCAGGAGATCATGTCATGGCGACTGAGATTATCGGAGGTAGCTGAAGTTAAGGCGACGTTGACAGCCATTCTATGCGCCGCAATATTAAAATTTTGATGTTATCAGTTTAAGTTATAGTTTCAGGAACGATTTTGCTAAGAAGCGCGCTTGGAATTTACTTAGATCCTCGAGAATTGAATGAGAATTTGAATGAACATTAGTAACTTAAGTTCAGTTTGAAGAAAAAGGTAAACGTTGGTTTTAGGAAAAAATCCATTTGGCTTGCTCAAAACTAGGATCTTTGATCTCATCTGTGATAGGGAAGTAGTCTGCGTCTATAAACATGTTATAATTAAAAGAAGATGAGCGATCGTACCATTGTTACGCAGATGATTGAGGTTCATCGGTTGAACTGGAAGTAGTTTTTCAACTATCGTGCCTTGTGTAAACTTCAAGCCATTATTCTGAAAACAGCTTATCGTAAAAAAGGGGGATTAAACTTACTCTAAGAAACGCTTTTGCAGTCAATCTCTTTTCTGGTGCTCTTGTAGTCAAGGATGACACTAACAAATGCCAGACCTTTGGGATCTTTTTGGTCACGTAAGGCTCGTACGCAGGATCCTGGTACGCATTTTCCACGTCTTCCATGGTCGATTTGTCCATGACAACTGGTTGACGGCCTCTCAGCTTATCGAGCATGATTAGCGTTGGTGGATTGTTTGAATAGGGGACAATGCCATTCAGCAATTCGCAGAGGACGATCCCGAAGCTTTGAAATAGCCTGTCAGTTCATGTATTAAGGTTTATTTCTCACCTGTACATATCTGATAAGAGTCCAAACCCGGAGCAGTTCTGGTCCAAAATCTCTGGCGCGAGCCACGGCAGCCCTTGAGGGTCGTTGACATATTTAAAGCTCTTCTTTTCTCGGCAGCGCGTCAAATCAATCGAATATCGAAATCCGGAGAGTTTTACGACGCCCTTCGAATTCACGAGAATATGGGATCCTCGTAGCGATCTGTGTACGATATCGTTTGTGTGAAGGTAATCTCAAATGGGTGGAGATGAGTGAGTCGTGAAATTTTGACAAGTCTATTGAATAATTGATCCGCGACCATCTGGAGAGCATTTTTCACTGGTCCACCCATGTGCCTAAACCAAGAGCCACGCCGCGAGCAATTAGGCTTACTGCTTGTAAGTCGAGCCCGTGTTGAAAATGGGCTAAAGTCAAAAGTCAATATTTAGCGCCCGAAAATTTCGAAGTCATAGAGGACTCATTTCTGAATTATTCAAAAGACTTACCGGAGATAATGTCACTTATAGATCCATATTGACAATACTCGGTGTCCACGCATATTCTAGAGCCGTAAACTTTGCTCCCTAATATCCTGACAATATGCGTCGATCGTAGCTATAACTACAGTCATTGACAGTTTAGTTTGCTCTCGTACAGGTCTCGTCAAATGCACTTCATTGATTTACCTTTCTTTGCAGCAGAATCTCATTACTCAGTCCTTTTAGCTCCGCCGTTGTTAATTTTTCATGTTCGGTGAGCCTCGAAATGTGTATTTGCCCGCGATTGTTCGCTCTCACATAAATCGTCGTTGGAAAAGTGTGACTCTGTCCGATTAACCAATTCATAACAAATTCATTTATTTCTGAATCAATTAATCAACTAGAAGAATTTACTCGGGACTTTTTAAAGGACATTTAGAAAAAATACATCTTGAGGGGCAGTTTTCGGTCAATTTTTACTAAGCTGTGAGTTTTTGTGATTCAACGAATACCTGACCTATTGATGGAAATTAATTCATAATTGAAATAAAAGTAAGGAAAAGAAACAAGGGTTTATAACATAATCTGTGCATAATTTGGACTCGATTTCTCTGTGAATTTACTTCGGGGATCATGGAAGAGTACCATAAAGAAAGAAAATTTTTCAAGTGGATGATTCAAGTGGATGATTAAATTAATCATCCATTTTTTCGGCCTTGACGTATGTGCCGCCATTTGCTCCAGCGTCGAAGTCGGTTTTGACGCCAGGGTCAGTCTTGACATCAACGTCCTTATCCCGTCTTCTTCGCTCCCGATCGCGGGAACGATCCCTGCGAAGAAATCAGCATTGTTTTATACAAGAAATTACTAACCGTCTGTCACGCTTGCGATCTCGGGATCTTGAACGCTTCCTGCGACTATCCCGATCACGTGATCGAGATCTTCTTGATCTGGAAAAAGAGTAGAATTTGAAAAGAATTGAGCAACTACCGTTTTTCTTCATCTTTCTTTTCTCTCTTCGAGCGATCGAGTAATTTAGCTCTTTCTCTCGCCTGGTCACGTTTCTCATCCCCAGCAAAGCCGAAGCCGCCCCGGCGACGAAGCTCATCCACTTCGGCGCGGATAGGCGACGGCGCTCGGCGGGAGTTTCCGAGTCCGCCACCGAGGCGTCGCGGACGCCAACCTTTTACAGTTCGACCGCGCTCGACGTCGACCAACACCCTCTTACCGTCAATTTTCTTACCATCAGCGTATTTGTATGCAGCTAGCAAAGATAATGATAATTTATATGAGAATATTGGCCAATTTATTTAACCCCCGATTTTAGTTCTAGTATTTTGTCGAATTAAAAAAATGCACACCGACTTGCTTTATCATAACTTAAGTTTTATCTTACAACCTTATTTACGGCATAAATTTTACGCTCTAGAAATTTTGAAGACGTTTTACCATCGTGACGAGATATGAAGATGCATAAACGCAGCTTTCACTCGACCTGGTTACTTTACCTGTACTAAAATCTATTAAAGCACTGTACTCTATACTTACTGTACAGCACTTGTAGAATTTAGTACTTACTTATCGTAAAATGAAGGTAAATGAATGAATGTCATACTAACCGGCTGTTATACTACCCGAATACAAACCGAAAACTTTAATTTTTCACGTAATTTTTCGCCATTTCTCCCGTTTTCGGTCTTGGATATATATTATTTATCATCCAAGCATTAGTTTCAGTGAGGGGAGTTTGAGAATTTAAATATTTCAATTTTTAACTTACAGTGCATATCACGCTCCTTTTCGAATTCCACAAAAGCGTATCCTTTTAGCTTCCCATTTTTTACGTTTTCAACGAGTCTGACCTAGAATTTTTAATGAGCTAGGCATTTGTGTTTGGGGTTCTCACCGATTTGATACGACCGTATTCTTCAAACTCTCGTTTGAGTTTGGACTCGCTTGTTTCGAATTTTATACTAAAAAATCTTAAATTTTCATCGAATTTGATGTCCTACCGAGCGACAAAGAGGGTTTTAAACGGATCGGATTCGATCTTATCGTCTTCATGTGGATTCCACTCCTCAAGATTTTCTTCTGTCTTCTTCATTCCCTTTTCTAGTTTGTCTTTTCTTTTCCGTTTTTCCTTTTCTTCCCGTGTTTCCACTCGAACCTGAACAATTTTTAGCTGTTGATCATTTTACTAGAATACTTTTGGAGGTGTTTCGGTGGACGGATCAAAGTCATTGACAAAAGGAGCGATTCCGGAATACGGATTTTTCGTGCGATCGCGCTCCCATGGCAAATCGCCTTCGGGAACCTTGAACTCGACTGGTTCTCGAGGCTGAAAGAGGGCGATCAGATTCGGCGGCAAAAATGCCGTCATTGTCTTAAAAAGTAAATTTAAACCTTTTTAGAAAATGAGAGAATGTATCCGTCGAATGGAAATGAACAGTTTTAGCTACAGTCAGTCAAGTAAGATAATATCGTCTTCTGGTACACTTCTTGAAGAGGATGATCCGGATCTCACCACATGTTTTACTGACTTGCGCGCAGTTTTCTTTTGCTTTGAGGACGAATCGGAGGAGCTCACGACAATGAGATCATCGTCCGAGTCGTCGATGCCAATCACATCGTTTCCTTTAATATCCTCTTCAAGAAACACTTCTCTCACGCGGATAATAAAATCTAAAAAAACAAAATAATTCTACCAGAAAGCAAAATATTACCGAGATAAAGATCCCACGGACAGTCTCGATTGACGAGCTTAGCTGTGGCTCTCCAAAGACGTGCTGCTTCCTGTTTGTACATCTCGAGCCGAGCTCCGAGAATCTCTGATTTTGCCTGTTCATGGATGTGCAGCCCTACTCGAATAAGAGCTTCTTTTGCTTGAATTGACCTTTTTTTGATTTCATCAAGAAGGTCATCGCACTTCTTCAGTTGAATCTTATAAATCGTTAAAAAGTGAAAATAATTGTGACAAGAGGTAATACCTTCGAAAGACGCATATTTTTCTGGTCATTTTGCGAGTCGATTTTCATGTCCAAGGAGTTGAGCTTGTACGTGTCTGTAAGTCCAATAGCAAAAGCTCGTTGTTCCGCGATTTCGCGGGCGCTTCGATCTTGAAAAATCTTAACTCGATGCGGGTCGATTTTTGGAAGGCACTCTTTTTCAGCAGATTTCCTGGCTTTTTCCTGGATCGGTTTTTGAAACCCTAGACCAGGTCGATTCCGTCCAATTCTTTCGTTCTTAAAGTCCGCTGTAATCGGGTTCCTCACGCCAGAAGAGTTCTTTCCGAGGCCATCTCCTCGCTTCCAGCCCATCTTTTCCATTATCTTGTTTGCTTTTACTCCCCATTTGACTCCGCTTTCTTCTGAATCTTTATGCGCCAATTCTGTGACTTCCAGCTCATCGTCAGACGACTCATCGACGAAACAATCGTCAGATTCATTCGGATATTGACGCTTTCGTTGCCGCCTCAAGAAATCTTCACGTGACTGTTCCGTGTCTAGTCCGCTTGACAGGAAATTAAGGGCGCCATCCCTTTCCCAAATACTCGGTTTTGGCTTGCGCTGTTTAAACTTTTTCTTTTTTGATTTCGATTTTATATTTGCTGACATTTTGTCCAGTATTTTTTGGTCATTCTTAAAGTAAAATCTCTAATAACTTTTTAGAAAGTATCGGTCAATGCATGTTTATTGGTTTTATTTGGATATTTATCTGGCAGTTAAGGAATTTTTCATGATTGTCATTAGAAGTTTGGGGAGTTTGGCGAATAGTTGTTATGAAGGTCGGTAGATCTTCTTCATTGCTGATTCTTTGGTGACCCAAGAGCCGATCAACTTTTTTCCTTCATCCGACTTGAAAGTGAAGTATCTCAAGGAGTCAAGTCCGCGAAAATCTTCGCGGAAGCTACCTTGGTTGTAGAAGCCAATAACGGAGCTATCGATTTCCATAAATTGCTGAGGCGATCGGTGACCGATGTTCTGCATTTTCGCTGTCATACCGCTTTGGTTGGTCGAGTTCGGCTCTTCACATGGAAGCTCGTCAGTGATTATGAGCTCGTCGAAGCGATCTTCTAGAGCAAAATCCGTAGGGGCCATCAAGATGATCTCTCTTTTTGGCATCAAAGGAGATGGTGCTGGAGGAGATGGTGCTCTTCGTCTGGGAACAATTTTCTCGTGTTTTGTAAAAGCATCCGAGCAAGCATTGAGGATCCGTTGACGTCGTAAATCACCAACAGCAGAAGCGAAGAGACGAATTGGACTGCTGAAGTAGAGATTAGTATCAGAAAAAAGCCTTAGATGGGAGCTACCTAGGAGTGATCTGGTTCTTGCTCATTTTTATGATGATAAAGAAGGGGTGGTAAAGTAATCGTTTATAAAAAGCTGATTGTTTTTTTTAATTCTGATTTGTCTAGTAAGAGGGAGTTCGGATTATACGTCAAGTTATCGTCAAAAGAGGGAGCGAGAGAGTCGACGCACCCGGGGCGGCGAGTGGTTCGACCCACCGAGAGTGTTTGAAATACCGATTGAAACTATTTTTAGTTCACAAACATTAGTTTCTCCTACCTTTATCAAAGATCAAGAGCTCCTGCGCAAAGTTGTTCTGAATAACAACCGTAACATGCGAAAATCACTGAAAAAACATATAAACACATAAATTGCGGATAAAGATTTATCAACGCAAGAACAAAGTGCGCAAAAAAGACCCTTGATGTGAAATAAGTGAGGCAAAGGGCCGATCACAGTTAATTAAAAGCGTACCGTAAGAGCGAAGCTACTTGAGAATATCGAGTTCTGGCGACCCATCTCGAGGGTCGCTCATGGCAGGAGTGTAATAAGAGTGTAGTTAGAGATAAAGAACTGCAACATAAACTTGTGCTGGAGAATTAACATAACCTAGGTTGTTTAGATTGGCAAATAAAAATGGTTTTGAACTTATGAGCTGCAGTAGATAAAGAGGAAGAAAATAGATAAATGAATGCACCTAGAAAACATGAGAAGTATCGCTATCATCCGTTTAAGAGTTTTGGATTTCTCCTTTCGCGTCAACAACACGGTTTTTGATGATTTGCAAAATGAGCTGCAGCGGATGCTGCTCGAAGCTCTTTAGTTCCTCTTTAGTCGATGTGATCTGATCGCCCTTCAAGCGATTCACAATCGAGCAGCAAACAACCGCACCAGGAATTTTCGCCCTGTTGCAAAATGACAGAAAAACATTGGCCTCCATTTCCATATTGAAAACACCGGCTTCCTTATTCGCCCGTCGGATGAAATCGAATTTATCCTTTAACGTGTAATCGCATAGAGCTCCGTCCAGTCTGCACTGTGATTCGTAGAAGTCATCGCATCCCATAGTGTTGCCGATTTGGTAGTTGATCGAGAGATCCTCTGCTGCTTGGATGAACTCTGAGAAGCATTAAAATCGTGGAAGAAATTGTAAAAAAAATACCTTCGTTCAGCTTTTCGTCGGCTTTCGCGTCGTATCGAACTTTTTTTCCGCAAGATACAACTTCATATCCAGGTTCGCAGGTTGCGTCGTACGCTTCTTTCGTAATTATAACTGTACCAGGTTCTGCGCCAAGACCTCCAGAAGTTCCCATTCTGATGAAGGAGAAATCCTTTGCCCCAGCATACCGGAGAAGCTTTGCTACTTCGTGGAGAGCAATATTGAGCGATCCGAAACCCATTCCATGATTTAATGTTAAAACTGGACCGACTTTGTACATTACAAAGCGACCTGCTCGTCTTGCGATGTCATTCGTGTGTGCATCTGGCGCTAAAATGATGTTATTATAAGTATAACAAATGAAGAAACTTACGCATAGAATAATAACCACTCATAGCTTCATACGCTTGTTTAGCGAAATTTTCGACTCTCCCGCGACTGCCACCCATACAGACGAACTTGACATCTCTGTATTTGTTTCTGAGACCTTCCAAATCTGATGTATCGACAGCCAGGTGGTAAAGAATATCGACTTCGTCAAGAGAAAGGTGCGGATTTAGCTCTCTGAGGATATTGTCTTGCTTGTTAAGTTCAGAGGCGGTTTCTTGCGTCAGGTTGTTGTTAAGCGTCGTCATTCTAGTTTATGAACATAAATGGGATTTATAGAATAAGTTTATTACAGAAAATATAGATGGAACTGAAGGATGATGGCAGTAAAAGTTAATTATTACAGAAAGAAGATAGCAGAAATACGCAAATATTCAGTGAATATTTTAAATATATATTATATTTTGGTTTAGTATGTTTTGTGTTAGTACTTGTCGAGCTTATTGGTCGGTATGCCTTGTGCTTCCATAAGCTGTCGTGTCCACGGGAGCTCTGACATCGCCATCTGGTAACATAAAGGGTCTTTGAACCCTTCTTCAGTTAGCTAGAGTCCTGTCAAATAACTGTTTATTAGAATGTGCGTACCTGGATTCCTTTTACAAGAATTCCTGGCGGCTGATAAGTTCTGAAATCGGGATGCAGCTCTTTATTAGGTAAATAGCCGAGGACACATTTCTCAGTTAGCTGGTCGATAAGTTTCCGCATCTGTTCGACATCATTTGCTATAATTTCTTCGCCAATATGAGAGATACGTCTCCAGAGGGTCTTATTAAAATGGTCATATAATCTTGCGTCGGACTTGTTCCATTCTAGCAGCTTTTCTTGTGTCTTAGTAGATAGTTGAGTCTTTTTCGGACGAGCATTGGTGATGAAGCAGACAATATCTTCGATCGTCAGGCACAAATCGTGCTTGAGAACAGCCAGACTTTCGGCCATGTGTTCAGTTATCATGATCAAGTCCCACTTTTGTCCGATCGCTTTCAAGTTTTCAGCGATTATCTTTGGATCATCTTCCATGGGATCAAAGCCGAATTCGTAGGTCAAATGGTTCTTAGAAAAGAAACCTGTCATCGACTTAGAATGCTCCATGAATATTAGCGGATTATCAAGAAATTTATCTAAAAAAATACTGAGCTTAGTTAAAGAGTCAAATTTACCGAGCGTTCCCGCCATTTTGAATTGTGGCGCGGCGCCTTTCATGTAGTTGAAAAGTGACTCAAACATCGAAGTTGGGTTTCTGATGATCGACAAATGATAAACTGATTCGAGAACAAACAGCTTCTCGACTTCTTCGCTGTATCGAAGATGGTGCGCAATTATGTCGGGTTTAGGGCAGCTCTCGCAATATGGATATCCATGAACATCTGACGCTTTGAATGACTTCCAGTATTTAAAAATTGACTTTCCCGATCTCGGCAGAGCAAATGTCCTTTTATTCTGAAATATTTTTAGGACAGAAGGGAGAAAACTCGATCTTACTTTTCTGCCCCAGCGCAAGAGAACATTCTGAACTGTCGAACTGGCTGTCTTGTGCGTCTTCAAGAAGACAA
>Ga0233438_10005292_pt1 | contig 10920 bp, 11 predicted proteins | sample SI_123_September_FD_182720 | JGI IMG/M metagenome (GOLD analysis project Ga0233438, IMG submission 182720) | Seawater microbial communities from Saanich Inlet, British Columbia, Canada - SI_123_September2016_10_MG | ecosystem: Environmental > Aquatic > Marine > Inlet | place: Canada: British... | reverse complement strand
TTTAAGCGTTTAAAACGCTCTAAATTCATTACTTTAAAGGTAAGATTTCGAAGCATAGTTAGTTAAAGCCCTAGGAATCATTAAATGCAACCGGAAACTGAATAAAATTTGATTATCAGTCGTTAAAAAAAGCAAGTTATCAGACGTGAGATAAGAGCTGAGATAGCCGATATTGCGGGCCCAATATGTGTCGTTTATCACATTTTATGTGGCGGTCATGGGGTGTTTTTTAAACTTCGACATTGCTTAAGCCAAACGTCCAATCATCAATTTGGCTTCGTTTTGTAAAAAACACGTCCTTAAACCTTGTAGTCATCATTCTGGGCCTTAAGCGCCTTTAATAGCTGGTTGAGGCTGCGTTTGCGATATCGGTCGAAGTGCTTGCCGCTGACGATTTTTCGCCAGAAGGCGTCGCCCCTGAGGCCGCCGGGCGGGATCTTACCGATATGCTGCCCGCCGCCGGTCTTGTAGCTAATATAGTGGAGTGCGCCTAATTCGATGTCGCGCTGATTGTAGAGCGGTAGCGGCATCAAGGAATTGGGGATCCTTGGGTCCATCATTGCATAGGCGGACGCCATGCACATCATGCGGTGGTGCAGCTCATCCTCTGCCCGCTCGACGCGGTCATAGTCCAAAAGGCAGAGCGCGACGCGGAAGGCGTGCGTCGGCTGGTATCCGGCTTTTATGAGAACATTCTGGAGGCGGTCGAGGGCGTCGCCGACCTGTTTCACGTCAATGGGCTGGCTGAGGCCGTGACGCAGGGCGTTTTCGCTCGCGCGGCGCTTGCCGGCGCCCGTCCTGGGGCCGGTCGACTTCAGCGCGTTTTGCCTATTCGCCTGCCGGCGCGCGCGGCTCATCCGGCATCTCCTCATGGTTTTGAGGCGCGTGGTCAATCGTCAGACGCCCCTCGGCGAGCTCACGCTCCAGGAGACGTGTCTGCGCCTCGAGGCGGCGGCGCATGGCGGGTGTCAGGCTGGCCGCGGCGTGCATTTTCTGCAATTTGCCGATGCGCTCGTGGCAGCTATCGATGTCGCGCTCAATATTGGGGATGTTATATCCACCAAACTCAAAAACGTCTTGCTGGAGCTCGAACCAGTCCAAGTCCTCTTCGGCGCAAAACTTGGAAATTGCCGCACTCTCATCCGGCGATTTGCATGCCTTCATGTCAGTGAGCGCCCCGGCCAGCATTTTGGGCTTTACCTCGTCTTCTTCATAGCACCCGGCAACATAGTCGTGCATGTGGTCGAAGAAGGCGCGGCGGCGTTGTAGTTGAAAATATTCGATGAGCTTGAATTGGCGGAAGATCTCGTTTGAGAGAAAAACTTCCATGGGATTTAGATTGCTGGCATCGCCAATAAAGGCGGCGAGCGCTTTTTCGTATTGGGTCTGGGATAGGTGCGGCGGCGGGGCGATTTCGCCCAAAATGTCGCGAATGGGGTTTGGGAGGGTTGTCATGTCGGGATCCTTTGCTGTTGTAAATACTACATATAGTATTATCTACCCCTAAATTACAACATGTAGTACTGTACTTATCCCCGTAAATTGAGCGTGACCCCAGGATTTTTGAGCGGGTCGCCGGTGAATTCAATGCCGGCGGCTTCTAAAGTTTTCTTTAGTTTGGCTAAAACACGCAAATTGGCGGAAGGAACGCCCTTCTCGAGCTCATATCGCCTTATTGTTGTAACGCCAACTCCGCTTTTCACAGACAACTCCTTACCGCTCCACCCTAAAAGCGCTCGCGCAGCCCTGATTTGACTTGAATTTAGCATTATTAATCCATATATTGGTATTATAAATACCATTTAAGAGTTTATCGATATAGGAATTTACCATGATTGACGAATTATTTGCAAAGTTTGAGGGCGCCTTTGCCAAAAATACCATTCGCGGCTACCGGCATGATTTCGACCAATTCGCCAGGTGGTGCTCAAATGAGGGCATTCACCCCCTACCCGCGCCTTCAATCAGCATTGCCGCCCACATTGACGCCCTATCCGAGACCCACAAGGCGGCCTCGATACGACGGCGGATAAATGCGCTGAGCACTATCTACCGGCTGGGCCGCATGGAAGACACCACAAAAGACCCAGACGTGACGCTCGCCATGAAGCGCATGCACAGGAAGCTTGGCCGCGCGCAAAGGCAGGCCAAGCCGCTCACAAAACTCTATTTGGATAAGATGATAGAAGCCCAAGATGACAGCCCGCGCGGCCTTAGAAACAAGATATTGCTGCTCATGGGATATGAGACCATGCGCCGGCGCGCTGAACTTGTCGGATTTGAATTCGAAGACGTGACTTGCTTGCTAAATGGCAAGCCGGCGCTAAGGCTCAAGTTCTCCAAGGCTGACCAATATGGGGAGGGCAGACTTATTGGGATTTCCAAGGACTTAGAAGAGCTTATTGCCAGTTGGAGAGACATTGTCGATGAAGAAGGCAAAATACTCCGCTCCGTCGACAGGCATGGAAATATTGGCGAGAAGCTCGAGCCGTCGGCCATCAGCTATATTCTGCGCCAGGTTCAAGCTAACATCACCCTCCCCGGCAATAAAAAACCCCGCCAGTGGACGGGGCATTCGTTTCGGGTGGGCGCCGCAGTCGACTTAGTCGAAAGTGGCTACACGATTGAGCAGGTTATGCGGAAGGGTGACTGGAAAAGTTTGCAGGCCGGGTTGCGATATGTGATGGCGGAGTGATTATTCTGTATAGAAAATCTGGCGGTTGGGATCAGGGTTTATGAATTCTGCTTCAAGCGTCCTGTCCAAACCTTCTTGAAAACTGTATGGTGCCTCAAAGCCGTCTAACTCGTGCTTCGCAGTAGAAAACTCCGATGATGCGCAAAACTTTTTGACCCGTATTGAACTGATCGGCAATTTAATGCCTAGTTTAGCGAGAATATCGGCTGTATACCCCGCCATCATACCGATAAACTTTGGAATTCGAATGCCGACAGAGGATTGCCCGCGCAATTTTCCACGAACCAAACTGACCAACTCATTCATCGTGAAATCTGGCGTATCTACATAATTGTAGACGGCGTATTTTTCGTCTGATTCAATGCATTTCACCAGAAAGGCGGACAGATTTTCGACATAGGCCATAGACTTCTTGTTTTTGCCATTTCCAATCATTGCGAAGGCACCCGAATTAATCTGGTTCAAGAGATTATAGACATTGCCCCTATTACCTTCACCGAAAACAACGGTCGGGCGCACAATTATCAGTCTGCGGTTTTCAGGGTCCTTTTCACGCCACTCTCTATAGACGTCTTCAGCAAGTGCTTTAGTGCGGCCATATTCATTAAAAGGATCAATGGAGCCATCTTCTCCAGTGCCCGACGGCGCAAAACCATAAACTGCCACCGAGCTGGTAAACACGATTTTGTTTATACCCTTTTCCTCGCAGACCTTGCAGAGAACGTGTGCACCTTCCACGTTTGTGAAATAGTATTCACTAGGATCAGTGACGTCATCACGATGAACCGCTGCGAGGTTCACAACCAGATTGCCATCAATTTCCGATGCAATATCTTGGGGTATACGGATGTCTGACAGTCTGCTGCGTTCAGGAAAACTCTGAGATTTTTTGAGATCGAGTATTGTGAACGCAGTTTGTAGTTCGAACAATCTGCGAGAAAAATTGGTTCCTACAAAACCAGCACCACCGATTACTGTGATCATAGAATGTACTCCATTTGTTTAATATACAAATTTTTTGACTTTACGCCGAATAGCCAAGCATTTGAGAGCAATAGCTAGGGTTTGTGTGACAGTGCCTTTTAAACATACCAACAATATGAAAATAGCAAAACACTTCTATCTGTTGATAAACTTCTAACAAGGGTCCGCGCATGGCTCAACAAACTAATCGGGATTGCGAAACACTGTGTCAGTCAAAACTGGAGATGACAGCATATAGTACTGCTGAATATGTGCACCTCCATTTAAAAACAAAGCCGAGAATTCAGGCCTTTTGCGCTTAAGCAAACTGGAAAAACACTCTCCCACCAACAGGTCGAGAAACATGGCCTTGCGCCAGGGTTTGACGAGCGCCCAAAGTAGTTTTTCACAAAACCAAAAATAGCGGCTCGGCAACACCAAAGCGATGATTGCTAGTGCAAAGCTAAGCATAGATTTGGCAGTAATTCTGCCGCTCGTATTATCATTGACAATCTGCGACAAGGCTAGCGCCAAAGCGCTAGACACAAAGCTCTTATTCGTCGGTATAACGGCCCACGGGTCGCGAATAAAAAATGCAGGGTTCGCCATGCGATTAGCAGCATTCATGGCGGATATGGTACCGACCGAATGGCCACGGTTTTCGATATCTTCAAAACGCCGCCCGCACTCATAATTTTCCACGCCAACCAACAAAAACCCCCATGCTCGCTGTAAGTTTTAACCTTATGCGCTGGCGGCCACTTGATCCAAGGGTCCCGATGTTCATAAACACCTTCACTCAGCGATGTGCTTTCACCTTTCCGCATAAGCACCGTCAGAACAGGCATATGTGCCGCAATGTCACCTATATCAGTACGCGCGCCCTGAGGCGTGTCTATGGACGAAACATCAAAACGCTGCTTTAGCAAGGGCAACAAAAGCGATTCTAAATAGCGGCTAGACCCAGTGGTTAGAATACTAACAAACTTACCCTAAATGATAAATATGACATTTAGAAATCCAGACTGAAGATCACAAGTCAACACCCAACACATAATAATTAAATTTCCAAAACATCAGTGTCGTTGAGGTTCATTTTTTTTGGAGTGTCTTTGAGAAAACACTACTAATTTGCACATCAGAATTTATATTCGGCTGACTATTTTTTTTAAGAAAAAACGCCCACTCGTAGAACGCTTCCGGAGCATCAGTTACGAAACTATTGGCCCCAAAGTCCCCACGCTTAACGAAATAAAATTCTTTTTCCAATGAAAACCCAAACGAGACCAAAAACTGTTTTAATTTGACGACATCAGTGAAGAAATTAGGGTGCCCTTTTTCTCTCGCTCCTATTTCTGCCGCGATTGCTAGCTCGTCGTCTAGCAAATAATTATCGTTCTTACCAGTCAATAAAACCCGAGCCCCAATCCTGCAAACTCTGTTAATCTCAAGCAGAGCGTCGGTCTGGTACATAGCATCAAAAGCAGCAAAGCAGACAACTACGTCAAAAGTCGATTCTGATAGCGGCGTATTCTCCGCCTCAGATACATGAAATTCGACATTCTCACGATTATCATAGCTCGCCTTTGCCAACTCGACCATCTCTTCAGAAATATCAAGCGCAACTAATTTTTTTGCCAAACCAGCCAGCAAGGGTATGCTCCGACCAAAGCCAACAGCGAGCTCCAGAACATCTTCATCTTTCTGAATATTTAGATGATCTATATATTCATGATATATTTTATCAGAAGAAGTCAAAGTATCCTTTGAGAGAGCTGAAGATTTTTCTTTAGGGTCATTTGCCTCTTGGGTTTTTCCCTTCCAGTAGGCAGCGTAGTTTTTGTCCCAATACTTTTCTCTATCCAACAGATAGCCCTCCACGTTATTCCAAGCTTACACTAAGCTAATTGTTTAATTCAAATATTTAAACTCGTACAACCAAACCACGGTCCATTAGCGAACGTCCGCAAAAAATGCAATCCGCATCATTTTTGCTTTCCTTATATGAAGACGATATTTTTTCTACCATTTCGGTAACATAGCGAGCTATTGAGCTTCTATCGTCTCCAGTATTCGATTTAAATTCATATGTATCAAAGTTGAAAGTCTCGGCGCCAATTTCTTCTAGAATGCCTATTAGGCTTATTGCGAGATGCTCGATATGAGCCGAATTTATATTTTCAATATACTCAAACAGACCGCTAGTAGGATCTAACGTTTTGAGACTCTTCAAATCCTTGATCAAGCAAGGCCCCCCAAATGGTCCACCAGGCCTCATATAAGCATCTGAAATATTTAATTTTCTGTCCCTACACAAAATATCTAAAGCAATAGATGCGTCAACTCCACTCGCATATTGACTTACTCTGTTTGCCTCATTGGCAAAGGAAATTTTTACTGAATGAAAAGCATTATTGAGAAGTTTAGCATACACTGCTGTCTCAATATTCGTAATTTGCAGGTCTTTTGAAAACGAACCGAATAACCTTTTGGCAAAAGAGTCGTCATTTTCAAGATCATAATTAGCTCCAATCACCAGGATCTCTGTATTTCGGAAATCAGAAAGCGACGTCCCTTCCCTCAAAAACTCTGGAACAAACTCAATTTTAAAACAAAAATTGGAAAATATTGAAGTATAATCTGGTCCAAGCGGTAGCGTGCTTCTTAAAATCACTGTACCTTGATATCCATAGTTATGAAGAGCTCGAAGAGTATCGATGACATTTGAGATATCGAGCGATTGAATTTTTTCATCAAAATCTGTATTCACAGCAATTAGAAAGCAATCAATGGTCGAGAAAGAAAATTCTTTAATTTGACTTACGGTAGAAATTGTCTTGTTTTTGTTAATTATTTCCTCCACTGCCGTTTCAGAAAACCTTACTGTTCCATTTTCTATACTTTTTAGTTTTTCAGCGTTGCTATCGTACACAATAATGTTTTCACAAATTTCGCTGATTCCAGCAGCACATACGGTGCCAATATAACCAAAGCCAATCAATCCTACTTTCATTTTTTTTCCCTCATGCTATTAAGTTTTTCGAAATTGAGCCGATTTGGATCTCTGTTTTTTCCGACCCAATCTTTGAAGTTCTTGGTGTTTTGGGGTGCAGAATAAATATTAATAGCCGCCAAATGAGCCGCCAATTCATCCAAGTTCTGTACAATATATTGGAGGTGCTCACTTCCATCCAGACCTCGAAATGCATTTTCGAAACCAATAACCACCACCCCTCGACACCAAGCTTCTAAAGTTTTGTTTTGAAATCCCGCGCCACTATCAACCAGGTTCAAAAGAACATCGATTCTGTCGATCTCTTCCTCAATACTCTCAACTTCTCCAAGAACCTCTACGTGCCTGAAGCCCTGATTATTTCGAAAGCCGTCAGACCCAAGACCAAAAATTACAAATCTGAACTCGTCTACGAATCTTTGAGAAACACTTGCAAATCTCTCAGCAGCAAAGTGATTGGGAGCAAAGTTCATATTACCCCAAAATCCTATGGTATATTTGTTGCCTGGCGATTTAGACTTATTACCTTCTAACAATGGCAAATTGGCACCATGCGAATAAACTAGAATATTTTTTAGGTCGTAATTTATAAATTCATTTTCGGATACACTAAACACAGATCGAAATCGATATAGATTCTGGCGGTACCACCTATCTAATAATTTTGTCTCAAGCCAGTAAACGATCCTTTTAAAATTAGATTTAGACTCGCGGCACAACTCAAGGAATTCAACCGCGTGATTAATTTGCGCGCCTAAATTAATTTCAAAAAATTTCTTTGATGAAACCACTCGGCTCATCCTTATCGAATGTACGTACACAATCTCATTAGAAAAAGAAGCTGTAAGATGATACCCGCTAAAAAGTTTCACTTGTATTGGGTCCATAGGATGCTTGATAAAATTCCACAGCATTCGGAAAGGATTAAACCAAAGACGCTTGAAAACAACATTTGATGGTGTTCCGTTCCATTTTCTGACTTCACGGCTGGGAGCCCAAACCATGACCTCCATGTTCTCTGCGCAAGCTGCGCTTATTAATTTGCTGACCGCAAGCTGATCGCCGCGTCGAGGGGGATACGGAAACCTCTGAACAATAATATGAATTCTATTCATCCAGCTTACCTATAAACATATCCACACCGTGCTCCCTCGCAACATCTATTGAAAACAGGTTACCCTTCAGGTTAAGCCTTGGATGAAAATCCACCCGATTGTTACCAATGTATACTGGCGGGATAGTAGCTTCGACAATGCTGCAACAATCACCACTCATCCCCTCAAGATTATTTATCGCTTTTAGTTTTTGAATTCTGCGTCGATCTGGATATGTATCGGTAAGCAGTCTTCCATTAGAATAAGTTGGATGCCCATCAGGAAAAATATTTGAAACCATCGAAACCATACCATTTCGGATATGATAAAAATAATAGCCACCCTTTTCTTTTTTTCTTTCCTTTGCAAAAAACATAATTCCCTCATCAGTCCAAGCGTAGTGGGTGATGTATTCGAACTGTTTAATATCGACCAGGAGGGTTCCATCAATTTGATAAACACACAGTTTAGTATAATAGTTATTTCTAGAGATTTTGGATCGTCTGAAAAAACTAATATAATGACCATCCCTTGAGAATTCTAAGTGCGTAATAAACTCTCGCAGGTCTAGGGTTAAGTAAATGTGATTAAAAATTTCTGATTGCGAGTTAAAAATAGAAATCTGGTTGGTTCCGACCCGCTCTCTATATTCGCCGCGATAGCCATAACCTGTCATATTCGTTTCAATATTTAGGAAGCTGCAGGTTGCAAGTAGATTACTACCAAGCGGACCAACTGCATAAATCGAATAATCCAAATATGAATGCTCAAATGTGTTGATGCAAACAGTCTTGGCCTTAACAAATCCATCTTCAATGACGTTAAAGATGATGTTATTTTCACTATAAAATTGCAGCCTACATCCCTGCTGCCAGTTAAACGCAGCCGTCGAGCCAACAGTAATTTGGTCGGAGTATGGTGGCCTCGAAACAATGACCTCGAGCTCTGCCCCTATCTCAATTTCGGACCTAGGTTTATGATGCCTCAATGCACAAACGACATCTTCTCCATTGAAGACTTTCACATTATGAAAGCCTCCAAAACAATCTTTTAATACCCATATTGATACCCCAGAAAACTCCAACTTTGATTTGGAAAAGATCGTCCAAATTTTTTGATACAGGTATTTAACCGCGGATCGAATTATCTCAAATCTACGAAGCTTTTCTGAGAAAAACGTTTCAATTCGATTAAGGCCCCGAGACATCAGCCTTCCTCCCAATCACTATTTTTCCTATAGAATGAATTAAGATTATCCAGGTTAATATGCCCATTAACCTCAGCAAGAACTCAAGGGGTCCAGAAAGACCAACTACCAAAAAAACGCTGAATACAGGAAATAAAAAAATATCTCGCAAATGCGGGTTGGATTTAGAAAGTTGTGCGACATAAATGAGCAAGGCCTTGGCACAAAACATTAGAACAACAAAAAGTGTAACACCAAAAATCACGCCATAATCAAAAAACATATTTAGAAGCATTGGCATAGTAGCCGTTCCTCCGGTCTTCCCGTAAACAAGCGACCAAGAGGTGTGCTTTACGTTTTCTACCCCAGCTAAAAAATCTAGCCCGATAAGGTCTACTGCAACAATTCCACCGATCACTGAACCCGCCAGTATCCTACGAACAAAACTATAAAATGCGTCAGCAAGAGACGCATATGGAAAAGCACCAGAGAAGCCTGTCTTTATAACAATGTAGAAAACAAAAATCACAAAAAGAAAAAGTGCGGCAATTAGGTAAGATTTCCAATTGAGAGCATTAGTACTGCGGCGAACATTAAGTAGTAAAGTCCATACCAAAATTGCAATTAATGGTAATTTTGTTCCCATCGTTAGTGAAGAAGCCATCAAGATAACCACTACCAATAGCCTTGGCAAAAGCCATCGCGATAAGTGTAAATAATTCAAACATAAGGCCGGTATAATAGCATCAAAAATAAATGAGAAAAAGAATGCGCCTTGGCCTTTGGTTCGATCAGCTCTTGCCAAATACTCCCCACCAAAACTATCGCTTAGTGCCATCTTTAGATAGAAAGGCTCGAGTCCCCAAAATAGCATTAGACCAGTGAAAAAAGGGAATACCATTAAAATGGCCATAAACATTCCCTGCCCGCTTAAAAATGGCGATCGCAGCCTTTTCGCAGAAGGCTCAATCGAAGCATCTCTGATACGCCAAAGCAGAAAAAAGATTGCTAGAAGTTGGAAAAATATTGACAGTTCAACTACGACGATGGTCCACATACTTTTGATCTGAACTTGGTCATAAAAACCGAAAAAATACATTCCCGGTAATGCAAAACTCATAGTCACTATTTGGAACAATAGGATAAAGGTTTTATAATCTATTTTCTTGCCTTTTATGACATACCAAAACACTATTAAAGAAAACGAAAAATTCAAATTTTGACCTTTCACTCGACCAAATAGCGCTGCAGGCACCAAGCATGAGAATCAAAGCAATTTAGAAATTCAATCAAATCAAAAAAACTTGTCGTCGATATATCTCTTAATAACTTGCTGTGTTTTTCATCATAAAATCTCTCGAAGAGAAATATATCATCTATGATTTCGATAGTCGGAATACCAAGTGAATAACTCTCTGATAGAACATTACTCCCAAGGCTTACAACAACATCATACTTAGTCAGTATATCCTCAGCGTCAGAGTTAGCAGGCAAAATATTGATATTAGCTATAGGGTTTTGTTCTACGAGTGCTCGATAAATGGCTCCAGTCTTTTCCTCGTTCGGATGAAGCTTGATATCAATTTTTAGATTCCTATTCAGTTTGCAAGCCCCCAAATTCGTAAAGACTGTTTGAAAACGTGACTGAATGAAAGGATTCGAAGCAATAAGGACTTTTTCTGTCCTTTTATTACTCTGTATAGCTTTAACAGTTTTCTTTTTTTCGCCGAGACTCGAATATCTTGGAATAATATTAGAACTATCCAGTCCCATTTCCTGCAATGCTAGACTAGCATCTTGATTTTTTACCATCATCTTTTTTGGGCGGTGCAGCGACGACCAGTTACCCTGAGAATAGCCAAGGTGAAGCGAGTTGATGGCTCCATGCTGGACGCCTATTGTCATAATTCCGAGCTTATTTGCTGCTTCGATAATTTTCTCACATGTCCTCGAATATTCACTAGCGATG
>Ga0233438_10005291_pt1 | contig 10921 bp, 7 predicted proteins | sample SI_123_September_FD_182720 | JGI IMG/M metagenome (GOLD analysis project Ga0233438, IMG submission 182720) | Seawater microbial communities from Saanich Inlet, British Columbia, Canada - SI_123_September2016_10_MG | ecosystem: Environmental > Aquatic > Marine > Inlet | place: Canada: British... | reverse complement strand
ACTATACCGAGGATAAAAGTGGTGGGGATCCGCGGATCGGCCGTCAGAAGGAGCCAGTGGACAACGATCGGAGCAAGGACCCGCATCATCAAGTCTAAAAGACCGCTCATTTGGGCTATGGTGACTGCAAAACCCGCGATAAAAAACATCGGTACGGCGTCAAGCAAAAATCCCGAGGATTTTTTCCAGGTTTTTTTTAAGACATTGCTGGCTCGCGGCAGGCGCATCGGGGGGAGATCGATCATAAGTGGCATCGATTTGCCGGGCATGAGCATATTGAGCAAAAGACCGGAGGTGCCTAGGATCAAGGTGATGATTGTGCCGTAGACAGCCCAAGCCTTTAGTCCGCCGGCTGCGGCAAGAGTCCCTGAGACTACTCCCAATTGGGCTGAGCAAGGAATGGCGATCCCAAGGAGCGCTGTGGCAATTATTTTTTCGCGTCGGCTGGTTAGCAGACGCGTGGTAATCGTTGCCATTGTCACGCAACCAAGACCCAAAATGAGAGGGATGATCGCCCTGCCATTAAGGCCCATTTTATTCATAGCTCGGTCGACCAGGACTGCCAATCTAGGGAGGTATCCAGAGTCTTCTAAAAGTGCCAGCCCAAGGTAGAAGCCTACTACCAGAGGCATGAGTAGACCGAGTAGATAGGTGACTGTCAGTGTCGCGAGTCCGTATGGCCCGACTAAAATATTTCCGATGGCACCCATAAAGTCGTGATAATGCCAAAAGTCGTAATCGGCCTGATCTAGTGGATGGGCGGCTAGATCTGCATCCAAATTGCGTCTACTTGTCTCATCCAATTTTTGCGTGCCCTGGGGTAAATCCCATACTTTGTCGCCGATCGTGATCCTGGCAGGAAAGACAAAAGCGGCCAGTCTCCTTACCTGAGGTTCGTAATAGACTTTCATGCCTTTCTTTTCGGTAAGGTCGACAAGGTTACCGGCAATCCAGACACCGAGCACCTGGTAAAAGATAAAATAGCAAACCGATAAGGCAATGGCCGAGCCAAATACTGGGTGTAGTAAAAATTTGCCGAGATGATAGCTAAAGGGTCTGGCGGCGTCTCTTTGTTTGACGCAGGCCTTGACGATCTCATCCACTTTTGCTCTACGTGCCTTGTAAATGTCTGGTCTGAGAGCCAAGGGCGTGCCGTCTAGTGTGGAGGCAGGCTCCAAGCCTAGGTCTGCAAATGTGGTGCTGTCGTCTTCGGCAAGCATCAACAACCTGGCATCATCAGTAGTGGCTAATTTTTCCGCACCTATTGCCTTCTTGAGTTTTTGGATCGCCAGCGTGGTCTCCTCGGCTCTTATGCCTTTTCGGGCTGCGATCAAACTCTCCTTGATTTCATCCAGACCTTTATGATCGCTAGCGGTAGCAACGCAGGCAAAGACCTTAAGACCGAGGCTCTCTTTGAGGTACTCTAGATCGATCTCCATGCCTCTGGCCAGGGCTTCGTCCCACTGATTGACCACTACAAACATGGGCTTTTGCAAATCGATCAATTGCAAGGTCAAAAAAAGGTCGCGTTCGAGAGTGAGAGCCGAAACAACGTTGACTATCACTTGAGCCTCAAGGATCATGCGACGGGCGGCGCGTTCTTCGTCGTTGAAACTAGAAATACCATACACCCCGGGGGTGTCGGCGATGTCGTGCAAGCCGAGCTTGCCTGAGGAAATATCAATAGTGGTGCCAGGATAGTTGGAGACATCTGCATTGGCCCCGGTCAAGGCGTTAAAGATCACCGACTTGCCGACATTGGGATTGCCTGCGAGCACGATCGAGAGAGTGCCTGCGATCGTATTGTTATTGTCTGTTTCCTGCACTTTGGCTGCCATCTCGAATACAAATGATTGAAAATTTTATCAATTTAAATCTATATGGTACTTTAAGCCCATGACTAATGCCCGTTTTTTATCATTTAATCGCTTATTTATGGCTGCTGTGGCGGCCTCGTTGACCATTTTTTCACCTGCGGTCGCTGCTCAATCGGATAGCCCGACCAATGTTGTCAATGGCGGTACGGCCGTCAGAGAGTACAAGATGAAGAATGGTCTCAAGATACTCTTGCTAGAAGAGCACTCATTTCCAGTCGCGACTTGCATGATGCTTTACAGAGTCGGCTCGCGCAATGAAAATCTTGGCGAGACTGGCCTCAGCCATCTAGTAGAGCATTTGTTGTTTCAACGCATCGGCAAATTGCGCAAGGGTGAGCTAGAAGCCACCATCGCACGCAATGGTGGCCAATTTAATGGCTTTACTTCTGATGATTTTACAGTTTTTTTTGAGACCTTTGCCCCTGGTCGTTTGCCTCTAGCTCTCAAGATCGAGGCAGAAAGAATGAAGGCTGCTCAGTTTAACGCCGAAGATGTGCAAGCTGAAATCAAGAAAATCGAAAAAGAACTTGGCGATGAGGCTCGCGACACACTCAATCTGCTTAATAAAGAAGTCAAGTCTGCTGCCTTTCAGTTGCATCCCTACAAAAATCCCACTATCGGTTGGCGCTCCGATGTAGCAAAGCTCACGCTTGATGATGTTAAACGACACTATCGCGAGTATTATCAACCGGCAAATGCTACCTTGATCGTTGTCGGTGATTTTAAGACCGAGGCTACGCTGCAGGCGATACAGCAAAATTTTGGCAGTATCGCGGGCGGTGAGGCCCCACGTGCGGTGCGTGTCACAGAGCCGTTACAAAGGGCTGAACGCCGCGTCTACCTCAAATCTCCGGCCAATGCTGACAGTGTTTCTGTGGCCTATCATGCTCCAGCCTTTAGTGATAATGATGCAGCAGCCATGGCAGTGCTCGAAAAAATTTTGATGTCAGGGCCGCATGGGCGACTCAAATCCCGGCTCGTCGACAGCAAGATCTGTGTCAGTGCCAAATGCACTTACGAGGTCAAGCGTGATCCAGGGCTATTTACGATCAATCTTGTCGGCGCTCCTGGCGCTTCTGCGAGTAAGTTGCAACAAGAATTGGAAAGCGTGCTCGATCAGATCAAATCTAGTCCAGTCCAGGACACCGAATTGAAGAGAGCCCACAACCAGGCCGAGTTTCAATTGCTGGCCGAGCGTGACGGTCCTTATCGCACTGCTCTGCATTTGGCTTTGTTTGAGAGCCTTGACAGTTGGCCGATGGCCTATACGTGGTTTGAAAAGCTGGCCCAGGTAAATCAAGCAGACATCCAGCGAGTCGCCCGCAGGTATTTTACCCAGGAAAACAGGGTGCTAGGGGTCTTGTCCGGTCAAAACAAACCTGCACCCAAACCCGTTGCTACCGACAAAGATCAGGACAAAAATAAGGCAAAGCCTCAAGAATCCAAAAAGGACGCTAAACCTCAAAATAAGCCTCACAAGGCAATGAGTGGTCATCAGCCCAGCGTCTTTTTTAATGCAGTCGCTTACCAGCCTGAGAACACAGCGGATACTGTCCAGGGAGCAGGAGGCGGTACTTCCACCAACTCTGATGCTGCTGCTGCTGACACTGCGGTCAAAAATTTAGATAGCAAATTGCAGCAGTTTGTCCTGCCCAGCGGTATGCAAATAGCGGTAATAGAGACCAAATTGTCGCCGGTGGTGCAGATTTACGGGGCTGTAAGAGCAGGCGAAGCCTATGAACCCGTAGGTAAGCGTGGGACAAGCTCCGTTTTGGCTCAAGCGATGATGGAAGGCTCCAGCAGGTTTTCGAGACAGCAAGCCTTTGTCACTCAGGATGATCTAGGTATCGCACCAAATGCGATGATAAAGTTTAGTGCGGGACACCAGCTGATCAGGTTTAGTGCTCGTTGTCTGCCCAGAGATACTTTTGCCATTACCTCCATTTTAGCCAGTCAACTCAAAGAGCCGGCCCTGAGAGACCAGGATCTCGAATCTGCTCGAAAGACTGTCGTCGATCGTATCAAGCGTGTGGACGAGAGCGTCAAAAATCGAGTGGACAGAGCGCTCTTGCGAGGTTTGATCGCTCCAAATACGAGTTTCTATCCTCTTGAGCCAGTTGACAAGATCAAGTTTGTAGGTAATCTCAAGGTCAGTGATCTAAAAGAGTTTCACCAACAAGCCGTGCGTCCCGATGCCACCGCGCTCGTTTTTATTGGCGATATCACAGCACAAAAGGCGCGCGAAATTGTAGAACATGCTTTTGAAGGCTATAACGGCAAGAGTACTGCCAAGAAAGTCGCAGTCAAACCCAATCCACGCCGGCTTCTCAAGTCGTCCATAATCGTGGAACGTAAGCAGGATACGATGGTAACGCTCGGCAAGATGGTGGATAGCAATCTAGGCAAGGCCGATTATCCACTCCTCTTGATGGCGGATTGTGCGCTGACCAATCATCCACTCATATCACGCTTTGCCGAGAGGATCAGTGGCGAGACTGGTATGGCTAGCAGTGTCAGTCTCGAGGACCTTGCTTCGGATACTCAATCCTATCCCGACTCGACTCTGTGGTCAGTGGATATACCTCTGATACCAAATGCAATGCCGCAAGCTGTCAAAACAATTCAAAGCGAGTTAAAGACCTTTGGTCGCACAGGTGTGACTCCTCATGAGTTTTCAGAGGTCAGGCTTTATCTGGCAGGTGCCATCCCGGTGAGGTTTATGGCCAATGCAGAGCTTGCTGCTCGTACTACTCTCGAGTCGCTTTTGCTCGAAAACAAAGTAGATCCTTTGCCTGAGTTGATCGACGGAGTCAAGCAAGCGACAGTCGAGAAGCTCAATCGCTTTATCACGGATGTGTTCCGCCCCAATCGCGCCTCCCTCGTAATTGCTGGCACCAAGCAAGCAATTGGTCAGGTGCATGGTATCGGAAGGGAAGAAAAAGAATCCGAATGAGCTTGCAAAAGTCTTGATTAGCCAGGTCTAATTCGCCTCGTTTCTTTTAAAGGTGTCTCATAAAAAGTACGTTCTTGTAAAAAACGGGCATATGCTGCGCCCATCCGCTGTGTATCGATGTGTTGGCGTAAGGTGTATGCGTATTTTTCTTTTCAAGTGGTGTTACATTCTGCATATGCAGCGACGCTTGGGCTTTTGGCGGATTTTTGCCTGTGCTGGTAGCCGAGCAAATATTTGATGCCTAGAGCAATGTAAATAAGCGACGGGTTGTCAATTATTTAATGGATTGAGTGGAAAAGCCCATCACTACCAGATCTAGCTATTATCGGCTTGTGGCTACAATGCCCAAAACTCTTTCTGAGACTGAGATTGCAGGTTTGGTGAAGAAGTTTGACATTGTTGCCTCATCAGGCATATCATGCAGCGGTAGTTTTAGCGTAACGATTTTTCAGTGATGGTTTTCCCTGGTGGCGTTTAAGAGATGAAAACAGTGATCAACTACGATCAAGATAAACTCGAAACAGAAGGTCTTCCTGAGTATATTCGGGATGCAGAGACATCTAGCAGAGAGCAGGGTGGTTTTGGCTCGCGTGCCAATCACATCAACGTCAATCCGACTCAAAGTCCCAATTATGATTTTGTCTCGCAGTCGCAGCGTGACACCGGTGGCTTTGCTCGCATACCCGAGCCTGCTGGCCAATACGGATATCAGAGCCAAGCCGGAGCTCAAGTCTCTCATGGCAGATCTGACGAATTAGAAGCTCTGTGGCCTGGTTTTCACCAGGATTTTATGCAGACTCCCAAGCGCAATCCAAGCTTTTACATGATGCTGGGCTTCATGGCTGGTGCATTTGCCTCGATGCTCGTGGTCTGGGGCTTTTCTGCCGTGAGTGGCATGATGCCTCATTCGTCTGCTACTGCAAAGCCAACTCAAGTAGCTCAAGTCACCACTAGCGGTGCAGCAACTACTGCCCAATCTACCGCTCCTGTGGCTACGCCTCAAGGCGGTGATCCAAATAAGACAGTGGTGCCCAAAGATCCTACAGTCGAGGTCCAAGCAGGAGACACTCTAGCTGCTATTGCTATCCGCGAGTATGGCCGTTGCTCTCCTAGATTGCTCGACACTATCGTCAAGGCCAATGGTATGAAAAATGGCAACTTTTTACAGCTTGGTCAAAAGCTCAATCTGCCCAATTATCAGCCTAGTGTCAACGGTCAGGCCGGCGCTACCGCCGTCAACTAGTAAGGGTAAGAGTTGCTTTCTTGCCCCTAGATAATGCCACTTCGGATGCAATCGCGAACGCCGTATCAGCCAGCCCAGTCGATGATGCCTTTAATAGACTAGCTCAGAGACTGAGTGGTTACGAGTTGCGCGAACCGCAACTCGAGTTGGCAAATGATATTGCCAGAGCCATCAAGACGAGTAAGACCGGCATTTTTGAGGCCGGCACAGGAGTCGGCAAGAGTTTTGCGGCATTGATTCCTGCCTTGCTCTCGGGCAAAAAAGTAGTGGTGTCTACTGCCACTATCGCCTTGCAAGAGCAGTACATCAATAAAGACATCCCTATACTCAAAGAGATAATGCCTGATTTTGACGCCGTTATCCTCAAGGGACGCGGCAATTATTTGGGCATGCGACGCTTTAACGATTTTATGATCGAGCAAGAGGTCGCTCCAGAATTTATCGACTGGGTAGGTAGCACCATGAATGGTGACATATCAGAACTCGATTTTGTGCCGAGTTTTGATACCTGGTACGAAATCAACTCGGATTCGGATGATTGCTTGCGCAACAAATGTCCAAAATTTGGTAGCTGTTTTTATTTTGAAGCAAAACGTCGAGCAGAAAAAGCTAATCTGATTATTGTCAATCATGCTTTGCTCCTCGCGGATGCCGCATCGCAAGGAGCGATCCTACCGACCTACGACCTTTTGATAGTGGATGAGGCGCACCATCTGCCTGATATTGCGACCGATTCTTTTAGTCGCTCGTTATCCAATCGAGGCGTGCGCATGCTATTAGGTCGCGCGGCTAAACGGGTCAATCCACCTCCCTATCTATTGCAAGAAGTCGAGCTCTGTGCGGGCCAATTGTTTACTGGTCTGAACGTGATCGCCAGACAAGCCAAGATGCGTCTGCGCGAGCCAGTTGCTGGTGCTGTCGAGCTGAGTCTGGCGCTAAATGCTCTGCGCAAATTTTTAGAAGATGCTGATTTTGAGCATATCCTCGATGTGGACATGGCTCGTGAGAAAGCACAGCTCAAAGCCAAGGCCATTATCAGCACCATATCTGGTTACATAAATTGCCTTGAGCTTTTAGCTGCTCCCAGCGAAGACTGGGTACTATGGCTAGAACGGACCTACAATCAAAAAAATGACGTCAAGATAGAGGTTGTTGCTGCACCAATAGATGCCTCCGCCTCTATCAACAATCTTTTGATAAACAAAGACGGCCTGCAAAGCAGTATCTGGATGTCTGCTACTCTTGCCACTGCCGGCGATGATCCTTTCCAGTATTTTAAGTCTGCTATCGGCGTGGATCGCTATGTCATCCAAAACCAGGTGGCCAGTCCTTTTGATTTTAAAAACCAGGCCCTTCTCTACCTGCCGCAAGATCTGCCAGAACCTAACGATCAGGCTTTCATGGCGCACGCTTGCGACCAAATCGAGCGACTGATCGAACTCACAGATGGGCGAGCATTTGTACTTTTTACCAGTCGCTACAATATGAATACCGCTTATGCAGAGCTCTGCGACAAGTTGCCATTTGAAAGCCGCAAGCAGGGTGACCTACCGCGAGCAAAACTAGTCGAATGGTTTAAAGCCACCCGCAATGCCGTATTATTTGGCACATCTAGTTTTTGGGAAGGCGTCAGTATAGATGGCGATCAGCTCAGTCTGGTCATCATAGATCGAATACCATTTCAGGTACCGGATGATCCGGTTTATGAGGCTCGTTGCGAATTACTCAAGAAAGACAATGGCAGATCATGGTTTAACGAATTATCCCTGCCTCACGCCACGATGCGCCTCAAGCAGGGCGTCGGCCGTTTGATACGCACCAGGCAGGACCGCGGGATTGTAGCTATCCTCGATACGCGTCTGACCAAAAAATATTATGGCAAAAAGATCGTTGATTCACTGCCTCCGATGCAAGTCATCAGGCAGTTGCCTAGTGCACAATCAAAGTTGATCGAAGACTTTATCGACTTTAAAATGGAGTACAGGGGCCATCGTTGAGATCAGGCCAGCTCTTGCTCTTCTTGCTCTTCGACCAGAGCTTCGGTTTGCGAGTCATGCCTGACAAGACACAGGGTGATTGGACAATGATCGACGAGATAATGTACGATCGGGTCTTTTTTCATCATAAAAAAGTGCTTGCCACCGACATTGGTGGTACCTACGTAAAGTATGTCAGCCTTTTGTTCGATAGCGCACTTGATGATGCTCTTAGCCACCTCACCAACTTTTACGATGCCCGAAGCCTTGATACCCCTGGCCTGCAAATCTTTGACCGATTGGTTGATCTGGTCTTGTGCTTTGTCTTGCGGCCGGCCCGAAGATATCAATTGCGCTACTACTCCGACTTTTTCAGGGTCGGGGATGATCCTTAACAGGATCAATTCGCTATCGGTTGCTAGAGCCTGTTTGGCAGCCAAGTCTATGGTTCTGGCTGCTCTTTTGGGACTACTAAATGCAACTGCGATCTTCATGTCTTATCTCTTTATGGGTGCCAGACAGTCTTGATGATGAAATAGCTGATAGCTGCCAGAGTGGCGGCGACAGGCAGGGTCAGTACCCATGCTGCCAGGATGAGCTTGAGTGTTTTTGGATTGAGTTTGTCTTTGCCGTGAACGGGTATGGTACCACCCGCGACAGCAGAGCTGAGGGTATGGGTAGTGCTGATGGGGGCACCGATGTGTGAGGCGACTAGGATAATTAGCGCCGTGCTCATCGAGGCACCAAATCCTTGAGAATGGCTCAATTTTTCGCGACTGATCTTGGTGCCTACAGTGCGTATGACTCGCCATCCGCCGATCACCGTGCCCATGGCTATGGCAGTAGCGGCTGAGGCCATGACCCAAAAAGGTACCGAGTGAGTGTCATAGCCGTATTTTGCAAAATGTGTCCCGAGTATGAGGGCGATGATGCCCATCGTCTTTTGACCATCGTTGCTGCCGTGAGAAAAACTCACAGATGCGCTGGAAAAAATGTGCAGCCATCGCATGATGGGATTTTGCTCTGCTTTTTTGCTCGATGTCAGATCACCCTGTTCCTTTTCTCTGGACACCTTGAGTGCTGACCATGTAGTAAAGGCACCGGCAGCGAAACCGACTATGGGAGAAATCAGCAATGCTAACAGTACTTTTTTAAGCTCGTGCCATTCGACTCCGTTAACTCCGGCTGCCGCGATGCCAGCTCCAAAAAGACTACCGATCAAGCAGTGAGAAGAAGAAACAGGAATACCAAACCACCAGGTCAAAAGATTCCAAATCAGTGCAGCGATCAACACAGCGACCACTATGGGCAGTGTCACGGTGCCTTCGGGCACGATTTTAGTGATGACTTGTGCAACAGCGGTGCCGACCAACAAAGCACCGAGAAAGTTGAGTATGCCACTCATGACGATAGCTACGCCAGGCTTGAGGGCCTTGGTGTATATGACTGTTGCTACTGCATTTGCTGTATCGTGAAAACCATTAACGAAATCGAAGCCCAACGCTAGAGCGATAGCCAAGATTGCGACGACTGTTTCGATTTCCATAAAGGTTTTGAGCTTCCCATTTGATCTTTTTTTGGTTTTAGCATCCGCCTGGTTAAGGTCGGATTAAGCAAAAACCGCAGATGCCCATGGCAGCGCTTAATAAGATAAATATCAGTTAGTAGGGTTGCATAGCGCCCATCTCCATGGGCTCTAATTCGTGAGGATCGGCATAGACCCAGAGATCGCCTTGACGCCATGGCAATGGATGATTGCTCAGGTATTGGTATACCAAGAGCTGGCGGATGATGCGTCTGGCTGACGGATTTTGCTCGCCACGTTTATCATTGGCAAGACGAGTCCGTAGCTGGATGGCTTCGCGTTTTGTCCAGCAATATGCAGGACCGGGATTGTTGCCGCGTGAACGGCAGAGAACCGCGATCTTCCCGGAGGGCTGTGCCCAACCTAATACATAATATAAATCGTGTGACATCACAGATAATAATAAGTCAAAATTTCAATAAGTCTAGTGAACCCTAGCAAATGAATTGCTTGATTTCTCTTGTCCAAGCCCCTGAAAGCAGCCAATCACACCATGAGATTTTATGAAATCCTTCGCAAATATAGTCATCTTCCATCCAGCAGCTATCGGAGATGCGGTATTAGCTACACCTGTTTCTACTACTCTAAAACTTAATTTTCCCGGAGCAAAAATTACCTACTGGAGCCATCCCTCCCTTAAATCTTTGCTACTTGAGCTTTGTCCTGCCATAGACGAATTTGTCGAATTTCAAAAGGATCTGGGATTTTGGAAATTGCGCAAGCAATTGCTTGCGCTGAAGCCGGATCTCTTTATCGATCTTTCTAATTCGAGTCGCGGATATATGTTGCCGATATTGACTGGGATAGAGACGCGGCGATATGAGAAAGAAAGCGAAACGGTGGCGCAGCCGGTGCACGCAGTGGGCAATTTTCTTGCCACCATAAAAGATATATGCGAGACATATCCTCAAAATCTGTTTCCCACTCTATATCCAGATGTAATAGCGGAGGAGTTGATACCGCAATTGGTTGAAATGCACAGGTTGGATTATCGCCCATTGATTGGTCTGGTCTGTGGAGTCGGATCATTGAGGCCACATCGTGCCTGGATACCTGATGGGTGGATATATCTGGTCAAGCAGATCCTCGACTGTCTGCCGCATACACCTGTTTTTATCGGCGGCACGGAGGACTATGCTCTTGCTCAGAGGATTAATGCGGAATGCGGCAACATGGGCATGAACCTTTGCGGCTAGTTGCAACTGCCTGAAACAGCTGCTGTCCTCAAATGCTGTGATGTGGTGGTTTCAGGTGATACTGGGCCTGCTCATATTGCAGTCGCGGTCG
>Ga0233438_10005289_pt1 | contig 10922 bp, 11 predicted proteins | sample SI_123_September_FD_182720 | JGI IMG/M metagenome (GOLD analysis project Ga0233438, IMG submission 182720) | Seawater microbial communities from Saanich Inlet, British Columbia, Canada - SI_123_September2016_10_MG | ecosystem: Environmental > Aquatic > Marine > Inlet | place: Canada: British... | reverse complement strand
ATCTTTTCCACGAATCTCGCGGATTAGCTAATGATGCTCTTTCGTTTGTGGTTAGCGATGAAAATAATAAAGAGGTTTTAAAATTCACCTCTAAGGACATGGGTGATGTCTATGAGGTATTTGGCGATGCAGCTGATGATATTCCATATGAAGGATATGTAGCTATTCCAGGCCACGGTGACAGTTCTAAGGTCGATAATATACTTGCAACCTTTGATGAAGGAAAAGGGGGGATCGCTAGTTTTGAAACATTTGAATCTGATGCAGTGCCACGACCCATCGATTTCTGTTATCAAAACGGTGATATAGCAACGCCTAATGGCGACTGGGAATTTGTATCTAAAGTTTATTTTAAAGCTAAAGAGTTGGAAGTAAGTCAATATTTGGACTATAGTGGTAAAGCCTCGACTGTCGAGATTTATCGGAAAGATGGAACAATAATTAGTTAACACAAAAAATGCCTCGTTAAATAAAAAAAGAAGGTGACGGAGTAGGGATTTTGGTCAGGCATTAACAATTTCATATTATGATAGAAAAATTATTTAATCCAAGGAAAACGATTTTTTTAGGTCTTGATGAGTTGGGTAGAATTCAAGCTCGAGGAAGATTTTATGCCGAGATAGATGAAACTGAATATTCAGCGATTAAAAGCTGTGTGATTTCAGGTTTTAAGCAGAAAAACCTAGAAGAACTAGTAAATATGTTCCCAAATCTTATCGAAGTCAGTATTGAAAAAACCTCAAAACTACTTTCATTAGAAGGAATTGATCGATTAGTAGATTTGCAAAAGATTACTATCCAAGATTGCCCAAACTTGAAGGATTTATCATCTCTTAAAATGTGTTCACACTTAGCGGAGGTTCAATTAAGTAGGTTTAAAACTCCCACTGATGTACTAGGAGTTCTTCATGCGAAAGTGGTTTCAAGCTTGGCTGTGAATGGGAACATAACTGATATGAGTTTAATTGGGCAATTCCATAATTTGGATTATCTCCATTTGTACGGTTTTGGATGCGATACTGAAATTTTACCATCTCTGCCGAAGGTGAGTATAAACTTTACTTTAGAGGGGTTCCCTAAATTGAAGGACGCGAGCTTTATGGATAAATTTGACGCATCAATAAGAATTAGTTGGTGGGGCCCAAAGCCTATAAAGGGCATACCGGAAAAATTATTAGCACACAAAACATTTCAATAGTAGTAGTTGATGATAGAAGGTTAGCTGTAGATAATAAAAATATACCAAGACTTAAATAGGGTAAAGATCTAGTTGGCATGAGTTTAAAGCACGCTGGCCACAAAGAAGAAAAAGTAAATGCAGCCCCCAATCTTTTGAGTGAAAAAATATTTGCTGTAATTAAATTTACAGCAGAAGAGTTCATGTTAGGGAAATTACGTGATATCGATCATGTAGACTATCTATCGCTTAGCCCCTATGCAATTCATGAATACACAAGAGCTTTATTATTTCAATAAAACTCGAAACGAACTAGTTTTAAAATTAATAGTATGGATATTTCACATTTAATAGAAAAGTACTCTTTATCGGATTTCACGTCTGTAAAACGTATCAATCCATCAGCTTATTGGGACGAAGTTAAACTGGCTGATGTGATGACCGTAACTGACTTGGATTGGTTGACAAATAACTTTACTAGTTTTAGTTTAAAAAATTATACTTCTCTTGAGGATTTGGACTTAACAGGGGTACCGTGTGATTTAATGTGTGATGATTTTTTTAAATCCAAGTCACTGAAAGATTTATCTAAACTTGGAGGTAAGATTAAGCTTAAAAAGTCCTTTTGTGAATTATCAGCCTTACGGAAGTTGAAATTCATCGCTGTGCACGTCACAAGCCTTCCAAGATTATTTGGTAACTTGAATATGCTTGAAGAGCTGTGGCTGTGCGATACGCTTATTAAAAAGCTTCCTGAATCTTTTTCAAATTTAACTTCACTTACCAAGTTATCTATTTATCCTAAGTTGATTAATATAGATGCTGGATTTCCAATGAATTTGGAAGAGGCTGATTTAAGAGGAAATAAACTTTCTACAATTCCCGAATCACTTTTGTCATTGCCTAAATTGAAGAATTTGGATATTTCAGACAACCCGTTTGATCAATTACCTGAAACCACTAATAACTCATTAGAATCGTTAAAGTTAGCGAGGACACCTTTTGGTATATTTAAATGTAATATATCAAAACTTAGAGAGCTTTATCCCAATTGCAAGGTTGAGGAACCAGTAGCATACGCTGATGATAAAACTCTATACCTGTCGTCAACAAAATTGTATTATAGCGCAAAATATTTGAAGGGACATTACTCTAATCATTAAGGATAGGGATAGATATTTTGTCACACAGTTATTTTCTTTGCTTAGTGAACTTTATAGCCTCGTCAAGAAATTACGCAGAATTTATACGAGGAGATTTGGTGAAGTCATTTTAGATAATACCTCTATGAATACAAAGCGAATAATAATTAAACTCAAAAATCAACTAATTCAAGATGATATTGATTTGAGTTCTTTTCATGTTCATGACTTACGTCAATGGCTTGTTGCCAGCTATATAAATCAGCTGTGTGATTCTAAAATATTTATTGATCAAGTCACGTCGGTGCCTATGTCAAATAAGCTATACTCTACCTTATTTAAAATATTCCATCAGAGTTCGTCTGATGGAATGAATAGCCCCGAAAATCCTGTGAGCGCCAAAAAGTATGAAATAGAATTTGGCATCGTTCGTTTGGACAGATTAAATAAGTCAAGTTTATCAGCTGTCGAGAATAGATTATCGATTGTTTTTTTCTCTAGTATTAATCAACTTAACCCGATTTTTGAAGCTTTGAATGAAATTGACTACAACATCGTAAAATTGGAGAGTAGTAGAGTTCTTATTCTTTATTAGATAGCCTATTCATTTAGTTGCGATGCTATATATAGCATAATACTGTTCCAGTCTGGATATGCATTAGATCCGAAATGTAGCCACGTACCATTAAAGTCTTTTGCCCCATTCCAGGGGTTATCATCAATTAATACATCCCCAATCAATAGATCCTTTCGATGACTTAATATTAATCGTTTTCTTATTTGTTTACCAAAATGGGATTCAACCCAAAGTCGTTTGTGAGTCCAGGCTTCTGGATTGTCCCATGGAGCAGTACTAAGGATATATACTTCATGATTTAATTTCATAAGCTCTTCAACGGCACGTATGCCATCTTTAATGGGAGGGATGTTTTCGTACAATCCCGGAAGCTTGTCAGGCCTTCCTATGTAAGGTGTTTGTTTGGACAAAGGATGTTGTGCTCTGGCGCTTTCAAAATCAGCTAGCACTCCATCTAGATCGACATAAATGAGCATAGTTTAGTTTTTAATAAATGATTTGGCGAACCTTAATCTTTCTTTAGTGGGATTGGTTAAATATTCCTTCATTCGATCAGTCTCAAGTGATTCCACAGCGTTAATAAGAGAGATTAATGAGTTGGGAGATCCTAATTGAATCATTGCTAAGCTAATATTTAAATCTAAAATGTTTCGTTGGTAAATCTCCCTAGGTAGCTCACCAATAAAGTATTGTTGCGCCTTCTGATAATATTTGAGGGCATTGTCAAATTCTTGCATTGCATCGTAAGCACGCCCAACGCTGTAGAGGGATATCCCATAGCTCTTCTCCTCATTTGGTGATTTTAGTTCTAAGGATAGCTTCGCATACTTTAATGCATTTTTATAATCATTTAAGTGATTTCTGTAAACGTGTGATATGTTATTGTAGTCGATTGAAAGTTCTTTTTTATATAAATCGTCAGGTGCTTTTGACCGAGCCATTTTTAGTTTCAACAATTCGATGGACTCCAATTTTTTATCAATTGATTTTTGACCTTCGCCCATTGCTTCATAGATCTTAGCCATCTTTGTACAGTTCTCTCGATATGATGGTAAATTCATTTTGTGATTACTTCTCATCAATTGGGAGTTTTTCTCACTGTACTGTAGAGCTAAGTCGACATTTCCTTGGGACAACTCGAATGTACTTTTAGCCGTTAGTAGTTGATATATGAGTAAGTTCCATACTTCATCGTCATGGTATTTATAAATAATTACCTCGCATTCGGATAATAGAATTCTAGCCTCTTGGGAATGACGTTTAAAATAGATATCTACGCAATAGGAATTTAGAAAGTTTAAAACTACCTGAGTCCAGTTGTAGTCTTTCTTTTGAAAATCTTCCTCAGCAGCATTAAGAAATTCAGAGATAGCCTGATCGTCATTTTCTAGAACATAGGACAGTATTTCTAGACGTAAATTGAACGTTTTAACCTTTAAAAATTCTAAGGCAGGGTTTGTTTTAACAGATTGATATAGTTGGTACGAATCGGAATCTAATTTTTCCTTACCCTCCGGAGTTATACGACTTTGTGTATATCGTATTTTCATAATGCTATGAAGATAAATGTGCTCCCCAATAAAGTCAGGCTTTAGTTTCTCAAAGTAGCTTTTAATAAGCTGTGTTTTAAGCGAAAAGTCACTTTCTTTGAATTTTACATCTGCTATCAACGTTGCTAGGAAAATACCAACATTAGCAGAATGGTTTTTCACCAGTTGGTTTTCTACATAGACAATGTCTTCAGATGAGATAGCTTGATATGTTCTTTCCTCACCTTTTGTTATTAATTTGGTGAGTAATATTAGATTGTATACTAAACTAGACGATGTAAAATGTGATGGAATTCTATTGGAAAAATCTATGTCTGTTGCATCGTTAGAAGACCGAGTGATTAATAGTTGGATAACTTCACAAGCATCACTTAATTCATTGTACGATCTTAAAAGTGAAACGACAGAATTTAATTTTTCAGTTAAATCTTGGTAAACTAGTCTAGTGACGACTTCAAAAATCACTATTTCCGCACGCTCATGGTAATCACTATTAGATAATAAAGTCCCGAGTCGCTTTATAAAAACAAGAAGTTCGTCTGTGTTGAGACTTGATAAGTCTGATAATGAGTCTTCTTGTAAACGGATTAGCCGCTTATTATACTCAATAACTATCTGTTTTTTAGAGTCCGCGGATTCTGAAGAATTGTAAAAGGTCTTTATAGCATTAACTACTCGTTTATCGCTGCCAGCTTTATCTTTCTCGCCAAAATGAAAAATATTATCCTCCGATGAAACGTCAATGACCAGTCTATCGTTGACAGCCTGCTCTAGAAAACCTAAGACATCGAGTAAATCGTAATTCCACACTTTTGCTAGAATTAAAGCGTCAAATTGATTTCCTATTATCGCGGCACTTTCGAGTAGCCTTCCCCATTTTTTATCGTATGTTGAGATTATGCTGTGATAGTAAACATCGGCATCTGTTTCAGGAGGAAGATTCTCAACGGAAATTTGTTTGGTAAGTTTATATCCATCGTAGGAAGCTACTAATGTCCCTTCTGTAATCCAGTTTTCGACAGTGGTTATTATGTATTTTGGAGTAATGTTGATATGCTCAATGGATTTGTTAAATAGTTCATTAATCTGAATGAGGGTAGAGCTCTGAAGCTTCAGCTCATTCTGATTATTATTCATAAAGAGCAAGAAGTCGAATACCTTAAAATCTTTTTTACTTAGAATATTGTGTGTTTGAAATTTGTGAGAGGTGTTTTCTTGTAATTTTTCCAAATCAGTTTTTAATCCCGAAATGTTTGTTCCACGGTAAGTGATAAAGTCACTTTCTCTTATTGTAAGTAAAATGGTCGCTTTGGACCTGGCAAATTTGTTTCTATTGATGACTTGAATGAATAATTTTAAGAGTTCGTAGCTCTCAGGGTCAATCCAATGTAGGTCTTCCATCACAAAAATGAAATCCTTACCTTTTTTCTCAAGAGTATCAATAATTTCTATACACGTTTCAGTCATTCTTTCCGTACTGGACCGGTCATAGGGTTTAATAAATGAAGTAGGGTCTGACGGTAGTAATGTTGCGCCTGCCTCCAAGGCAGAGCCAACGACACTGTCCAGCTGTTTGCCTCTATCCGAGAAGGCATCTATGTGGAGTAAGTCTTTAAAGGCTTCTAAAAAAGGCTCGAATGAAGGTGATGTATCATTTTGAATTTCGTCGCAATCACCATAGTACCAATCCCAACCCGAATTAATGAATTTACTTTTTGCCTCAAGAATTGATCGAGTTTTCCCTATTCCAGCGTGACCAGATATCAGCATAACATTTAATTCAACGTCTGAAGCTCGATCACGTATTGCTTCGAAAATCTCGATTTTTGGATCGACCAGCGAATTAACGAAAGGTATATTTATACTTGACTTGCCTAATTCAGTTTTTGTTGTTTTAGTGCGAGTTGAGGTTGATCTTTTTGCATATACCGATAGTAACGCCGAAGTTCCAATAAATACAATAAGTCCTAACGCTACTGTTGAATTAGAATATGAGGTGATCAGAATCGCGTTGGTGAAAATGAGAAATACGATACTCATTAAAATGCCTAGAATGCCTGTGCGCGATATCAGTGATTTACTATTTACAGATGAATATTGAAAATATGACCGAGCTAATAAATCACCTATAATAATAGCGTTCAACAGATAAATACCTTGAGTGTCGAAATCAAAGTTGCCTGTATTAACGTATGTAAAGAGATTGAAAATTACATTTCCCGAATAAATCGAAGACACTGCGAAAAGACGATAGCCGTTAATAGTGTGAAACCCATCGAGTTTTAGTCTATTTATTAAAAACAGATTTAGAGATATTGGAATTACAGAAACACCAATTACCAGGAGTGTTAACCATAATTTAGAATTAAATTCTAAATAATGTTCCGGACCTGCAGGGGCAAGAGGGGCGAGGCTAAAAACAATTATTAGTGAGATTAATATCGGAAAAGGGAAACATTTCAGAATAAACCTCACTTGTTCTAAGAACAATTTAAATAATTCGTTTTTAGAGACTAACCGCGTTGCTTGCGATTTTGAAAATCTTAAAGAGACATAGGAAATAATTGCCAATACGAATAGGACTAACAAAGTATTTATGAGTATTTCTAAAAGGGATACACCTCTTCTATCCACAGAAAAACCTTTATATGTTACTGCATCTTTTAGACCGGTATTTAAATCGAACAGTTGGAAACTTGACTCAACAAGCCATATTTCCTCATTGATTACGTCTAAATCTCTCATTCTGAAAACACCCAGCTTATCGAGATTTAACTCCGAACAAATCGAAGTAAGATATTTCTGTCTTAGGTTTCCATTAAGTAAATCTGCTGCTTCGTCACTATCAATTACATCTGCAAGTATGTGATCTGGTAATATGTAGTGGTTGGAATTTGATATAAGCGTCTGAATGCCAATTTCAAACATTTCTTCACTACAATTATCATTGATTATAATTGATGTTAAATTGGAGCTGCCCAAGGCCCCATTATATAATTGGAAGTATTTACTATCTAATAATTGGCTAAAAGCATGATCGTAAGCATACTCAATTGGATCATCTGCGAAGCCCATCCAATGAGGAAGACCAGATAAGAATGAATAGTGATAAACCTGATAATTCACGTTTTGAGCACAGGTAGATTTTATAAGCTCGTTTTTGTGCAAATATTTCAGGGCTGCCTGATTATTTGAATCAACAGCAAGAGCTGAGTGGCAGAATTCATTGGAAATATCTACGAAAAATCGGCTATTATCAGTATTTCGTATAATATGCTCTAATGAATAAATGTGTTTTATGTATTGTTCAATGAGAAGCGAATCGCTTGTATGATCAGTTGCGTTCACCTTAGCATTAGAAGCAAAAAAGAATATAATTACTAGAAAGAGTGAATTTCTGAATCTCATTGTGTGTTACGATTTATTACGGTTACGTAGAGCTAAGACTATAAATTTGTATTCAAACGGCAAAATCGGTATTTTTCGTTAAGCTTCGAAATTTAGCTAGCGATAACAAATTTTCAATTTCTTTCAGGTAAGAATGATTGAAAACAACAATATACGAAGAGCAGAGACATCATGTCCTAGAATTTCGAGGGCTATACTCGTGGAATGAGACTTTAGTCTAGTGAATGCATGTCTCACAAATTTAAATTGACCTATGGATTTCTTCAAGTTTAAAAAACTATTGGTTTGTTCGTCACTGTTTATATCCTCGATAGGATTAGCTCAGACCATTGTCAATACATATGATTTGATTGCTCCAATAGATTCCTTATGGTCTGCTACCACTGAATTGCAAGGAACTTTTGCTTCAGGCAACGGCGTTTTTACTGCCCTTAATTCGGGTATAGGACTTGGACGCGCCATAGGTACAAAAACACAAGTTTGGTTTCTTGGTGGCTATAATTTTGCTTCAGAATCAGGCGAAGAGATTTACTCCACCGGATTTATTAATTTACGTAGCCACTTCTTAGTCACCAAAACAGCGCAATTGGAGGCGTTTTACCAAAAACAATTTAATTCCGCTCTTCAAATTTCTGATCGCACCCTTGTGGGTTTAAATTTAGCGAGAACTATAAAGTTGGATATCTATACCTACAGCGTAACGTCAGGCGTTTTTCTTGAGAATGAAACATACTCGGATGAGTCGAAAATGAATATTTTGCGAGGTAACCTATCAACAAGTATTACAGCTGATTTTGAAGACATAGATATTAATATGGCCATATATTACCAACCCGACGTGATCAATATAGATGATTACCGTACGCTTTGTGAATTAGCTTTTCAATTTCCTATCCGAGAGCAGCTTGTTTTCGAGATTGAATCGGCGCTTAGATTTGATTCAGATCCCCATCTCGATCTTGTTCCATTAGATTTTTCCATGATAATTGGTATGGTATATTCAATTTCCAATTAATAAAAACCTGTTAACTACAAAGTATCGGAGATGATTTCGAATTTAAAATAATAGTGTTGATTTATTCTACAAAACGAAAATTCTGTAAGAGCAGCTCTATTGACTTATCTTAATTATAAGTGCAACAAATCAAACTATGAATGAGTATTCATTAAAATTGACGGTAAATGCGTTGACGAATTATATCAAGACTAAAGGTTATTCGACGTCCCTTTTGCCGATTACGGAATTGTCTCGCGACTCCTACATAGAATTTTTGGATCGTTTTATTGCTCTAAATGATTGGGAGGGCTATAATCATAGACTCTTAGAATGGGAAAATTTCAGTCAGTATTTAAAAAATACCATTGCAAAATCCGATGGGCAAACATTCAATGGAGTAAATGTTGAGACATTTACAATGGCTGGGCATATTGATTCAATAAAATTTCATGATGAAAGTATTTCAGTTAGGCTGATTAAAGTTCAAGACATCACGAAGAAAAAAAATAAAAATCAAACATCAGGAGATTTAATTGTAGCTTCCTACGTAGCTTTTTTATTTGCTCTTGAATTAGGCTTATCAAAAGCCAGTATTGAAATAATTTCAGTAAAATCGTTTGATTGCCCCACTATTAGTGGTGAAACAGATAATTACAAACTAAACGTAAATGGGGGTTGCTGTTACCTTTTAATAGACGACACTCAAGTAGATATAATAACTATATTAAATAACGCTCTGGATTATATATGCAATTAACACAAGAAATAATTGACGGCGTTAGGCTGAATTTCGATTTAGATAGTCTGACTGCTCTTAATCTGAAAGAAGAAGGTTTTCCAAATTCTTTTAAAGAGTACATTAACTTATATTTTAGGTTTAGCAAGGGTCAGGGAAGGCATGGCTTAATTTGGGAATTACCAACTCATTCGTTTGAGATGATCATAGATAATAATGTTGGTAGACTAGTCGGTGATGTATGGCTTTATACCCTGAACGAAAATTTTGAAGTCGAAAAGAAAACAATGCTGTTAATGCGATGAGAATTAGGTTTGAAGGTGAGTTTTTATTTATACAGGGGGTAGGAGCCATAGTTTTAAAGAAGAATAAATATGAAGATAAAAGAGATTACTAAGAATATAGAATTACATAAAGCAGAAAATGGGCTAGCAATAATTTCGAATAACAAAGTCTTAGTTCAAGGATTTACAGATGTAGGAACCCTCGCCAATGAATTGGTTCCAATAATTTATTATAAGGAGCAGCGATTTAAATATTTGGATACAGCCACTCTTGAACTATTTGATGTTAACAATGTAAACTGGATTTCTGGGTTTCACTACGTCGGAAGTAGTTTGACATACCTAGGGCACAACCACAGAACAGATCCACTAAATAACCTTTCTGCCTCTTACAAATACTCTAGCGTAGAGAGTATGAAAATTGTTTTTGAAAATTTAGAGGGTTGTGAAATGATCCTTAGACCCGAGAAAAAATTCAATGAGGATTTGCAAAAAATGTTTGAGACGGGTGTAAATAAAATGCAATGTACATTGACTCCTGAATTAGCGAAGAAGCTGTTTAATGAAATAAAATATTACCGTATTGTAGGCAAAGGATTTTTAGGAAAAGGACCAAATATTGGATCGCGACCTATTAAGTTGGAGGATGGTAGTAACTACAATCCTAGTATATTTTCGCTTTCTCAAAAAGATGAAACATATGGTGTAATTGATGTTAGGACCAACAAACTAATTACAGAAATTATGCATAAAGAAATTGACGTTTGTCCTAGTATTATTAGAGTTGACTCAGATTTATTTTTAAAGTATTAATCATTTAAATACTTGGAACAAGCGCGGTAACGGTGTATGATAATCACGTTAAATCAAATTAGTTTGAAGCTCTAAACGATGACAGGGGATAAGCATTATACCTTCGACCTTTTCTCCAGAATGTCTACTAGAACAATAAAACGGTTATACTTTTATAAAGTGTAACCGTTTTTATTTTTCTGAAATTGCAGGAAATAGTTTAGTCCACTGGTAAACAACACTGCCTAAACGACATGTT
>Ga0233438_10005288_pt1 | contig 10926 bp, 6 predicted proteins | sample SI_123_September_FD_182720 | JGI IMG/M metagenome (GOLD analysis project Ga0233438, IMG submission 182720) | Seawater microbial communities from Saanich Inlet, British Columbia, Canada - SI_123_September2016_10_MG | ecosystem: Environmental > Aquatic > Marine > Inlet | place: Canada: British... | reverse complement strand
ATCATTGGTTATTTCTTTTAATAACACAATTCTGCTTTTAGGAAAACCATCTTTTCCGATAGTGGAGATACACATAGCATTTGCCTCTTCTATATAATCTGATTCCTCTGCATTTTTAAACCAAATTTGGAAAAGTTTCATTGGGTTTTTCGGGCAGTTATTTTCTAAAAGTTCTTTCTTATTGTATGTTTTTCTATAATTACTTAAATCTCTAGTCATTACTTAAATTTATATTGTAAAAATACGAATGATTTAAAAATAAAATCAAAAAAATGAAGTAAAAAAAAGAGCGACAAAGTCGGCTCTTGAAATTAATAGTCTTAAATTATTACTATTAAAAATTATTTTAGATTTTTCGTAATCATTTTCTTTAGTAGCTTCTTTTAAAAACTAATTATTTTTTCTGTTTTTTATTATGTAGAGTCCTATAAATGTAAAAGCTCCATTAATAATTAATAAAGCATAACCAAAGTTAAAATTAAATGTAAGCAGTGAAAAATAATTGGATAAATACGTAATTATAGGTGATAAAATACAAATAAAAGGAACCCATTTATCTTTAACATTCAATTTTGTAAAAAGTCCAAAAGCATATAACCCTAAAAGTGGTCCGTAGGTATAATTGGCAAACGTAAATATTTTTGCAATAACACTTGCATCTGCAATAAAATATTTAAAAATTAGGATAGTTATAATTATAATTAAAGAGAAAATCACATGAATTTTTTTTCTTGTTTTTTCTTGCTGATTTTTATTTTTATTCTTGTCAATTTCTAGAATGTCAATACTAAATGAAGTAGTTAAAGAAGTTAAAGCAGAATCTGCACTAGAGTAAGCTGCTGCTATTAATCCAAGGAGAAAAAATATAGCTGTGGTAATACCTAATGTGCTTTTTGTAGCAATAATTGGAAATAATTCATCTTTTTGAGCAGTAATATCATTCAATATTGCGTAATCTGTTAATAAAACCCCTAAAGCTAAGAAAAAGAAATTTACAATTACCAATACAATGGTAAACCAAAACATGTTTTTTTGAGCATCTTTTAAGCTTCTACAAGTTAAATTTTTTTGCATCATATCTTGATCTAAACCAGTCATTACTATTGCAACAAAAACACCAGCCAAAAATCTTTTCCAAAAATAGTCACCTGATTTTATATCATTAAAAAAGAATGTTTTAGAGAGTTTGTTTTCAGAGATATAGCTAAATAAATTACTAATCTGCATTTCTTTGGTAATGGTGTAAATACAAACTCCAACTGCAATTAACATAAATAGGGTTTGTAAAGAATCTGTCCAAACAATTGTTTTAATTCCGCCTTTAAAAGTATACAACCAAATGAGTAGAATAGTTATGGTTACTGTAATCCAAAAAGGGATACCATAGGCATCAAACAATAGAAGTTGTAAGACATTTGCTACTAAAAAAAGTCGGAAAGAGGCCCCAATAACCCTAGAAAGCAGAAAAAAACTTGCCCCGGTTTTATAGGAGTAGATTCCAAACCTATCTTTTAAATAGGTGTATATTGATGTTAAGTTTAAATGATAATATAATGGTAGTAAAATGAGTCCTATGATTGCATACCCAGCAATGTAACCTAAAACCATTTGCATATAGCTCATGCTTTGTGCTTCTACCCATCCAGGTACAGATATAAATGTAACTCCAGAAAGAGAGGCTCCTATCATTCCAAAGGCAACTAAATACCATGGAGATGAATTATTAGCTTTAAAAAAGGTTGTATTATTGGCAGATTTACTAGTGAAGAAAGATATAGTCATTAAAAGTGAAAAATATCCAACAATTAAAAGTATAATATATTGTGGTTGCATTTTGTAATACTCTTTAGAAAAGTACGAATATATATTATTTAACAGTCTTTTTTATTTTTTATTGATTCTTTTCTTTTGAATAATTTAAATTTGCAAATATGGATTTTTCATCAAAAATTTTAGAAAATGCAGTAAATGAAGTTTCACGTTTACCAGGGATTGGTAAACGAACAGCATTGCGTTTAGTTTTACATTTGTTAAAGCAACCAAAAGAAAATACGAATTACTTAGCCGAAGCATTATTACAGTTAAGAAATGATATAAAATCTTGTCAAAACTGTCATAATATATCTGATACTGTATTTTGTGATATTTGTAATAATTCGAAGCGAAATTCAGAAATAGTTTGTGTTGTCGAAGATATCAGAGATGTAATGGCAATTGAAAGTACTTCTCAATATAAAGGATTATATCACGTTTTAGGAGGTAAAATTTCACCTATAGAGGGAATAGGACCTCAAAATTTACAGATAGAATCTTTAGTTGAAAAAGTTGACAAAGGAACCGTAAAAGAGTTAATTTTTGCATTAAGTTCAACCATGGAGGGTGATACCACTAATTTCTACATTTATAAACAAATAGAAAAATACGATATTACTACTTCTACTATAGCTCGTGGAATTTCAGTAGGTGATGAGTTAGAGTATGCAGATGAAGTTACACTAGGAAGGTCTATTGTAAATAGAATTCCTTTTGCTGATTCGATGAGAAATTAGTTTATTAAAAAACAGATTACTCTAAATTCCTTTTTGTTGTAATTAAAATGAGTAAGATTCCATTTGCTTAATTGCAAACAATTTGTATATTTGCAAAGAATTTAGCAATGTTTGATAAATGAGGGGACTTAAAGTCCCCTCTTTTTATACTCAAAAGAAAGGTTTTTATGAATCAACAGAAAATTAAAGATTTAATAGATGAAGCTTTAGCATTAAATGAAAGTCTATTTTTAATTGATTTCGTAATTTCTGAGAATAATAAAATTCAAATAACAGTAGACGGTGATAATGGAGTTCCACTAAGCGAGTGCATTAGAATTAGTAGAAATGTGGAGCATAATTTAGATAGAGAAGAAGAAGATTTCTCACTCGAAGTGACAACTCCAGATATTTCTCACCCACTAAAAGAAAGAAGGCAGTACGTAAAAAATATCAATAGGATATTAAAAGTAAAGACTGCAGAAGATAAATTAGAAGGAACTCTTGTAGAAGCAGATGATGATAAGATTGTGCTAAATTGGAAAACAAGAGAACCAAAACCAATAGGTAAAGGAAAAGTTACCGTACAAAAATCGGCAACTTTAACATATAAAGAAATTAAAGAAGCAAAAGTGAAGATTGTATTTTAAGTAAAGATGTAATGGAAAATATAGCGTTAATTGATTCGTTTTCAGAATTTAAAGATAATAAAAGTATAGACAGAGTAACTTTAATGTCTATTTTAGAAGAAGTTTTTAGAGCTGCTTTAAAACGTAAGTTTGGTTCAGATGATAATTTTGATATTATTATAAATCCAGATAAAGGAGATTTAGAAATTTGGAGAAATAGAGTTGTAGTTGCAGATGGTTTTTCTGAAGATGATAATGAGGAAATTGAACTTTCTGAAGCTAGAAAAATTGAGCCTGACTTTGAAATTGGAGAAGATGTTTCTGAAGAGGTGAAATTAATAGATTTAGGAAGAAGAGCAATTTTAGCTTTACGTCAAAATTTGATTTCAAAAATTTACGAGCATGATAGTACAAATATCTTTAAACAATTTAAAGATTTAGAAGGAGATCTATTTAGCGCAGAAGTTCATCATATACGTCATAATGCAATTATCTTATTAGATGATGAAGGTAACGAAATTGTACTTCCTAAGAGTGAACAAATTCGTTCTGATTTTTTCAGAAAAGGAGATAATGTAAGAGGGGTTATAAAAACTGTAGAATTAAGAGGAAATAAACCTGCAATTATTTTGTCTAGAACATCTCCGACATTTTTAACGAAATTATTTGAACAAGAAATTCCAGAAGTATTTGATGGATTAATAACTGTTGAGGGTGTGGCAAGAATACCTGGAGAAAAAGCAAAAGTCGCTGTAGATTCTTACGATGATAGAATAGATCCTGTTGGAGCTTGTGTAGGGGTTAAAGGATCTAGAATTCATGGTATCGTTAGAGAATTGGGTAATGAGAACATTGATGTTATTAACTACACTAAGAATGAACAGTTATTTATATCAAGAGCATTAAGCCCTGCAAAGGTTACATCGATGGAAATTACCATGTATGAAGAAGAAAAAAATGGTAAAAAAGGTCGTGTAAGCGTTCTTTTAAAACCAGAAGAAGTGTCTAAAGCAATTGGTAGAGGTGGAGTTAATATTAGATTAGCAAGTGAGTTAACTGGTTACGAAATAGACGTTCAAAGAGAAGGTTTAGAAGAAGAAGATGTAGAGTTAACTGAATTTATAGATGAAATTGAAGACTGGGTAATTACAGAATTCAAGAAAATTGGTCTAGATACTGCTAGAAGCGTGTTAGAAACTAGTGTTGCTGAATTAGTAAAAAGAACTGATTTAGAAGAAGAAACGATAATTGATGTTCAAAGAATCTTAAAAGAAGAATTCGAGGACTAATTATACTAAAAAACAAAGTAAAAATTATATTTTTACAATTATAAAGTTAAAAGAATTATATGTCTGTAGGCAAAACAATGAGGCTTAATAAAGTTTTAAGAGAGTTAAACATTTCTCTTGATAGAGCTGTTGAATATTTAGCGAAAAATGGTCATGATATAGAAGCAAGACCAACCACTAAAATATCATCTGATATCTATCAAGTGTTACAAGACGGCTTTGAAAAAGATGCAAATAAAAAAGCTGCATCTAAAGAAGTTGGCGAAGAAAAACGTAAAGAGAAAGAAGCAATTCGTTTAGAACTTGAAGCTAAATTAGAGAAGAAAAAAGCAGAAGAGGATAAAAAAGAAGAAGTTCTTAAAGCCAAAGCAGAAAAATTAGAGTTTAAAACAGTTGGTAAAATAGATATAGAAACTGCCGGTAAAAAAGCTGTCGAAAAGAAAGAATCTCCAGTAGAAGAACCTACTTTTGAAGAGCCAATTAAAGATGCTTCTGAAAAGCAATCTGAAAAGCCTATTGAGAAAGAGATCATAGAACAACCCAAAGAGGTTGTAGAAGTTAAAGTTGCTAAAGCAGTAAAGAAAGAAATAAAAGAAAAACCTATCTCTGAGATAGAGAAAGCATCAAGACCTGTAAGAGTTCCAGAAGTAAAATCTGAAGCTAATAAACCTGAAGATTCTTCTGAAGAGGTTACTGCTGAAAATGCAGAAGCAATAAAAACACAGTACAAAAAATTAAACGGGCCTAATTTTACTGGTAAAAAGATTGATTTAAAACAATTTGAAAAGCCTAATAAAAAGAAACCTGAAGTAAACAAAGCTGGTGCAGACGCAAAAAAGAAACGTAAAAGAATAATTAAACCTGCAGGAGGAGGTGTTGGAAGACCATCGGGTAACAGAGGTCCAGGAAATAGAAGTGCTGGAGCTAGAAACACAGGTTTTAAAGGTGGACGAGCAAACACAAGAACACCTGTTAAAAAAGAGGAACCAACTGAAGCAGAAATCCAAAAACAAGTAAGAGAAACCTTAGAAAAATTACAAGGAAAGTCTTCTAAAGGTAAAGGTGCTAAATATCGTAGAAATAAACGTGATGCAAGAAGAGAACAATCTGAAGCAGAATTAGAAGCACAAGAATTAGACAACAAAATCTTAAAGGTAACAGAATTTGTTACTGTAAGTGAGGTTGCAACAATGATGGATGTTCCTGTAACAAATATTATCTCTGCATGTATGTCTTTAGGGATGATGGTTACAATGAATCAACGTTTAGATGCTGAAACATTAGTAATTGTTGCTGAAGAATTCAACTACAAGGTAGAATTTGTTGGGGCAGAAGTAGAAGAGTCTATAGAAGAAGTAGAAGATAAACCAGAAGATTTAGAAACACGTGCTCCAATTATTACAGTAATGGGTCACGTAGATCATGGTAAAACATCTCTTTTAGATTATATTAGAAATGCAAATGTAATTGAAGGTGAAAGTGGAGGAATTACGCAACATATTGGAGCGTATTCTGTAAAGGTAGGAGATCAAAAAATTGCATTTTTAGATACACCTGGTCACGAAGCGTTTACTGCCATGCGTGCCAGAGGTGCACAAGTAACCGATTTAGTAATTATTGTAGCAGCAGCAGATGATGATGTAATGCCACAAACAAAAGAAGCTATTTCTCATGCTCAAGCAGCTGGTGTGCCAATTATTTTTGCAATCAATAAGATTGATAAACCAAATGCAAACCCTGATAATGTAAAGACACAATTATCTCAAATGAATTTGTTGATTGAAGAATGGGGAGGAAATATCCAATCTCAAGATATATCTGCAAAAACAGGACAAGGAGTTGATGAACTTTTAGAAAAAGTATTATTAGAAGCAGAGGTATTAGAGTTAAAAGCAAATCCATCTAAAAATGCAGTTGGTACAGTTGTAGAAGCACAATTAGATAAAGGTAGAGGTTATGTAACCACAATTTTAGTTCAAGCAGGTACTTTAGAGGTTGGAGATTATATTTTAGCAGGTAAGCATAGTGGTAAGGTAAAAGCTATGTTTAATGATAAAGGTCAAAAATTAAAAAAGGCTGGACCTTCTACGCCAATATCTATTTTAGGTTTAGACGGTGCTCCACAGGCAGGTGATAAGTTCTTAGTTTTTGATGACGAAAGAGAAGCAAAACAAATTGCAACAAAACGTTCTCAATTACAACGTGAACAATCTGTGAGAACACAGAAAACATTAACGTTAGACGAAATTGGAAGACGTATTGCTCTTGGAGATTTCAAGGAATTAAACATCATCTTAAAAGGAGATGTAGATGGTTCTGTAGAAGCGTTAACAAACTCTTTCCAAAAATTATCTACAGAAGAAATTCAAGTTAATATTTTACATAAAGGTGTTGGTGCCATTACAGAAAGTGATGTGTTACTAGCCACTGCTTCAGACGCAATTATTGTAGGGTTTAATGTAAGACCTCAAGGAAATGCAAGAGCTGTAGCCGATAGAGAAGAAGTAGATATTAGAACATACTCTATTATTTATGATGCAATTAATGACCTTAAAGATGCTATGGAAGGAATGTTATCTCCTGAAATGAAAGAAGAGGTTACTGGTAATGTAGAAATTAGAGAAGTTTATAAAATTTCTAAGGTGGGTAACATTGCAGGTTGTATGGTAATGTCTGGTAAAATCTTTAGAGATTCTCAGATTAGAATTATTAGAGATGGAATTGTTGTTCATGATGGTGTTTTAACTTCATTAAAACGTTTTAAAGACGATGTTAAAGAAGTAGCTAAAGGATATGATTGTGGTTTACAAATCAAAAACTATAATGACATTCAAGAGGGTGATGTTATAGAAGCATACAAAGAAGTAGCAGTTAAAAAGAAATTGAAATAATTGCTCACTAAATAAATTAAAAACACTAAAACATGAATTTGTTTTGGTGTTTTTTTATTTAATTTTAATCTCTAATTAAGCTAAAATTTCCAGATTCTTTAATTTCGTTATCGTCTTTATCTACTATTTTGGCTTTAAACCAAAAGTTATTAGCATTAAGGTTTTTACCATTGTAAGAACCATTCCAACCAAGAGTATCAAAATTTGTGATAGAATAAATTAATTTCCCAAATCTATCAAATATTTGTACGTCTATCGATTTAAAAGATGTTTTATCTAAACCTTTTACATTCCAAAAGTCATTTTCTCCATCTCCATTTGGGGTAAAGTATTTTTTAAACCCAATAACAGATACGTTTATTTGTATAGATTGCTCACAAGTATTGGTATCTCTCACATAAACGGTTTGTAAACCAGCATCCACGTTCGAAAAGAAATAATTGTTAGCATCACCAAAAAAATCAATATTGTTTAGAGAAAATTCATAGCTACTGTTACCATTTATATTTACTGTAATCGTATTGTTTTTTTCATCTTCTGTATTTACAATAATATCACCAAAGCTTGGAATAGGAGGGTTTACAACTTCAAAATTCTTGGTGTTAGAACATAGTATACCATTCTCAGATTTATATACTGTAAGCGAGAATTGACCAACCTGGTTCAATTCAAAATTTTGACTTGTATTAATAACGTCTCCATTTGCGTTTTTCCATTCAAAAAGATTATTAATTGTACTAGCAGATACAACTACAGGTGGTTTTACACTCGGGTCAAAACAAATAGTGTAACTATCTTGCAAATTGATAGGAGGTGTTGCATTCACAATAATATTAAAACCTTGTATTCCTCCACAAGAAAAATCAGCCTCTTGTGCTTTTACATAAATAGTACCAGAGGTAGATGTAAAATTAGTCTCAAACTCATTTAAGTTTGTTTGGGCATCTAAATATGTAGGATAAAAAGATAATAGAGTTGATGTTGGAATACTTAATTGATTACGAATTGAAGCAGCTAAAAAATCGCTTTCAAAAAGACCTTTAGTATCACCAACAACTCCATCTGAATCTTCACAAACATAAAAATTTTCAATATTTGCTAAGTCTACAAATCTAGCAGTAATAATAAATGATGTGCTTTCAAAGCAACCGTTTTCATTAACAGCTTTTACGAAAACCTCTTGATTTTGAAGTGTATTTTGAAAGTTTTCAGGATTTGAAATTGGAATATTATTATCTAAATCACTTTGTGATAAATAGAAAAATAAATCTTCGTTTAATGATGGATTCGTAATTTTATGTGTGATTGAAAATAAATTAAATGTAGAGCGTCCATCTGAGTCTTCATCACATTCAATTAATTCCTGATTCGGATTCAACACTGGTAAAGCATAAGCTTCTACGACTTTGTAAACTGTAACCTTTTTTGAGCCCACAGTTAAAACTCCTTTTACTATATATTCTCCAGGAGCACTGTAAGTATGGGTAGTAGAAATTCCTGTTCCAAAATTTCCATCACCAAAATCCCAAACAGTCTCAGAAATAGTAGCATAAGAAGTAGAGGAGAAAGAGAAAGTATCAACATAACATTGATTTTTAGTAAAAATTTTAGAAGCAAAGTAAGATTGTATGAAATTTGGTAAACCTCTTTTAGAAGAACCAGGGTTTAACTCTGGAATTAAAGGTGTATAGTTCGCAAGTAAGCTTTTTTCATTTGGTTCATTAATCACACCTAAAATTCCACTATCATCATTCTCAAAACTTAAAGCAACATAAATTTTTTGATCATTTGCCAATTGTAAACTTTCTACTTTAATATTAGGTCTAAAATATAAGATTGCCCTTGCATCGTCTTGTGTCCCTGGACCTTCTATTTCGTATTGAAAAACTCCGTTGTTATTTCCAGCATCAAAACTTATATAAACAAATTGACCATTAGGTGAAATTTCAATACCTTTTGGAGGCCAAGTTGCCCCTGGAGGGTCTATCAATAAATTTCTATTAAATGTAATTTCTCCTGTTTCATTATTAAAATCGAAATAATGTACATATCTCGTATTTTGACTCGTTGTCTGACTTGCCACAATTAGTTTTTTACCATCTGTAGAAAATTTCATGGTTCCTAACTGTTCAATTCCAACATCTAAATTGGTTATTTTTGCATTAAAATTAATACCTGCATCTGTTATTGGATAAGCTTTAAAAACTGTCTTTAATTCTTCGGGATCTGAATTTGCAGCGGTAAGAATTAGTAGCCAAAAAGATTCTCCACTTTTATGATGGACAGCCGTTAATTTTTCTGATGGAGCGTTAGAATCTAAAAATCCATTTTTTGAAATTACTTTACCCAAAGGAAAATCATTTGAGAATTCTATTTCAGAATAAAAAGAACCTGCAGTTACTAGTGGGTTTGTAGAATTTTCTGAGCGTGCATAAAATAAATAGTAATTATTATTTGTGCCAGGTTTAGGTACAATTATAGCCGATTGAAAATTGTTAGGATCTCCTGCAAGACCACTTCCATTTTCCATAATTTCGTGTTTTCTATTCCAAACACTAGCTCCGTCTGAATAAAACATTAATAGGCCATCTTCGTTGGCAATAGATGTTGAGCCAGCAGGTGCTTCCATAGCACTATTACCTAAAACCTCTATTTTACCTTTATCGAAGTTTAAAGCGGCTCTATTACCAAAATACCAATAAATGGTTTCATTTTGTGCTGTAAAGCTTAAACTTAGACAAAGACATAAAAGAGTTAAACAGGTTTTCATAACCTTATTTTCTCAATAAAGAAAAGTTTCCTTTTTTGTTAATTGTTGGTTTTGTTGTGTCTGCAGGTACTAATGTTACATTGTACCAATAATCATCAGAAGGCAATAATTTACCACTGTACGTTCCATTCCAACCATTTCCATCGATAGGAACTTGTGCAACTAGATTACCAAATCTATTAAAGATGTTAATACTAGCATTAGGATAAAAAGTTTGATTGGCACCTTTTACAACCCAAGTATCGTTATTATTATCTCCATTTGGAGTAAAGAATTTTGGAAACTGAATTACAGAAACCAATAGTGTTGTGTTTGGAGAACAACCATTTTTATCATTTACAATAATTTGATAAATACCACCCTCTAAATTTTCGAAAAGTGGTTCGTTTTGATAACCTGTAAAAGGAATCCTAGTATTATCATCTGTATTAATGACTGCAAATTGATAATCACCAGGCCCTAAATCATTATTGATAACATCAATAGAAATCGATAAATTGTTGGTGCTTCCTAAATTATTTGATTCATCTACAATCGTAACAAAGCTCGATTCTAAAGTAGCAATATTAGACTCATTAACCTCTATAGTTTCTTCTCTAGAACACATTGTACCATCTGTAGTAGTAGCAGTCACTTTATATTTTCCACCTTCAGAAATCTCTATATTATCTATAGAAGTAGTATTTAAAACTGTTCCATTCTCATCTGTCCAAACATAGGTATAATTATCAGCAGGATTTTCTACACCAATATTATAAGGAATATCATTTAAACATAATATTTGAGGAGTAGTAACTGTAAAATTTGGTAATGGATTTA
>Ga0233438_10005283_pt1 | contig 10932 bp, 9 predicted proteins | sample SI_123_September_FD_182720 | JGI IMG/M metagenome (GOLD analysis project Ga0233438, IMG submission 182720) | Seawater microbial communities from Saanich Inlet, British Columbia, Canada - SI_123_September2016_10_MG | ecosystem: Environmental > Aquatic > Marine > Inlet | place: Canada: British... | reverse complement strand
GCAAAAGTTGTAGGGAAAAGAATGAGCAAAATCTCAACTCAAGCACAAGAAAAATCAGGGGATTTAAATAGATATTTAATTGATCTTTTCAAAAATCATAAAATTTTAAAAATTTTTCAAAGAGAAAATTTTGAAAATATGAGGTCTGAAAAATTTGTTAATGATTTAAAGGAAAAGTCAGCAAAAATTTCAGCTGTTTACATTAGGTCTACACCTGTAATGGAAATATTAACAGGTGTAATGATTGCTATTTTGATATTTTATTCTGGAAAATTAATTATTAGTGGTGAGTTAGCTATAAATAACTTTTTTTCATTTCTTGCTGCAATGATGCTAGCTTATCAACCTGTAAAGACACTTACTAAAGTTAATGTTGCAATTGAACAAGGGTTGGCAGCTGCTAATAGAATTCTTCCAATTATAGATATCAGTAATGAAATTAATTTAAATGAAGATAAGGATAAATTGAATATTTCAGAGGGAAGTATAATTTTTGAAAATGTTGACTTCACGTATAAATCCAATCCAGAGAACAAAGTCCTTCAAAATGTTAATGTAAATTTTACTGGTGGTAAAATGACAGCATTGGTTGGTCATAGTGGATCAGGTAAATCAACATTATTAAACATGATACCAAGAATTTATGCTCCAACTGATGGGACGATTCATTTAGATGATCAAGATATATCAAAATTTAATTTAGCATCCTTAAGAGGCCAAATATCAATTGTTGATCAAAATACTACATTATTTGACGATACAGTCTTAAATAACATTAAATACGCCAGACCAGAGGCAACCAATGAAGAAGTATATAAAGCAGCAGAACAATCAATGTGCAGTGAATTCATTAACAATTTAGAGAATGGATATCAAACTATGATTGGAGAGAATGGGGTAAAGTTATCTGGTGGAGAAAAACAAAGACTGTCAATATCAAGAGCTTTTCTGAAAAAAAGTAAAATAATATTATTAGATGAGGCCACATCATCTTTGGATTCAGAAACTGAAGAAAAGATTCAAAAAGCACTGAGTCAATTAACTTTAGACAAAACTACAATTGTAATTGCTCACAGGTTATCAACAATTCTTAATTCTGATAAAATATATGTTGTGGATAGTGGTAAAATCATTGACTCAGGAAACCATGAAAGTCTTTTATTAAAATCTAAAGTTTACAAAAATTTTTATGAACGACAAATTAAAGAGTATTAATGTATTTTTTTTACAACATACTTACAAACTTAGCTATCATCATATCACCTATAATTATTATTTACCGAATATTAAAAGGCAAAGAAGATTTAAAAAGAGTTGGGGAAAAATTTAGTATTTATTCTCAAAAAAAAAATAATAAAAAGGTTTGGATACATGCGGCAAGTGTTGGTGAGCTAATGAGTATTATCCCAATTATAAGGAAATTAGAAAAAAATAAAAAAATAAAAAATATTTTGCTATCAACATCAACTACTAGTTCGGCTAAAATTTTTAATAAACTTAAGTTAAAAAAAACATCCCATGTATATTTTCCATTAGACAACAATTATATAGTAAAAAGATTTATTAATTATTGGCAACCTGAACTGGCAATTTTTATAGACTCAGAAATATGGCCAAATATGTTTAACAATTTACATATAAAAAATATTCCAATCATAATTATGAATGCTAGAATTACACAACGTAGTTTTAATAGATGGCAGATTTTTCCAAAATTTTCTAAACAAGTATTTGGAAAAATATCTTTAGCGTTACCCCAAAACTTAGAAACCTTAAAATATTTAAAATTATTTAAAGTTAAAGATATTAGGATAGCAGGTAATTTGAAATATTATGGTCAAAAGAATAATCATGCTCATTCAAAAAAATTATTAAAAAATAAATTTAAAAACTTTAAAGTTTGGTGTGCTGCTAGCACTCATTACAATGAGGAAATATTAATTGGAAACTTACACAAGAAACTTAAAAAGAAAGAAAAAAAATTAATTACAATAATAATCCCAAGACATATTAGTAGAACTAGTGAAATTAAAGAGGCTTTAAATAAACTCGATCTTAATTGCATTTCACATTCTTCAAATCAAAAAATTCAAAAAGATACTGATATATATTTAGTTGATAGTTATGGTGAATCTTCTAGATTTTACAATCTAACAAATGTATCTTTTGTGGGTGGATCAATCATAAAACATGGTGGCCAAAATCCTCTGGAGCCTGCAAGGTTAGGAAATTACATTGTTAGTGGGCCTAATATTAAAAACTTTAAAGAAATATATGCTTTTTTAAATAATCTTAAAATGTCATCATTTTCTTCTGATATTTTAAAAATGGAAAATTTAATATTAAAAAGATTAAAAAACAAAACACCAAATAAAAACATAAAAAAAATTATTAAAATAGGTAATGATGTTCTTGAAAAAAATTTATTTTATATAAATAAATATTTAATATGAAGTTAATAAAACCTAAATTTTGGGAATCAAAAAATTTTATTTCATTCATTCTTTACCCTTTATCAGCAATCACATTTTTAATTAATTTTACAAAAAAATTTTCTATAAAAAAAAACTTTGAAATTAAATCAATATGTATTGGTAATATATTTATTGGTGGAACAGGAAAAACATCCTTGGCAATAGAAATAAATGATCTGCTTAGAAAAAAATTTAGGACAGTATTTATAAAAAAAAGTTATAAAAATCAGATAGATGAAATTAATTTATTAAATAATAAAGGTAAAATTATATCATCGAGTAATAGAGAAGATGCGCTTTTTACTGCTTCAAAGAAAAAATATCAGGTGGCAATTCTAGATGATGGTTTGCAACAAAAAAATATCAATTATGATTTAAAGATTGCATGTTTTAATTCAAAATATGCATTTGGAAATGGATATGTGCTTCCAGCTGGACCCTTAAGAGAAAACTTAAATATAATAAAAGATTATGATTTAATATTCTTAAATGGAGAAAAAAAAAATAAAAAACTTTTATCAAAATTAAAATCTATTAATAAAAATTTACAAATATTTGAAGGAAAATATAAGCCATTAAATTTAAAAAAATTTGATTTAAGAAAAAAATATTTAATGTTTTGTGGTATTGGAAATCCACATGAGTTTGAGCAAACTTTAATTAAATATAAATTTAATATTAGTGAAAAAATAATTTTTCCTGATCACCATAAATTTTCAAATATTGATCTAAAAGAATTAAAATCTAATGCTAGCAGAGACAATTTAACGTTAGTAACGACAGAAAAAGATTTTTTTCGATTAAATAAAACTCAAAGAAAAAATATTAAATTTTTAAAAATTAAGCTAGAAATCAAAGATAAAGAAAAATTAAAAAAAATTCTAATATCAAAATTATGAAGAAAATAGCTTATTTTTTAGAGTTCATTTTAATCAAAATTTTATTCCTATTATTTCAACTAATAGGATATCGGCTTTCATCAGATTTAGGTTTTTTTATTGGAAGAACAATAGGCCCAATATTTAAATCAAAGAAAATAATCATTCAAAATATAAAAAAAGCAAATATCAAACACTCTGATAATCTATCTCAAATAGCCTCTAATGTACTCGGTAATTATGGAAGGATTTTTGCTGAATACGTTTATTTAAAAAAATTTAGAAATGATGAATTAAAAAAATATGTGTCGATAGATGGTTTAGAACATTTAGAAAATTTAAAAAACAATAATAAAAAAGCAGTATTTATTTCAGGTCATTTTAATAATTTTGAACTAATGGCAATGGAAATTGAAAAAGCAGGAATTGACCTTGCTGCTATCTACAGACCCTTAAATAATATTTTTTTGAATAAAACGATGGAACAAATTAGGAAAGAAAATATTTGTAAAAATCAGATAAAAAAAGGTCGAGCTGGTAGCCGTGAAATAATTAAAAATTTGACTGAAGGTAAATCGATAGCTTTAATGATAGATCAAAGGGTTAGAGAGGGAGAAAAAGTTAAATTTTTTAACAATTTGGCAACAACTACAACTATACCTGCTCAATTAGTAAGAAAATACAATTGTGAGTTGGTACCTATTTATATTGAGAGAAAAAAATCAAACTATTTTAAAATTTATATCTCAAAACCAATTAAAGTGAGTAAAACAAAATCAGTCTTAGAAATTACTGAATTTCTAAATCAAGTCCTCGAAAAAATGATTTTAAAAAATGTTGATCAGTGGATTTGGACACATGATCGATGGAAAAGTTAATTATTGTCTTTTTCTCTTTTAATAGAAGACTCAACGTAAGAAAAATAAGCCTCTTGTTTGTCAACATTCCAATAATTTAAATTTTCTAAAGGTATTAATTTTTTAGAGATAGCACAAATTACATGGTCACCTTCTTCAATAATTTGAAAATTATTAGGCATATATTTTAATTTAGCTAATTTATTTTTCATTAATAAGATATATAAATATTAATATGAAAATTGCAATTATAGGTAGCGGTGGCAGAGAACACGCAATAGCAGCAACAATATCTAAGTCTTCAGTTATAAATGAAATTGTTTGTATCCCTGGGAATGCAGGAACTTCAAAAATTGCAACTAACGTTGAGATAGATATTAATGAATTTGATAAATTGCATAAATTCATTAAAGAGAATTCTATAGATTTAGTTGTCGTTGGTCCTGAACAACCTTTGGTAAATGGAATTGTAGACTATTTAGAAAAATTTGACATAAAAGTATTTGGCCCTAACAGAATTGCTTCTCAACTGGAGGGTTCTAAAATTTTTACTAAAAAACTCTGTCAAGAATATAATATACCAACTGCTAATTTTGGTATTTTTGAAAATAGAGTTGATGCAAAAAAATTTTTAAAAAATACAAAATATCCTAATGTAATTAAAGCAGACAATCTAGCCGCAGGTAAAGGAGTTTATATTTGTAATAACGAACAAGAAAGTTTAATGGCTGTCGAGGAAATATTTGATGGAAAATTTGGAGAAGCTAAAAATGTTCTTATAGAAGAATTTCTAAAAGGTGAAGAGATGAGCTATTTTATAATTAGTGATGGGGCAACTATTAAAAGCTTTGAGACTGCGCAAGATCATAAAAGAGTTCTTGAGGGAGATAATGGTAAAAATACAGGTGGGATGGGTGCCTACTCACCTTCCCGACTGATAAGTAATGATTTGGAAGATAAAATTTTAAGTAAAATTATTAAACCTACAATTAAAGGGCTCTCAAAACTTGGGACTGAATATAAAGGCTTTTTATATGCTGGTTTAATGATTGTTGATAATGAACCTTATCTAATCGAATATAATGTTCGAATGGGTGATCCTGAATGTCAAACTATTCTTCCTAAACTAAAAACTAATTTAGTAGAAATACTTGAGGCTTGTTGTAATAAAAAACTTGCAGATATAAATATTGAGTGGACTGATAAAAAAAGTTTATGTGTTGTTTTATGCTCAAAAGGATATCCAGACACCTATCAAAAAAATATCTTAATAAATAATCTTGAAAAATTCAATCTAGATGAAAATAATTTTATATTTCATGCTGGAACTAAAAAAGAAAAAGAAAAAATATATGCTATTGGTGGACGTGTACTAAATTTTATTTCTCTCTCTGATGATTTTTTACAAGCTAGGGATAACGTACATCAATGTATAAAAAAATTAGATTGGGATGGTGGATTTTATAGAGGAGATATTGGTTTTAAAGTTATTGATAAATGAGAGTCATAGGTGGAAGATTCAAGGGAAAAAAACTTCTTGAACCCAAAGATAAAGAAACTAGGCCTTTAAAAGATCTTACAAAAGAATCTATATTCAACATAATTAATCATTCAAACAAGTTTTCAATTGAAATAAAAAAAGCATACGTTTTAGACCTATTTTCTGGAGTAGGTTCTTTTGGTATTGAATGTCTTTCTCAAGGAGCAGATCATGTGACATTTATAGAAAAATACGATGGTGTTTTGCCCATTCTCAAAAAAAATATTAATAATTTAAAATCAGAAATTAATTATGAAATTATTGAAAATGATATTCTAAATAACTTTGAGTTTAAAAGTTTAAAATTGAGATATGATATAATTTTTTTAGATCCACCCTACAAAGAAAAGGCTTTAAAAAATATTCTTAATACAATAATTGAAAATAAAATACTTAAAGATAATGGTGTAATTATTATTCATAGACATAAAAAGGAAATTGATGAATTTCCAAAAAATTTTCAATTGATTGATGAAAAAAAATATGGAATTTCAAAGATTATATTTGGATCTTACTTTTAGAGCAGAATTTTCTTAGTTTCTTTTTTTATAAGCTCTACAGCTGGTTGATCAAATGGATTAATCTTTAGGGCTTTACCAATTAATATTGTTTCAAGTATAAAAAAGCAAAAAAGCTCTCCTAGTGTTTTTTCATCTCTTTTTCTAACTTCAAAACTTCTAAAAGGAATATTTTTCTTTTTAAAAACAATTTCTGTAGCCTTTTTTTGAGCATACATAATTTGATTAATATCCTTATTTTTTAAATACATTTGCTCTGGTAAAACTGACTTATTATTAGTTTTAAGAGAATTATTTTCGTGTGAATAGAAAAATGTAAAAAAATTATTCTTAAAACCATCCAGATATAATTGCATCACACTATGATTATCTTTTGGCATTACGGAAATAATAGGAAGTATACCTTTTTTCTCTTTACCAAGGCTTTCAGCTACTAATTGTTGATACCAATTAAATAAATTAGTTGATTGCTCATCATAATTAATAACAATCGAGTTAAATTTTTTAGATTTTAAAAAATAAATTGTAGCTTCTACATTCGAAATCAGTTGCTTCATAAAAATTTTATTTTTTACTAAATCATTTAATTGTCTAAAGTCTTTATAATTTAGCCCCATTAATTCTGCAGGCAACATACCAACCTCTGACAAAACAGAATACCTTCCTCCTATATAATTATTATGATCAACAACTTCTGCTTTTAATTTTTGTGCAAGTAAACTCAAATAGCTTTTTTTTTTTTCTGTTATAAATAAATTTATATCTTTCTTTTTGATTAAAATATTTGCATTTACAATAGTTTCAGTTGTATTTCCTGATTTTGATATAATTAAATTATTAAAATTTTTTTTTAATTTTTTATTTTCAAAAGCATTTAAATTATCAACAAACGTGAATTTTTTTTTAATTTTTTTTTTTAAAAAATCATAAATTGCTTGAGCTCCAAGGGTAGATCCTCCCATTCCTATGATTCTATAGTCAAATTTTTTATTAAAATGTTTTGTATTTTTTTTACTGAAGCTATCTTTGTAAGATTTTGAAAGTGAACGAATTAATTGATTTTTTTCATTTAAAATTAAGTTTAAGTTTTTCTTTGTGATTAATATTTTTTTTTTAGTTAAAAAGTTTTTAAAACTTATATTTTCAGTGAGCATTAATTATTTTTAATTTGATCAAGTATTGACTGTTCAAAATCTTTATCTGTGTCAGTAGTTTCTAATTTTTCATTATTATTATTTTCAGTAATTAATGACTCAATATTATTAATTTGACTTTCTTGATCTATTTTTTCGTTTGATGGAACTGGTAATTCTTCAAAGCTTGGAGGCATAGAAAGAGGGGATTTTTTTTCAATTAAAAATTCTTCAGATGTATTTTTATTCTGTGGGTCAAATGCCTGCTGCATTAAACCACAATTTGAAAGGATAATTGTACCTAAAATTATTAAAATTAAAAACTTAATATTTTTTATCATTATTTTTTTTTTCAGTTTTGTTTTCTACTAGTTCTAAAATAATCATGCCAATTACACCTAATGTAATAAATATATCTGATACATTAAAAATAAACCAATGAAAATTTCCTACATGGAAATCTATAAAATCAGGTACAGCATTAAAAAAAATTCTATCATGCAAATTACCTAGTGCTCCTCCAACTATCATCAGCAACGAATATCTTTTAAAACCCTGACTTTTTAGTGACATTACAACTAATATCACAACTATTATTGAAATTATTAAGCTTAAGATATTATATAAATGTGATTCATTGAATGAGAGCAATCCAAACGCAATTCCTTTATTCCAAATTAATACAATGTTTAAATAAGTAGAATTAAAGATTTCTGATCCAAGATTATTCTTATCTAATTGAATAACGTATATTTTTGATAGCCTATCTAAAAAATATATTAAAGATACTATTGAAAAACTAATATAAAATTTTTTGCTTAAAAATTTAAATATCATTCAGAGTGTTTCGGACAAGTTTTTCTTGAACAAGCATTCTTGGTAACTTTCCAGCATACTTGACATTTTGAACCTTCGGCCTTCGTAGTTTGAACTTTTATTTCGGATTTTTCTAAATAAAAAACTTCTGCACTTGAAGTGATACAAAGTTCTGAAAAATCTACATCTTTTGAAATGTCGTTTAGTTTTTTATCTAAATTAATTTTTAAGCTTGCCTCTAAACTTGATCCAATTTCTTTACTTGCTCTTTTTTCTTCAATACTGATATTACAAACATTTCTGATTTTAATAAGCTCTAACCATTTTTGATTTAAATTTTCATTATTTAAACTTTTTGGAAATTCTATAAATTTTGTTAAATGAATGCTTTTATTATCATTCAATATTAATCTGTATATTTCTTCTGTAGTAAATGACAGAATTGGAGCAAACCACTTCAATAATGAGTTTAGAATAATATTTAGCAAAATAATTGTAGATTTTCTTTTCTTAGTGTCTTTAGAATCACAATATAAAGTGTCTTTACGAATATCAAAATAAAATGCCGACAAATCTACAGTACAAAAGTTTAGTAGCTCTTTGTATAGATTGTGAAAATCATAGTTGTTAAAATAATTTTTAAAATTTTCATTTAAAGAATAAATTTTATGAAGCATAAATTGTTCTAATTCAGGCAGTTCAGATAAATTTAATTTCTCTAAATTTATTTCTTCAAAATTATCATTAAGATTTCCAAGTAAATATCTAAAAGTATTTCTAATTTTTCTGTAAGAGTCGGCATGTTGGTCTAAAATTGAATGATCAATTCTTAAATCCTCTGCATAATTTGATGAAGCTACCCAAATTCTTAGAATATCAGCACCATATTTTTTTAGAATATCTTCAGGAGCAATCACATTTCCAAGAGATTTAGACATTTTTAATCCTTTTCCATCTACAACAAAACCATGTGATAGAATTGACTCAAACGGTGCTTTCCCTCTTGTTCCACAAGACTCTAGTAGCGATGAGTGAAACCATCCTCTGTGTTGATCTGAACCTTCAAGGTACATCGATGCTGGCCATTTTAAATCTTCTCTTTTTTCTAAAACAAACGAATGAGTAGATCCACTATCAAACCATACTTCAACAATATCACTTAACTTTTCATAATCTTCTGACTTATATTTATCACCTAAAAATCTTTGTGGGTTATCTGAAAACCAGCAATCAGAACCTTCTTTTTCGTATATGTTTGCTATATTTTCATTCACTTCATCATCGACTAATATCTCTTTAGTTTTTTTGTTAACAAAAATTGGAAGAGGAACTCCCCAAACTCTCTGTCTTGAAACACACCAGTCGGGTCTAGTTTCAATCATAGATCTTAATCTTTCTTTTCCTTTGCTAGGATAAAAAGTAGTTTTATCTAAAGCTTTTAAGGCTGTTTCTCTCAGTTTATGACTTTCCATTGATATAAACCATTGTGGTGTTGCTCTGTGTACCAATGGAGCCTTAGATCTCCAAGAATGAGGATAGGAATGTATCAGCTCACCATTTGCTAATAATTTTTTTTGTTCTTTTAGTTTCTCAATAATAATCGGATTAGCTTTAAAGATATGATTTCCTTCAAATAAATGAACGTTCTTAGTATATTTTCCATCACCATCAACTGTTTCAATAGCTTTAATTCCATGGTTTAAACATAAATTAAAATCGTCAGGTCCATGACTTGGTGCACAATGTACAATACCCGTTCCTTGTTCTGTTGTTACAAATCTTGCCTCCAACATTGGAATATCAAAATTATATCCTAAATCAAAAAATGGGTGGTCACAGATCGTACCTTTTAAATCTTTACCTTTAAATTTTATAATCTCGTTATAATCTTTAATTAAACATTCTTTTATAACAGACTCTAACAAGGCTTCCGCTACTACTATCTTTCGATTTTTGAAATCACCCTCATCATTTAGTTGTATCAATAAATAATCAAGCGCTTCGTTATAAGCTAAAGCTTTATTTGCTGGTATAGTCCATGGAGTTGTAGTCCAAATGATAATCTCACTTCCCTCAAGTTCTTTTAAATTAGAAGATTTTATGGGAAAAGATGTGTAGATCGTATCTGATTTGTGATCTTGATATTCAACTTCTGCATCAGCCAATGCAGTTTTTTCAACTGTAGACCACAAAACTGGTTTGAACCCTCTGTATAGACTACCTTCTTTTAAAAATTTTCCTAATTCTCTTACAATTTGAGCTTCTGCATCAAAACTCATTGTAGAATAATAATTTTCCCAGTCACCTATAACACCTAGTCGTTTAAATTGTCCTTTGTGAACCTCAATCCATTTTTCTGCAAACGATCTACATTCCTTTCTAAACTCAACTACTGGAACTTCATTTTTATTTTTTTTATTCTTTTTGTATTGCTCTTCTATTTTCCACTCGATTGGTAAGCCATGGCAATCCCATCCCGGAACATATATCGAATCTTTACCGTCCATTTGATGGAATTTAACTATGATGTCTTTAAGAATTTTATTTAGAGCGGTACCCATATGAATGTTTCCATTCGCATAAGGAGGGCCGTCATGTAAGACAAATTTTTCTTTACCTTTGCTAGATTGTCTAAGCTCTTGATATAAATTAATTTTTTTCCAATATTCTAATATTTCTGGCTCTCTTACTGGTAAATTAGCCTTCATAGAAAAAG
>Ga0233438_10005281_pt1 | contig 10934 bp, 6 predicted proteins | sample SI_123_September_FD_182720 | JGI IMG/M metagenome (GOLD analysis project Ga0233438, IMG submission 182720) | Seawater microbial communities from Saanich Inlet, British Columbia, Canada - SI_123_September2016_10_MG | ecosystem: Environmental > Aquatic > Marine > Inlet | place: Canada: British... | reverse complement strand
ATTTTAATAACAACAGCAGAACCATTTAAATCCGATTTAAAAAATCCATTAAAAAAGATATTTGATTTGTCAGGTTCACTTATAGCACCCAAAGGCATTGATATTCGTGTTGCTCCGAAATAAGTATTTGATCCTTCCCCGCTAATGTCTAAAAAGTTATTTCCGTGAATTGCTATTGACGAATTATTCAAAACTTGTAATTGTGTAGTGTTTTGGGAATTAACTAAACCATATTCACTTGGATCTTCATAACTTGTTAGCAGGTAACCTAAGTTAGAAAAATCTCTTTCTCCCAATATTAAAATAGAATCTGATAAAGTAGTATCGCTATTATCAAATGAAAGAACTACATCACACCACTCATACTGTTTAAAAAATATATTATCAGAATTACCAGCCCAAAAAACATTTGACAAGTTTTTCCCAATACCGTTTATGGAAAAGTTAGCGCCAGAATTTCTTCCGCTAATGTTTATGTTAAAGTTTGCACTAATTGAAAATTCAGAAAAAAATCTTACCGTGTCATTTAAAGAAAAATCTACACCAACTGGTTTATCGGTGCTAAAGGGCTCAAGAATTGTAAGTTCACCAAATTGCCCTTCAATTGGAGGACCTATATAATCCTTTTTTTCACAAGAAATTAACAGAAGAAAAATTATTGTTATAAAATTGAAAGATTTTACCATTTAAAATTTAATTTGGACTAAAACAAAAAACTGATTAATACTAAATGAATTGTCTAAAATTTTATCATTAAAATTAAGAATTTGATAATTTATTAAAACACTAGATTTTTTATTAAAATCATAGGCTAATCCAAATGAATTTATTTCATGTACTAAATCACATTGAAAAGCATTATAGGATTCAATAGTAAAATCACTATTTCTTATGGGAAGATAATCCAAACCATTAGAAAATAATCTTTTATAAGAACTCAAAACTGAAAAGTTTTTTAAAATTTCAAATTCTAATCCTAAGTCAATTATATTACATTTTAAATTGACATTTTGAACATTCAATATTATTGGATGATCTCTTTTTGAAGATGAAGTTGAATACCCGCCACTAAAGAGAAATTGATTTTCCAAGCTTAATAATTTATTTAAAGAGAAATCAAAAGCAATAGAATATTTGGAATAATTTCTTTTGGTATTAATTCCCTCGCCAACTAAATCATTTAAAAGAGAAAAATTTGCATTAACTGTAATAATTTTAAGAGAATCTGAAAAAGTTAAATCTGAAGAAATACCTCTTCTATTTGGAGTAGATAAACCATAAGGTTCAATAACTCCAAAAATTGGATTGAAATGGTCTAAGCCATAATCAATAGTTCTATTATAAATTGAATTAGATCTTATGAAATCAACACCATAGATAATATCTGACAAAGAAATATCTCTACTAATTATATTGTTATTTGTCTGAGGGAACATAGACGGAGCCATAGAATAATTAATTCTTTTAGATTGGCTTCCAGGCGATGAAAAATCCTCACTAACTGACCTAAAAGATGTCGAAAAAGAAAAATTATCAGAAATGTCAAAATTAAATCCAACATTTAGGAATTCTCCATTAATCCATTTACTATCAAAATTTTTCATAGTATTTGTTAAACTTGAAAAACCAAATTCTGATTGGAGTTTAATTTTCTTAAAATTTAAATCAAAGTTGGTAGAAAAAACATGATTATTTAAGTTAGTATCGTAGTTAATTCCTTTATAATTAGAAAATAAATCTATATGATTAAAACCTAATGAAATTATATTAGAGTGATATTTAATTTCTGAACCATATAGAAATACATCGGGTGTTGAAATTTCATTTGAAGCAAGTTCTCTAGTACCAAATGTTTTATAGGAAATAGTATCGTCTTTAAAAACAGACTTATTTCCTTTGATTACTAAACCTTGTCTTCTCCAAAAATTACCATTATTAAAATTTTCATAGCGTTGGATCTCACGAAAATTATTTGCTAATCTATTTTCATTGACTATGCCCTCTTCTTGAAAGTTCCAAAGTGTAAAAGAAGTCATTTTAAGATCAATATCACCTATTTCAAATGAGGTATTTTTGCTAAGTTTTCCATAAATTAAAATCCTTCTTAAATTTATGTACGAAGATGATGTGTCAAAAACCTCCAAACTATTTCCTAATCTTAACTCACTGTAAAAGTTTATAAATTCATTCAATTCTCCATTTATTGCTAAATCAAAAACTAAGTTGAAATCTTGTTTTACATCATTATTTACAGTATCCATTTGATCCAAAAATGAATTATCAGCTAATGCTCTAGATAAACCTCCGATTTCAAATTTTGGATACTGTCCAAATATGGTCAAAATGGAGAAAATAAAAGTATATGACAAAATAATTCTCATTAAAAAAATATTTTTAGTTCTGCTGTAATTTCATAGCCTTGGTAATAGTAATTTGAAAAGTTCTTTTCATTATAATTTACATTCTTAAATCTAAAATAAAAACAAGATTTAGAGCCAATACTATAATCAAAACCTAAACCAAATACATTACCAATTCCATTTCTTGGCAAGTATTCATTATTTTCTGAAAGAACATCTCCAAGTCCAGAGAATTTATTTCCCTTAATTAGTTCTGCACCATAATACCCAATAAGAGAAAGTTTCTTATTGATGTTCAAGTAAAAATCAAACTCATGAAAATGATTTCTTAGTATTGCATTACTTGAAAATACTGGAATAGGAGATAAAAATGATTGTAAAGAATGGAATTCGCCAAGGTAAAAAATGAAAAAATCTTTACTAAAAATTTTAGTACGATATTTTAGATTTAATAATAAAACATTAAAAGACTTATTGATCTTATTATTCAAAGAATCATCTATTAAAACATTTTCATAATACCCTCTAAAAAAAGTGGTTAAATTCCCTTGAGGACCAGTGGATGACTGAAATCTCTCTATTCTTGACAAATAAAGACCATTGACTTTATGAAAGAAAGAAACCAAATTCGTGTCATTTTGAATTTCTCTAGAAATTCCATTTCCAAGATTAACTTTTAACTTTCCTACATTAAATTCTGAATTTATATTTATTCCAAATCTATTATTTGATTTGATGTGCATTGGATTCATTACTCCTCCAAAAGGTCTTGCGCCATCCGGAATTCCTTCACCATTGAAAGAACTAGTTTGAGAACTAAAGGATTGAACAGAACCATTTATAAGAGAAGAGTGAATATTTACAAAGTTTGGGCTTATATAATAACCTTCGAAAAATAAAGGAAAACTAATCAATCTTGGGCTTGGTTTAATTGTAATTTCACTAGCAATACCTGTTTCTGACAATCCGTTAGATTGAAAGGAGTAATTACTAACAGCAAATTCACTATTTATTTTCCATTCATTAAAATTTCCTTTGTAAGTAGAATAAAATACTTGATTGTTAAATTCAAATCCATTTATTAAAGCATCAATTCCACTAGAATTTAATAAGCCAAAACTATAATAATTTAGCTTTTGTTTTTTACCAATCTTAAAGGTCATTATATTATCAACAGGAGAAATATTGAAAGGAGTTTTTCCATAAAAAATTTCTAAATCATATAACTTAGGTAAATCTGTTGCTTTAAAATTAAATCCTGAAACTTGCCTCTTTCCCCAGTCAGCTGCTCTTATATAATTAGATTCATTTAAGTAGTTATTAAATTGCACATTAACTGGCCAAACTGCAGTCCAAGCATTTCTGTCAAACAATGAGTTCCTAAGCTGTTTTGCAGAACTTAACGAAAAATCACTAAATCTTAAAAAGTTAATTCCTCCAGCTACTAGTTTAAAATTTCCAAATTTGGTTTTCTTACCTAACTCTACAGAAACTCCTTTCCTATTTAGCATCAAAAAATTTCTATCTTCAATATTTCCAGACATCGGTTCAAATAAATAAAGTTGGGTTTTGATATATCCAGATTCCTTAGATTTTATGACTATATCTAAATTTAATGTAGGCGAATTAAATTCATCGTCAGCTCTAAAAACAACTGGGTTAACTGAATCCCCAAATAAATTAGAAAGGTTTCTATTATAGCCCATAAACCTGTAATACCCTTTAACAGAAAAATCTACATTTTTAGTATTTAGAAAATAAGGTGAAGTTTTTATATTTTGAGAATAAAAGAAATGTGTAAACACTAAAGAGAGAGATGCTAAAATTATTTTTCTCATTAAAAATATTTTAAATTATATTTCATAATTCGTTTAGATAATTTAGCTAGGATTAAGTGTTAAATTTACACTTTTATTTAAATTGTAATAAACAAAACCGATATAAGTTGAAATTGTTCCAAAAAAAAACCTTAATAGCTGTATTTTCTTTTGCTTATATTAGTTTTAATTCGCAAGAAAAGACAAATATACTTTGGTTAGTTTGTGAAGATCAATCTTTATTTTTCTCCTCTTACTACGATTCTATTGCAAAAACACCCAACCTAGATGAATTAGCATCTAATGGAATAGTTTACGAAAATTTTTTCGCTGTTTCTCCTGTTTGTTCTCCTAGCAGAAGCAGCATTATAACAGGCATGTACCCAACAACCATCGGGACTCAACATATGAGAGCTTATAAAAAGAATAAAGGTTCGATAAACAATAAAACTAATTTGCCAATTTACAGTGCTGTTCCAAAAAGAAAAGTTCAATTTTTTAGTGAAAATTTAAGAAAAATGGGGTATTTCTGTACCAACAACTCAAAAGAGGATTACAATATGGAAATGTCACCTCTTGCTTGGGATGAAAGTAATAAAAATGCCCATTGGAGAAATAGAAACGAAAATCAACCCTTTTTCTCAGTTTTTAATTTCAATATCACCCATGAATCAAGAATCTGGAATAACTATAAAAAACATTCTTCAGATGAAATTAATAAAGTAATTCTTCCACCATTTTTCCCAAACAACAAAACGATAAAGAACGATTTTGTAACTAATTATAAAAACATTGAAAAATTGGATGAACAAGTAGGAGAAATAATAAATCAATTAAAAGAAGATGGATTATATGAAAATACGGTGATTTTCTTTTTTTCTGACCATGGAGGCCCATTTCCAAGGTATAAAAGATCTATTTATGATACTGGATTGAAATGCCCACTAATTATAAAGTGGACTAAAGAAAGAAATGAACTTAGAAATGATCAAATGATTAGTTTTATTGATTTAGCTCCTACAATTTTAGAACTAACGAAATCAGAGATAAACCATGAAATGGAAGGAGTTTCTTTTTACAATCAGAATATTAGAGATCATATTTTTGCTGCCACGGACAGGTTTGATGAATATTCAGATAAAAGAAGATGTGTAAGAAATAAGGAATTTAAGCTAATTATTAATTGCGATACCAACTCTTCAATAATGAAACCCGTTTCTTACAGGAATAATATGAAAACAATGAGAGTCTTAGATTCAATTAATGATTTGAAAAAAAATACTATTTCAATGGAGAACTGGTATAAAAAAACCAAGCCAAAATATGAACTTTATGATATTGTTAATGACCCTTATGAGCTTAATAACCTCTATACCAATAAAGATTATGATAGTGTTTTTTATGAACTTAAGAAAAAACTAGATAATTGGATAGATAAATCAGATTATGGGAATATAACAGAGAATCAAATTCTTAAAGAGATGTGGCCAAATGGAGAAAAGCCTAAGTTAAAAGACCCTTCAATAATTAAGAAAGACAATGGAATTAATATAATCTCTAACAATAAAAACTCCTCAGTTGGTTGGAGAAATAATAAAACTGAAAATTGGAAAATATACTCAACAGATGAAATAATCAACCCTGAGAATAGTTTTGATATAATAGTTTTTAAACCAGGTTATGGATCAATAATTAAAACATATCAGTGAATTTTAGAAATCGTATCTATCCATTAAATCAAAGGAATCTTTAACAAGACCACTGTCTTTAGAAGACCCACCAACCATAAATTCAAAATTTCCTTTTTCCACGCAATATTTCATGTTTATATCATAAAAAGCTAATTTCTTTATTGGTATATTAAAATAAATTTGTTTGGATTCGTTTGGTTTCATAGATATTCTCTTATAATCTAAGAGTTCTTTAACAGGCCTAGTAACTGAGCTGTAAGAATCTCTAAAATACAATTGTACTACTTCCTCTCCCTCAAATTCACTTTCATTGGTAATAGAAAATGAAATATTAATTATCGAGTCTTTAAGACTTGATTTCTTAACCACAAGGTTAGAATACACAAATTCTGAGTAGCTTAATCCATGACCGAATGGATACAAAGGAGTAATTTTTTCTTGAGCATACTTATGGAAATATTGGGAAGGTTTGTGGTTGTACACCATTTGTAATTGACCAACGCTTCTTGGAAAAGTAAGAGGAAGTTTTCCACTTGGATTAACATCTCCAAAAATTATTTCACCAACTGCTTGACCACCAAAACTACCAGGTTCCCATGCTTCGATAATTGCATCAATATTTTCTTCAATCCAGGGTTCAGCAATTGGTTTACCATTCACATAAACAACAACCAACTTATTGGGCAAATTCTGTAATTTTTTTACCAACTCAAGTTGATTTCCAGCTAAATTAATATTGGAACGTGCCATATTTTCACCAGCAGTTTTTTTCTTATTTAAATGTCTTAAAGAATTGTCTCCTACAACTACAAATACGTAATCGTAATCTTTAGCAATATCTACAGTAGATAAAATATCATTTTCAGAAATATTTAAAATATCGCTATTGGAATCAAAGAAATCTACTTGAAAACCCTTTTCAGAACCAATTTTATTAATTCCTTCAAAAATGGTAACTACATTTTCTTCAGGCTGTGGCTTGGTCCAATCACCTAGAATTGCATGGTTATTAGCATTTGGACCAGTAACTAATATTCTGGTTTTTTTCTCAAAATTAATTGGCAAAGTTCGATTACTATTTTTTAATAAAACTATTGACTTACGAGCAATTTCAAGAGAAGTATTTTTATGTTCTTTGGTGAATATTTTATTATCCACTTCCTCTAAATCAATAAAAGGATTTTCAAATAATCCTAATTTAAATTTCGTTAACAAAATTTTTCTTGCAGACGCATTTATTCTTTTTTCTGAAATTTTATTTTCTTTAACTAATTCTACAATATGTTCTAAAAAATAAGGTCCATGCATATGCATGTCCATACCAGCATCAACAGATAAAAGTGAAGCATCTTTGGTGTTTTCAGCTATCTTATGCAGGGTATGAATTCGTTCTATATCCATCCAATCACTTACTATAAAACCTTTAAATTGAAGTTCTTCTCTTAAAATATCTGTCATTAAATATTTATTCATATGACAAGGAATCCCATTTAATTCATTGTGTGCTGCCATAACAGAGTATACACCAGATTCTACAGCCTTTTTAAATGGTTTAAGATAAATCTCTCTCATATTTCGGTCTGAAATATCCATTGGAGATGAATTTAAACCGTTTACAGGCTCTGAACCAGCTATGAAATGCTTTGCACACGCAATTACTTTATTGGTTTCCTGAAGACCCTTTATCATGCTTGAACCCATATTAGATACTAAAAGAGGATCTTCTCCAAAAGTTTCTCCTACTCTTCCCCATCTTGGATCTCTTAGAACATCAATATTTGGAGTAAATGCCCAATGAGAACCTGCCGCCCTAATTTCTTTAGCTGTCTGTATACCAACTTGGTAAGCCAAAGTATCTGTAAACGATGAGGAAATTGTAATTGGAGATGGGTATACCGTTGTACCTTTTACCATTCCATTTCCATGAATAGCATCAATACCAATTATTAAAGGTATTTTTAGTCTAGATTTTAATGCTAGAGCTTGAAGTATATTGGATTCTTGGGGCTCCAAGACGTGTAAAAAAGAACCTATTTTCCCATCTACTACCATTTGAGCAATGTCTTTTTTTAAAAAACCTTTATAAGATGCTTTGGAATCGCTATTTAAAATCTCTTCAGTTAGTGAAGATTCATTTTCTGAGCTTAAATAATTTAATCCAACATATTGACACATTTGAGCAACTTTCTCTTCAAGAGTCATTCTTGTCAATAAATCTTCTACTCGTTCTTGATCAGAATAATTACTGTCTAGATATATAGATTCTGATTTATTATTGCAAGCTGTTAATAGAAATAAACATAAAACTGAACTTAGAAAATATTTAAACTTCATTATTTTTTAATTTTAATTACTTTAGTTTGAGTTGAGAAGTTAAACTTATATAATTTTAAAATGTAAATACCCTCCTTCAAAAACTTGGTATCTAAATTTTTATCTGATGTCTTTAAAACCAAATTTCCACTTATATCAAATAGTTTTAAATAATCATACTGCTGATTAATATTTATAAATTCATTAAAAGGATTTGGATAAACGTCAATTTCTAAATTTCTAGTATTATCTATAGATGTAAGATCGTTAGAATTAGCAATAAAATTCACTGAGTAAGGCTTGATAATAAATTTATAATTACCATTTACAGGCCTATAGAATGCAGGTACATTATTAAAGTCAGGTCCACCTTCTAGGTTAGCAGTAGTAAGGTCATTTACATATATTTTTTTATCGGTTTCATCTAGTGCATTCATTTGATACCAATAAAAATTATCTTTAGTAAAACTAGATGTAGAACTAAATTCTATTATTTTATTAACCTGCGATGTATTAATTACAACCATTCCAATTTCTCCACTTGAAAAAGTTGAAACATAACAATTAATGTCTGGGTCATTAGAGTAAGAAAATACTAACTTATCCCCTAAAAACTTACTTATATAATAATAAACATAATAAACTGGACGAGGTGTATTATTTTGAACAATAGTACTATTTCTAGCTGTCATTCCATGATCACCACCGTGAGAGTCCAGTCCATTTTGAAAACTCCAAAGCAATGACATACCAATTTTATTTTTGATTTGCTCACAGAGAACTTGAGAAATAAATATTGCATTGGCCATAGAAATTTCTCTTTCCCCTGTTTTTGAATTAAATTCAGTCATTGCAATAGGAAAGTGTCCTGAAGGTTTACTAGTATAATTAGTTACCATATTGTTCACATTACTTACATTTTGTTGAACTTCAGAAATAGAATTTAACATTTCTTGATAGGTAACGTTATTTGGATTTGGTTTTCTCCTAAAATAATCGTGTATGATTAAGAAATCAGCAGTATTTTGAACCTTTTGTAGGACCTGTTTTGACCAGTCATTATAAACTCCATCGTTAGGGAATAATACTGCCCCAATTTTTATAGTAGGATCAGCAGCTTTCATAGAATCTGCAAAAACATTAAATATATCACCATACTTAGTTCCATTTATGGTATCTCCATCTACAACATAACCCGCTTGCCAAGAACCATAATTCTCATTACCAACCTCCCAATATTTAATATTTGCTCCTAAGGTTTGATTCATGTGTCTTACAAAACTTGCTGCATATGAAGCTGCAGTCTGTATTGGATTTGCAGAATTTCCATATCTAGCATAGGAAGCATTAACAGCAATAATACCTTTACCATTTACTGAATCTAAAATTTGAACAAAATCGTCTGGACTAATTCTCCAACCAGAGCCATCAATTAGATCATTAACAGTAATTTGAGAATCGTTTAATATAGAAGAAGGAATATTACCATCCCAAAAAAATTGGTTGGAACCATTTCCTCCAGGATATCGAAATGTGAATCTATTTAATCCTTTAATATTGTTCATAAAATCTACTTGATTTAAAACCGATTCTCCAAGGAAATGAGTCAAATTGGTTCCAAAATGTGAGGGAAGAACGTCACCCAATATATTTGAAATATTAAAATTAATCGTAACATTTGGACTGCTAGATGGTTCGTTTTGAAATAAAGTATTTTCTGGAAAATTAAATACCTTAGGTTCCCAATCCTCATAGAATGAGTTTAACTGAGATCTAAATATTAAAAAAGAAATATTATATAGAAGTAAAAAAACAGCTTTTATAATATAATTATTAGACATTTTATGGAATAGGTTTATAATTGTTCTACTTTAAAAGGGATATTTGCAACACTAGTTTGATTAATTTCATTTCTTACAAAAACAAAAATTCTAAAAAAACCTTTTTTATTTGGCACTTTAAAAGACAAGCTATTTTCTGATTGCTTTATTATTTCAAATTTTAATTTATCTGGTGATTTTTGAAAATCCCCTCCTCCTTTTGTAGAAAAAGTTTCTGGATATAATTGAAAGTCAAAATATAAGCTATCGTTGTTATTTCTTTCATAAATAAAATCAAGAATTACTTCTTCATTTTTTACAAAAACATGATTTTTTTTCCAGTTGTCTCCGTTAAGTTTGATTTGCATAATACTTGGAGCTCTTTTTGCTGGCCATTCCCCCATCCAACAATATTGCATAACATCAACAGATGAAAAATTAAAAACACCAAAATCTGTATTGATTGAAGTCCTAAGGTTCAATCCTAGGTCAAGTGTAACTGTCCTTGTAAACTCTTCAGAAGGACCTTTATACAAACTATTAATCATTAAGTCTGCTCCAAAAGATACATTGTCTTTGGTTTTACCTTTAACTTTTAAGAGAAACATTGGTTCACGAAAAAAATCACCAGACATTATTGCTGTGGTTTTTCCGCTATTATTTGGGAAAACTTCTTGTTGATTTCTAACAAATCCTAAAAATCTATAATTTCCAGAAAAACTAAGTTGATCTATTGGATCTTTTATTTTTGCTTGATTGCTGGTAAAAACAGCATTTAAAACATCATGATTTTGAGAAAAATGAGTAGAATAGGAAAATAAAACAATTAATATTGAGACAATTTGTTCTTTTATATAAAATATTTGTCTCATAGTTTATATTTAACATCAAATATGAAGAAAATTATTTAACAAATGATAACTTTTTTTAAAA
>Ga0233438_10005280_pt1 | contig 10935 bp, 10 predicted proteins | sample SI_123_September_FD_182720 | JGI IMG/M metagenome (GOLD analysis project Ga0233438, IMG submission 182720) | Seawater microbial communities from Saanich Inlet, British Columbia, Canada - SI_123_September2016_10_MG | ecosystem: Environmental > Aquatic > Marine > Inlet | place: Canada: British... | reverse complement strand
GGAATACCATTGAGTTCAAATTCCTTAAGCCAGTAATATTTAAGGCTATCTATTCGCTCACCAAATATTGCTTTAGCAATTTCACCAGACCTTGGGCCCTGGAGTTGCAGTGGTGAAACATCAGGCTCACCTAAATTAACATCTAACCCAGAGTTAACCGCTACTCCTTTGGCCCACATCAAGATGTCGCTGTCAGCCAAAGAAAGCCAGAAATGATTTTCAGCAAGTCTTAATAGAACTGGATCATTCAACACGCCACCATTTTCATCAGTAATTAGTACATATTTACATTGTCCTACCGCACATTCTGAAAGATTTCTTGGCGTTAGTAGTTGGACAAATTGAGCCGCATCAGGGCCAGTTATTTCAACTTGGCGCTCAACTGCAACATCACAAAGTATTGCATCATTAACAAGATTCCAAAAGTTTTGAACAGGGTCACCAAAGTCTCTAGGAATATACATATGGTTATAGACCGAAAATCCCTTTGCTCCCCAACGCACAGTCGCATCAAAATATGGAGATTTTCTAACCTGTGTTCCAAAACTAAATTCTTTTTTCATAGCTACTAATAACCATTAAACAGAATGCAAAATAATACACATTTTTCAATATGTTGCAGATGTTTTTTTGGCGCTTTTTGACTACGTTATAAAGTTCGTTTTTCGAGTGAGTTCCGAAAGAATTTCGGGCCCATCAGCCCTTAAAATAACAATCTCTTCTAGGCGAACACCAAACCTACCCTGAAGATAAATTCCTGGTTCGATTGAGAACACCATTCCCTCATCTAGGACAACTTCAGAAGTTGCAGTGATATAGGGTGGCTCGTGAATATCAATGCCAAGACCGTGTCCCGTCCTATGAACAAAAAATTCTCCATACCCGGCCTCAGTAATAACATCCCTTGCTGCAGCATCTACATCTTTGGCCATAACTCCTGGTTTTGCTGCCGCCATTGCTGCTTGCACTGCACGTTCTACAATCGCATGAACCTCAAGATAATCTTTTGGCGGCTCACCCAGAACAGACATGCGAGTCATGTCACTTGGAAAAGTGCCTTTTCTACCCCCAATATCAATCAGTACTACGTCACCATTTTCTACTTTTCTATTTCCAGTATGATGATGTGGAAAAGCGCCATTTGGGCCAGACCCTACAATACAAAACTGAGGTTTTGCGCCTTCAGAAATAAAGTGTGTGTTAATTGCCTCACCTATTTCGAGTTCAGTTACACCTTTTTTAATTGCTGCAAAGCCAGCTTGCATTGCGCGATCATCAATCAATGCATTCTCTTTAAGGTTAACAAATTCATCAGCATCTTTGCGCATCCTGAGTGCGCCAATCGTAGAGTTAGTAAACTCATAGGTTGGTTTTGGTAATGCGTCAATAAGTATTAAAGCGAAGTGAGAGCGCATTGCCTCATCTATTGCAATATGTTTTGCATTTGATGAACCGGTAAAAATAAGAGCTTCAACCAGCGCTTTACTAGGACCGCTTTCATCATTCCAGCTAAACATTTTAATATCTGAACGCTTCATAGCATCTTCTGCATTAACCGATGGCATTAGAAACGCATCCTTTTCTAATCCCAACAAAAGCATGCAAGGCCTTTCATCAGGATAAGGGTTAAATCCTAAAAGCCATCTCATATGAGTTCCAGGACCCAGGGCTAATAGATCAACCTCGTTTTCCTTCATTAATTTTTTAAGTTTTAATAATTTATTTGACATAAGGTTTTTCCTATTATCGCTTATTATTATATTCGACCCTCGTCAAGCGCAAGACAGGCGGCTTGTGATTTGCCATAAGTTTCCATAACCGGCTCAGATGTTTTGCAGCTCTTTTGAGCATGTTGACATCGCGGGTTAAAAGTGCATCCACTTGGAGGCTCTATTGGCGAAGGCAACTCACCAGTAAGCTTTATGCGTTTTTTGTTTTTGTCTACATTGGTGCTAGGTGTTGCCGATAAAAGAGCCTGAGTGTAGGGATGCTTAGGAGTTTTAAAGATGACCTTACTAGGCCCTTGTTCAACAGGCTTGCCTAAGTACATGACTAAGATATCATCAGCAATATGACGCACAACGCTTAGATCATGAGAGATAAAAACATAAGCAAGTCCAAGTTCCTTTTGAAGCTCTATTAGAAGATTGATGACCTGTGCTTGAATAGATACATCGAGCGCTGATACAGGTTCATCAAGAACAACAACCTTTGGTTTTAATATGAGGGCTCTTGCTATTGCGATTCTTTGCCTTTGTCCACCTGAGAACATATGAGGGTAACGATGAAAATGCTCTTCCTTGAGGCCCACCAGTCTCATAATATCTAATGCCTTCTCTCTCCTTTCAGTAGCACTTAACTCAGTATTTATTAGGAGCGGCTCCTGAATAATATCACCCACTTTTTGCCTAGGATTTAGTGATCCAAATGGATCTTGGAAGACCATTTGAACTGTTTGTCTAAGCTTTTTAGACATTAGTTTGTCTTGTGAGTCTGCCATATCTATTCCGTCAACACTTAAATATCCAGAGGTTGGACTCTCAATCGATGTAAGAAGGCGAGCCAATGTAGATTTACCACAGCCAGACTCACCAACCACAGCTAGGGTTTGACCCTCAAATAAATCAAAGCTAACACCAGAGAGTGCCTTTAAATCTTGAGGTGCGTGAAGTAATCCATCTTTTATTTCATAGTACTTATGAAGATTGCGAGCTTTAATTATAGGTTCAGACATTATTGAGACTCCACTTTAAGAGACTCCTCTCCAAGAGGAAAGTGACACAATATTCCGTCATTTAGGTTTGGACTTTTTTCTTTACAAATGCTTGTCGCATACTCACATCTTGGACTAAATAGGCAGCCCTGGGGTCTATCCATCTGGCCTGGAACGACGCCTGGTATTGCATTTAAAAGTTTATCATTTGCCCTTTCAGGAAGAGCGTTTAGAAGTGCCTCAGAGTATGGATGTTTTGGTTCTTTAAATAACTGTTTTACTGTTCGCTGTTCAACCTGCTGACCCGCGTAAAGCACCACAACACGCTCCGCTGTTTCGGCTACAACGGCCATATCATGTGTGATTAACACTAACGCCATTCCTTGGCTCTTCTGAAGCTCTATTAATAACTCAAGTATTTGAGCTTGGATAGTTACATCTAAAGCTGTTGTAGGTTCGTCAGCAATAAGGAGTTTTGGCTGGCAGGCAATCATCATGGCAATCATGACTCTCTGACACATTCCACCAGAAAGTTGATGAGGGTATGAATTCAGTCGGCTCTGAGCAGCTGGAATACCTACCTGATTTAGCAGTTCTATTGCTTTGTTGTTATAACTTCTTCTTTTTCCGCCAAAATGCTGAGCTAGAACCTCAGTGATTTGATAGCCAACAGTGAAGCAGGGGTTAAGGCTTGTCATGGGCTCTTGAAAAATCATACTTATATCTTTGCCAATAATTTTCCTGCGTTCTTTATCCGACATGTTAAGCAAATCCTGCCCATCAAAAATCATATGGTCAGCGGTTACAGTAGACGTCCATGGAAGAAGTCCCATCATTGCAAGCATTCCAACGGATTTTCCAGATCCAGACTCTCCAACAACTGCTACAATTTCACCTTCGTCTATTGTTAGATTGATTCCATCAACTGCCCTCAGCGAGCCAGTTGCAGTGGCAAAATCAACAGTTAAATTTTTAATTTCTAATAGAGCCATTATTAAGACCTTTTAAGTTTTGGATCAAGGGCATCTCGCAAGCCATCGCCCACTAGGTTTATTGCAAGAACTGCCAACAAAATAGCAACCCCAGGAAAGGTGACGGTCCATGGTGCGTTCAAAATTAGATCTCTATTCTCAGCAATTAAAGTCCCCCACTCAGGGATTGGCGCTTGAGCACCCATGCCTAAAAAACCTAGCGCAGCAGTATCAAGAATGGCTGTAGAAAAGCTGAGTGTCCCCTGAACAATGATTGGCGCCATGCAATTTGGAAGAATGCTTACAAACATTAGTCGTGTTGGGCTCGCTCCTGCTACTCTACTTGCTGTGACATAATCACGATTTAATTCGGTTAACGTTGATGCTCTTGTTAGCCTCACAAAAGAGGGCGTATATGTAATTGCAATAGCAATCATTGCATTTAACAGTCCTGGCCCTAATACGGCTACGAGTACTAACGCTAATAGGAGCCCTGGCACAGCCATAATTGTATCCATCACCCGCATTATAAAAGTCTCAATCCAGCCTCCACGATAGCCTGCTATAAGGCCTAATAGGACCCCAATTGATAGAGACAAAACGACTACTACACAGCCAGCAAGCAAGGACATTCGCGACCCATGGATAATTCTTGACCACATGTCCCGACCCGCATAATCAGTTCCAAGGAAGAACTGCGCTTGCCCTCCTTCCATCCATGAGGGTGGAAGTTTTGCATACTCTCTGAATTGTTCAGCAGGGCCATGAGGGCTAATGACATCTGCAAATATGGCCATTAATATTACTAAAATTAAAAATATCAATCCTGCCACAGCAGTTTTGCTTACGCTGAAATAGAACCAAAACTCTTTCCATTGTTGGCTTCTTATTGAGGTCGCTGGCGTAGTCTCAGTATTCATGATTTAGACTTCTGATGAAGGATTCTAGGGTTTATTAGGCCATATAAAAGATCGACAATTAAATTAACAATCATAATGCTTGTCGCAATTAACAAGAGCCCACCTTGGACTGCAAAGTAGTCTCTACTAAAGACTGAAAATATAATCCACTTCCCGATCCCTGGCCATCCAAAAATAGTCTCTGTAAGAATTGCTCCAGCAAGCAACACAGCTACCTGAAGCCCTATAACTGTGACTACAGTAATCATTGCGTTTCTGAGCGCATGAACTCCAATTATTCTAAAGGTTGATAAGCCTTTTGCTCGAGCAGTGCGAACATAATCCTCGCTTAATACTTCGAGCATGGCTGAACGTGTTTGGCGAGCAATAACAGCGAGGGGTATTGTTCCCAAGACAATAGATGGTAAGACTAGATGATGAAGAGCATTTAAAAAAGAGCCTTCTTCGTCACTGAGAAGAGTGTCAATAAGCATAAACCCTGTCACTGGAGGCACATCAAATAAAAAAGAGAGTCTGCCAGACACAGGCGTAAGATGCAATGTATTTGAAAAAAGGATTATAAGGAGCAGGCCCCACCAAAATATTGGCATAGAGTAACCCGTCAAGGAGATGCTCATTATTCCTTGGTCTACCCAAGAGCCTCTTTTTATGGCTGCAATTATCCCCGCAGGAACACCAATAATGAGGGCAAATAAGATTGCACAGACTCCAAGCTCAGCAGTAGCAGGAAATAGTTCAAAAAACTCCTCAACGACAGGCCTATTCGTGATTAAAGAGGTGCCCAAATCTCCATGAAGTATGTCAGTCAAATAGTTTAGATACTGTTGCCATATCGGCTTATCAAAGCCAAGTTGTGCGAGAAGTTCAGCGTGTCTTTCTGTACTCAGTCCTCTTTCACCAGCAAGAACCTCAACTGGGTCTCCAGGAAGAACCCTGATAAAGCCAAAGGCAACCAGCGTGACGCCAAAGAATACTGGCACCAGCAACATTAGACGGTTAATTAAAAAGCGAAGCATAGTTACTTTGTGTGTGGCTTAAATTGGTAGGCTAAATAGCTACTAAAAAAACACGTAGCTATTAGGTCTAACAACTTAAATATAAATTGACGCGGATATTAGATATCCGCGTCAAAATGTTATTTATTTTAGGTCGACACCATCATAAAAGATGTGGCTTCCAAGTGGGTGAACTTTAAATCCTGTCACTTCAGCGCGAACAGGTTTAAATGCAACTGAGTGCGCAATAGTTACCCATGGTGCTTCCTCTTTGAAGATCTCCTGTGCTGCTTCATATAAAACAGTTCTTTCAGCTTGATCAGTTAACTGTCTTGCTTCATTTAGGAGAGAATCAAATTCCTCATGGCACCAGCGTGCACGGTTACCACCAGATTTGGCAGCGGCACAACCTAATAAAACACCCATGAAGTTGTCTGGATCACCATTGTCTCCAGTCCAACCCAATAACACTGTGTCGTGTTCGCCAGCATTTGAGCGCTTGAGGTACTCACCCCACTCAAATGTAACAATTTCAGCGTCAACACCTACAGCAGCCCAGTCAGCCTGAATTAGTTCAGCCATACGACGGGCGTTAGGGTTATAAGGACGCTGAACTGGCATCGCCCAGATATTTGTCTTGAGTCCACTTACACCAGCGGCGTCTAGCATTGATTTTGCACCAGCTGGATCATAAGCGTAATCTCTAACCGCATGGTTATAAGACCACATGGTTGGTGGAATTGGGTTTTTTGCAACAGAGCCCGCACCCTCAAAAACGATATCCAAGATTGCTTGCTTGTTGATAGCCATGCTTAGAGCTTGACGAACCATCTTTTGGTCAAATGGCGCCTTCTCAGTGTTAAATGCTAAGTAACCAACATTTAAGCCTTCTTGTTCTAGGACATTGATTTCTGGATCTGCCTGCATCTCTGCAACATCAGCAGGGTTAGGATAAGGCATCACGTGACATTCTCCTGCCTTAAGTTTTTGATAACGAACACTAGAGTCAGTAGTGATAGCAAAAACTAGCTTATCAATGTTAGATCTACCGTCCCAATAGTCATCAAAGGCTTCATAACGAATCATTGAATCCTTCTTGTAAGACTTAAAGACAAATGGGCCCGTACCAACTGGTTTGAAGTCAATATCAGCTTGATTCCCAGAGGCAGTCAAATTGTCTGCATACTCAGCTGATAATATTGAAGCAAAGTCCATAGCTAAATTTGAAACAAAAGGTGATTCAGGCTTAGTCAAAGTGAACTTAACTGTATGGTCATCAATTTTATCAATGGACCCAATTAATCCATCCATACCCATCCATCCAAAATACAAGTGCTCTCCACCTACAGCATAATAAGGATGATCTTTATCCCACTGTCTGTTGAAGCTAAACATGATGTCATCTGCGTTAAAGTCACGAGTTGGAGTAAAGTAAGGTGTTGAATGGAACTTGACACCTTTACGTAAGTTAAACGTGTACTCTAGTCCATCATCAGATGCAGACCAAGATTCAGCTAAACCAGGGATTACTTTTGTTGTGCCTGTCTCAAACTGGACAAGGCGATTGAAAATAGTTTGTGAAGAAGCGTCAAATGTCGTCCCGGCTGAGTAAAGCGAAGGTGTAAAGCCTTCAGGACTTCCTTCAGAACAAAAAACCATTGTTTTGGCTTGTGCTACTCCACTTAATGCCATACTGAGACCAAGCCCAGCGGCAAGTAGTGATTTTTTCATATATTTCTCCTTAATTTAATACCTAGTCTGGCTAGGTTATAGAATTGCTAAACAAAAAAAACCAACTAACAAAAATGTTTGTTGGTTTTACTACAACTATATAGTATCAAAAAACTTTGGTCAAGGTATTTCTCTTGTTCTAAGATAGATATACAGAATACATATGAGGTAATTAAACCTCCAAATAGAAGTAACTTTAAATTAATTAGCACGTCAAGTCTTAAGACTATCTGCCTGAAATTTTAGATCGAACGATCTGATAAGGGCGTTTTAAATATGTCACAGGAACACTCCAAACATGTACAAGCCTTGTAAATGGAAATATTAAGAAAATAGTCATACCTACCAGCATGTGGACTTTGTAAGCTATCCCAACATTTTCAATCAGAGAAGCGTTAGCCCTCAAGGTCGCAACACTCTTTAAGTATTCTGATAGAAGTAACATCTCAGACACATCTTTTTGGGATGCATGATGGTAAGAGTCAAAAATAGTATTTAAACCAAGGCCAGCTGTAACGACTATCAATAAAATGATAGAGGTGTCTCTTAAGCGGCTGATCGCCTTCACACGTTCATTTGACATACCATTCAAAGCGTTTTGGCGTCTTGAACTTGGAAATAGAGTAATTACTGCAGACAAACTCCTTTTTTCTCTACTTTCAGGTTTTAGGCGTCATAACACTTTTTAACTTTCGAATTATTTTTTGAGGAGATTATGGATATACTATTTAGCCCATTATTTATGGGCGCATTTTGTATAAGCATTTTTATTGCAGGCTTGGTCTTTGTTGGCCTTCTATTTAAAGAGCTTACTTAATATGAGTAATCAAGAGATTAGGGATATTCCAAAGTTAGTTGCTGTATGTTTGGGAGTAATGGCAGCGATGTTTATAGTTGTATATCTCGGAATATTAACATTGCTTCAGTATCTTCCTGCAGCAGAGTCTTTTGTCGGCTAGCCATAAAGTAAATCATTAACTGAAATAAAGATGAATTCGTACTAAATTCAAAAGATTCTTTTAGGTCGAAAGGTTTCTTAATTAGTTTCCATCTGGTTCAATTGGTTCAGGAGCTATAACATCTCGATTTCCAGCACTATTCATGGCGCTAACAATTCCACTTGACTCCATATCTTCAATAATTCTGGCCGCACGGTTGTAGCCAATTCGCATTCTTCTTTGAAGGCTTGATATGGATGCCCTTCTTGTTGATGTAACAATCTGAACAGCTTCATCAAAGAGTGGATCAAGTTCACCACTAGCTTGGCTAGATCCATTGTCACTCGTTGGCTCAGATTTGGGATTTAATATGCCATCTAAATAGTTAGGATTTGAGTGTTTTTTAAGGTGTTTGACAACTCTCAGTATCTCGCTATCTTCAACAAAGGCGCCATGAACTCTAGTGAGATGAGACATTCCTGGAGCCATATAGAGCATATCACCCATACCCAGGAGCTGTTCGGCGCCAGACTGATCTAAGATTGTTCTAGAGTCTGTTTTAGAGGAGACTTTGAACGATACTCTTGTTGGAATATTGGATTTGATAAGGCCCGTTATCACGTCAACACTCGGTCTCTGCGTGGCAACAATTAGATGCATACCTGCAGCACGTGCTTTTTGTGCAATGCGAACAATGAGGCTCTCAACTCGTTTTGATTTAGCTTTATCTTCTTGTGCTAGTGCACCCAACATGTCAGCGTATTCATCAATCACGATGACAATCAGAGGTAGCGCTTCAAGTTCTGGGTGCTTCTCTCCTTCTTTTGCAATTTCTGGATTAAAAGAGGGGTCTAAAAGTGGCTTGCCAGACTTTTTAGCGAGCCGCTGTTTTTCGTTGAATGATTCAATATTTCTAACGCCAAACTTTGCAAGGAGACTATAACGCCTTTCCATTTCATTGACGCACCACCAGAGCGCACTTGCAGCTTCATTCATGTTTGTCACTACTGGGGTTAGAAGGTGAGGTATGTCAGCATATGAGGCCAACTCTACAATTTTAGGGTCAATCATGATCAGTCTGACTTGCTCAGGTGAAGCTTTATAGAGGATACTTAAAATAATCGCATTGAGGCCTACTGACTTGCCCATTCCTGTCGCACCGGCTACCAGTAAGTGAGGCATTTTTGCAAGATCAACTACTACTGGTAAGCCATTAATATCCTTACCAAGGCCCATAGAGAGTGTAGATTTTGCCTTGGAAAAAGCCTCACTTGAGAGAATTTCTTTAAGGCCGATCATCTCGCGATTGTTATTTGGTATTTCAAGTCCAATGACTGGCTTTCCAGGAATCACATCCACGATTCTTACGCTCTCAACAAGAAGCGCTCTGGCGAGATCTTTGTTAAGGTTCATAATTTGACTGACTTTAATGCCAGGTGCTAGAGATATTTCAAATTGAGTGACAACAGGGCCTGGGGTGACTGCTGTGATGGTGACATCAAAACCAAAGTCTTTCAGCTTAATTTCAACTTGCTGACCCATTTCAACCAAAAACTCTTCTGTGTAGCCAAGACCAGAGTTATCAACATCATCAAGTAATGATAAGCCTGGCAGACCACCCGAAGTGCCAGATTTAAATAGGTTGCTGCCTTGTTCTTTTTGAGGCTTCTCAGCCTTCTTAGGTTTTTCAGCTTTCTCAGCCTTCTTAGGTTTTTCAGCTTTCTCTGCTTTATTGGTTTTATCTATTTTGACGGAGTCTGCAGAAGCGGGTTTAGAGCTAATGATTTCTGGCTTTATTTTTTCCTTCTTTGGCTTGTCTTGAGTCTTTTCTCTTGTATTGAGACGATTTTTGAACAGTGAGGTAGTAATATTTTTCCAAGAAGCGCTAGTCGCGATACTAAAACTCACCAGTATGATTCCAACATAAATGAGTGTTGAAGAGTCCCCAAAAAGGTCATAAAAGAGGAGCTCATGCATTGATTTACCGATCATCCCGCCAGCCAAAAAGGTTTCTTTTAGTCCATCCATCACTTTTATTTCAGGTGCATATTGATGTGCAAGCGCTGCAATAAAGAACAGCATTATAAAATAAGAAATGAGACGAATTAGGAAGGTAAGCTGGCTCTGCCTTTCTTTGTTTGCATCTCGATGAAAGTTATAGCCCAACCATATAACAGATATTGGAATTACATAAGAGACATATCCCAATATTCCAATGCTAATGTCACTTAAGTAGGCACCAAATATTCCTGCGCTATTCATTACTGGCTTGCTAAGGACTGCTCCCCCAGTCCAGGGGTCTTCAGACGGTGCACTTGTTATTAGTGCAATAAAAAAAACAGCCCCAGCAGTCAAAAGCAAAATAAAAATAGATTCGCTGACGAGTTTTGAGCGCGGATTATTTATAGGGGTATTTTGAGTGGTTCGTTTATTATTTTTTTTCAAGACAGCTTATAATACTCATTTGATTAATTAGTATAAAGTATTTCATTATGAGTGATATTAAACATTGTCGAGTTTTGATTGTTGGATCAGGCCCTGCTGGTTATTCTGCCGCAGTCTACGCGGCTAGAGCTAACTTAAATCCAGTGATTGTTAGTGGGCTAGAGCAAGGTGGTCAATTAATGACTACGACTGACGTTGACAATTGGCCTGGGGATCATGATG
>Ga0233438_10005276_pt1 | contig 10939 bp, 13 predicted proteins | sample SI_123_September_FD_182720 | JGI IMG/M metagenome (GOLD analysis project Ga0233438, IMG submission 182720) | Seawater microbial communities from Saanich Inlet, British Columbia, Canada - SI_123_September2016_10_MG | ecosystem: Environmental > Aquatic > Marine > Inlet | place: Canada: British... | reverse complement strand
GCCTATGATGGAGGCACTAAGGATATGAATCTCGAAGCACTGAAAGAGATTCGCCGTGAGCATGGAACATTAGTAGAATGAGTGCAAACCAACACTTATAAAAATGTAGCCTAACGATACAATATTTTTCACTACATACACTATAATGTTTGTAGTGGAATATTATCATGCTTGGCATATATGTAATCATCACTCTCATTGTTCTCATGGTAGCGTATGCTGGCGTGGAAGAAACTATGCGCTTATTCGCTTATGCTGATCTTGTGATCAGGTATCAGTGGATTAAATTTAAAATGTTTTTGATGAAACGTAAATTAGAACAACAACTTATAAAGGATCTACCTGACTTCAATAAACTCGCAAAGGAATTAAAAAATGACCAACGATAAGGAACTGTCTGATCTTAAATTACAAAGAAAAGAATGTCCCAAGTGCCATGCGGTCTGGATTAATGGCACACATATTTGGTCTGGCACTGGTGCTAAAGGTAATGATCTAGATCTTGCTGGTCTCGTTTGTAACAATTTGGGAGATAATACATGTATTAATCCAGTAAGAGGAATGGAAGGTGGAGATACGTGGAAAAAACGACTAGAATTTTTAGAAAATTTAGAAGAAGAGAATAAAGATAAATACTAGTGGTGAACTAGGTTTTTGTTTTGGCAACTGGTACTGATGTATACTTGGGTAATCCCAACCTGAAAAAGGCTGGGACCCCAATACAATTTACAAAGAAGCAGATTGATGAGTGGATCAAGTGTAAAAATGATCCTATTTACTTTGCGATGAACTATATAAAAATCATCTCTCTTGACGAAGGTTTGGTGCCTTTTGAGATGTATGATTTTCAAAAAAAGATTTTGAGTGATTTTCATGAAACAAGATTCAACATCGCAAAGCTCCCAAGACAAACAGGAAAGTCTACTACGGTTGTCGCTTATCTTCTTTATTATGCAATTTTTTACGATAGTGTTAATATTGGTATTCTTGCAAACAAGGCATCTACCGCTAGGGAACTGCTAGGAAGATTACAACTTGCTTACGAGAATCTACCAAAGTGGATGCAGCATGGTGTATTGGTATGGAACAAAGGTAATGTGGAGTTAGAGAATGGCAGTAAGATATTGGCAGCTTCTACATCTGCGAGTGCTGTCCGAGGCATGTCGTTTAACATTCTCTTCCTCGATGAGTTCGCATTCGTTCCAAACCATGTTGCGGAGCAATTCTTTGCCTCTGTTTATCCTACTATTACTTCTGGTAAATCAACGAAAGTAATTATTATCTCTACGCCTAATGGCATGAATCACTTCTACAAGATGTGGGAGGATGCTAGGAGAGGTAAGAATGATTATACTACTAATGAAGTTCACTGGTCTCAAGTTCCTGGCAGAGATGCTAAGTGGAAAGAAGAAACGATTAAGAACACATCTCCAAGACAGTTCGCACAAGAGTTTGAATGCGACTTCCTTGGATCTGCTGATACTTTGATTAGTCCAGCAAAGTTACAAACTATCCCATTCGCAGACCCAATTAAATCAAATGCTGGACTTGATATCTATGAGAGAGTCGAAAAGGATCACGAATATATTATTACTGTCGATGTTGCCAGGGGAATTGGTGGCGACTATTCTGCTTTCCTCGTGTTTGATATCACCACGATGCCGTATAAGATCGTTGCAAAGTACAGAAATAATGAGATTAAACCTATACTGTTTCCCTCAGTAATCTTTCAAATTTGTAAAGAATATAATAACCCATACGTTCTGGTAGAAGTAAATGATATTGGTGATAGTATCGCTGCTACTCTTAATTACGATCTTGAATATCCTAATGTACTTATGTGTGCGATGCGTGGTAGAGCAGGTCAAGTCGTGGGACAAGGATTCTCAGGAACAAAAACCCAACTAGGTGTCAAGATGAGTGTAACGGTCAAGAAGATCGGTTGCTCTAATCTCAAAGCTATTATTGAAGAAGACAAATTAATATTCAACGACTTCCAGATCTTTCAAGAACTTACTACGTTCGTACAAAAGAAGCAGGCGTGGGAAGCAGATGAAGGATACCATGACGACCTTGTAATGTGTATGGTTCTCTTTGCGTGGTTGGTCATGCAAGAGTATTTTAAAGAGATGACAGATCAGGATATCCGAAGAAGAATCTATGACGAACAACGTAATCAAATAGAACAAGACATGGCTCCATTTGGTTTCCTTGATGACGGTATGGGTGATGATACTTTTGTTGATGGAGATGGAAACCTTTGGGAATATGGAGACAAGCAAGAAGAAGTCGGATACATGTGGAACTACTAATGAATATTGAAGACCAATTTTCATTAGAACATATTCTATTCAAAGAAAGAAAATGTAGATCATGTGGGATTAAAAAAGATCTTATAGAAGATTTTTATCTAACGAGAAAAACTAAGAAAGGACATCCATCAGCATACGCCTACGAATGTAAAGAGTGTAATGTCAAAAGGGTTATGGAATCTAGAAAAAAGAGGAAAGATAAACCAGACATACCATATGATCCTGTCCCTAGATTCGGACCAGAAATTTATCCTGACTGGTAGTTCATGCACAGTTCACCACCAGTGAAACATTCAAAAATCTAAATACCTTTAGATAAATTTGATATCTAAAGAGGTATAAAACATGGCAAGTCAAGTCTCGCCTGGTGTTGTTATTAGAGAACGTGATTTTTCCAATGCTGTTGTAGTAGGAGCCACCGCTATTCGTGGTGCTATTGCTTCTTCATTCCGCACTGGTCCAGTAGGCAAAATTGTAAACATTGGTTCCGAAAGAGAACTTATTGATGTGTTCGGCACACCATCCGAGGCTAACGCTGGAGATTGGTTGGTTGCTTCAGAATTCCTCCGCTACGGCGGACAACTCGCAGTTGTTAGAGCAACAACTAGTGTTTTAAATGCTACTGAAAGTGGTAGTGGTGTTCTTATCGGTGATAAGGATGCTTTCGATGCTGGCGTAACTTCCGAGAAGTTTGCTGCTCGCTATGCTGGTGCTGACGGCAACAACCTTAGCGTTGTAATCGTTGACCGTGGCGCTGATTATGTCATCGCAAAAACTGGTCATGGTTTAGCAGTTGGTGGCACGTATACAGACGATGCTGCTGTAGGACACGAAGTGTATGAAGTTATTAACGCTAATAGTTTCTCCATTGTAAAAGGTTCTGCTGTTCCAACTCCAGCAGCTGGTGATACAGCAACTGTTTGGGATTACAATTCACAAGCAATCGCTTCAACTGGTTTAACTTACAAAGCAATTGGTCCTCGTCCTGGTACTTCTGCGTATGCCGCAGAGCGTTTCCTTTCAAATGACGAAGTACACGTTGCTGTTGTTGATACAGCAACCAATACTATTGTTGAGAGACTAACGTATCTCACAAAATTAACTGACGGCAAAACTCCAGAAGGTGCTTCATCTTATTGGAAGGATTACGTAAATCAGTATTCCAGATATGTCTATGCTGGTGTTGGTCTTAGTTCTGCTGAAGTAACAACTGTTGGAGAAGATCCCGGTGCTGCTGCTGCATCTTATGGTGCTACTGCTGCTTCCCCACTAGAACTAGCAAGAATTCTGCCTACTGCAGGTGGTGCTTTAACTGGTGGTACTGATGACTACGCATATACTGCTGGTGAAATCCAAGCAGCATATGATGAGTTCCTAGATACAGAGCAAACAACTGTTGACTTCGTTTTGATGGGTGGCAATGCTGCTAACGAAAACGATACTGTTGCTAAAGCACAAGCAGTTGCTGCTATTGCTAACAGCAGAAAAGATTGTGTCGCATTCCTTTCTCCTTGGACTGGTACTCAAGTAGCTACTTCTGGTGGCACTGCTTTGACTCCAGCATTACAACTATCAAACACAATAGCATTCTTTGATAACATCAGCTCTTCTTCATATGTTGTTTTAGACAGTGGTGTTAAGTATACATACGATCGTTTCAATGACAAGTATCGTTACGTAGGATGTAACGGTGATGTTGCTGGTGTATGTGTTTCGACTTCTTCTATCCTCGATGACTGGTTCTCACCTGCTGGTCTAAATCGTGGTGGTATTCAGAATGTTGTAAAACTTGCTTTCAATCCAAACAAAGCACAACGTGATGATCTTTATACAAATAGAATAAACCCAATCGTCTCAATGATCGGTTCTGGTCCTGTTCTATTTGGAGATAAAACTGCTCTTGCTTCACCTTCCGCATTTGACAGAATTAACGTTCGCCGTTTATTCCTCAACGTTGAGAAGAGAGCAAGAGGACTCGCAGAAAGCGTACTCTTTGAGCAAAACGACAGCACAACTCGTGGAGCATTTGCTGCTTCAATGACTTCTTATCTTGCTGAAGTTCAAGCACGTAGAGGTGTTACAGATTTCTTGGTTGTTTGTGACGACACAAACAATACTCCAGAAGTCATCGACAGAAATGAGTTTGTCGCTGAACTCTACCTCAAGCCTACACGCTCCATCAATTATGTAACAGTTACAGTAACTGCTACTAAGACGGGCGTTTCGTTTGCTGAAGTCATCGGTAGATGATAATTAATTATAGAGAAAAAATTACGAGATAAACAACAATGGCACTGTCAAACGTTTCTAGTTTCTTACAAACTATCGGTCAGGGCGTTAAGCCCAACATGTTCCTGGTGGACGTTCAGTTTCCTGACGCTCTTTCAAAGGGCGGTGAGGATCTGAACCTTACAAATATTCTTTGTAAGTCCGCTGCTCTACCAGGTTCAAATCTAGGTGTGATCGAAGTTCCTTTCAGAGGAAGAACAGTCAAAATCGCAGGTGATCGCACCTTCGATACATGGTCTGCTACTTTCTTCAATGATAAGGACTTCAAACTTCGCGCATTCTTTGAAGAGTGGGCAAACAACATCAACACCCACGAAGCAAATACTTCACCTCTCTTCACTCCATCAACCACTTCTGGTTACATGGCAGATCTTTCTGTCAAGCAACTTGAAAAAGATGCTAGCGAAGAAGGATCAATTCTCAGAGAATATACTCTGAAGTACTGCTTCCCAACTAATGTTTCTCCTATCGATCTTGCTTATGATAGCAATGATCAGATTGAAGAATTCACTGTTGAGTGGCAGTATTCTTACTTCACTGCTCAAGCAGGATCCAGAGATGGTGTTTCTGGCATTGGCGTGGTCTGATAAATAGTTGGAAGCGCACAAGTTAAATAGATAATCATGAGTCAGTTATTTGGCTTCCAAATTAACAGAAAAGAGGGGCAGCGAGGTCAATCTCCTGTCCCTCCTTCTGCTGAAGATCCAGTTGCAGTAGCAGCAGGTGGATATTATGGAACGTATGTAGATACGGACAATCAAGCTCGTAATGAGTTTGAGATGATCCGTCGTTATCGTGATATGGCAATTCATCCTGAGGTGGATAGTGCTGTAGATGAAGTTGTTAACGAGTTTATCGTAAGTGATGCTTACGATTCTCCTGTAGAAATTAACTTAGATAATCTAGGTGTTGGTGCTGGAGTAAAAACTAAAATTCGTAATGAGTTTGAGTATCTCAAAAGACTTTTAAACTTCGACAATCGAGCACATGAGATTGTCCGAACTTGGTATATTGATGGACGTTTATTTTATCATAAGGTTATCGATTTAGATAATCCCAGAAAAGGTATTACAGAACTTCGTTATATTGATCCGATGAAGATCAAGAAAGTTCGTCAAAAAATTGACAATACTCCAAAAGATTCTCTAGCGAAAGCAGCAATCAAAGGCACGGCGCTTGAGTATGAATATGGAACGTTTGTCGATTACTATCTGTACAATCCAAAAGGTTTCTATAAAGGCGGTGTCCTAGGACCGATTGGAGATATGTCTTTGTCTCAGGGTGTCAAGATGGCAACTGATTCAATTACATTCTGTCCTTCTGGACTACAAGATTTAAACAAAAGAATGACTCTTGGTTTCCTTCATAAGGCAATCAAGACTCTCAATCAATTAAGAATGATTGAAGATTCAATTGTTATCTACAGATTATCACGCGCACCTGAGCGTAGAATTTTCTACATTGATGTAGGCAATCTACCTAAGGTAAAAGCAGAACAATACTTGCGTGATGTCATGTCTCGCTATCGCAACAAGCTTGTGTATGACGCACAAACTGGCGAGATGCGTGATGACAAAAAGCACATGAGTATGCTTGAAGATTTCTGGTTGCCTCGTAGAGAGGGTGGACGTGGTACTGAAATTACTACGCTGCCTGGAGGACAGAACCTTGGAGAACTTAAGGACGTTGAGTATTTCAAAAAGAAATTATACAACTCTTTAAACTTACCACCTTCACGTCTTACTGACGATAGCAAAGGATTTAATCTTGGTAAAACTACTGAGGTTCTTCGCGATGAACTTAAGTTTACGAAGTTCATTGGTCGTCTCCGTAAGAGATTCTCTGAGATGTTCCACGACATGCTCAAGACTCAACTCATTCTTAAAGGAGTAATTTCTCCTGAAGACTGGGATGATATGAAGGAGCATATCCAGTATGACTATCTCTTTGATAATCATTTCAATGAACTAAAAGAAATTGAAATGATGAACCAGAGGATGATGACTGTCAGTCAGATGGATCCATTCGTTGGTAAATATTTCTCTGTTGAATATATCCGTCGTCATGTTCTAAATCAAAAAGATACGGAATACAAGGATATTGATAAGCAGATGAAAGCAGAGATTTCTTCTGGTCTCTCTATTGATCCAGCAGAAACAAATGCTATGGCTCAAATGACAGCAGCAAACACTGCCCTTGCTCCTGAAATTCAGGATCAGCAAGCGCAAGATGCTGCAGAAAGAGAGGCAATTTCTGCTGATGCTGCGGCAGAAAGAGAAGTATCTAAGGCAAAGAAAATGCCTTCACCTTCTACAAATAATAAATAAATTATACAGAATACTTATTATGGAACAACATAACCCTGAACCTGGCGTGGTAAATATCGTTGATAAGATCAGCGACAACGACAGGGCATCTGCTATTGATGCTATTCATGATCTACTTTTTGCTAAGGCATCTGATGCTATGGCAACATACAAGCAGGTTGCCGCGAATACATTCTTTGATGAACCCACCGAAACAGAAACCGATGAAACTGATAACGGAAACGATTGAAAACGTCAAAATCCTTACTGAGGAAAGAGACGGAAAGAAACTTCTTTATATTGAAGGAGTATTTTTACAGTCAGAACTAAAGAACCGTAATGGTCGCATGTATCCTTTCGATGTTCTCAACAATGAAGTTGAGAGATACAACGAAGAGTATGTAAAATCAAAGCGTGCTCTAGGTGAACTCGGACATCCCGATGGTCCTACTATCAATCTTGATAGAGTATCACATAGAATTACAAGTCTTCGCGCTGAAGGAAATAACTTCATTGGTAAGGCACAAATTCTTGATACACCCATGGGACAGATTGCTAAGTCTTTACTTGGCGAAGGAGTTCAGTTAGGTGTTTCATCCCGTGGTATGGGAAGCATCGAAAAACGTGAAGATACTTCAGTAGTTCGTGATGACTTCATGCTTACAACTGCTGCTGATATTGTAGCAGATCCTTCTGCTCCTGATGCTTTTGTAAATGGCATCATGGAAGGTAAAGAATGGGTATGGGACAACGGTATTCTCAAGGAATCAAAAGTTGATAAATACCAACGTTATATCAATGGCGCTCCGCGTCGTGAGTTAGAAGAGAGAACACTCAAGGTGTTTGAGGATTTCCTCGGAAAACTTTGATTTATAAATAAACTTAGATTAATTATTTACGGAAAATTACGAGGTAATCTCAAATGTCAGATATGTTAAATGAAAAATTTGAGGAGTTCGTTACCGAGCAAAAGGTGATTGTAGAAGCTGGCGATCCTATGCCAACAGTTTCTGCTAACATTATCCCCGGTGCTGGTAGCGAACCCTCTCAGGTTTCTGACGCGCAGACTGGTTCTGGCGGCAAGGATCCTATGCCTTCAGTTCAACCAGGTGTTGCTCCTGGACAATCTGCTGCTGCAGATTTAGGTGGAACTTCCACTGCTCCTAATGAGGATGATGACGACGGCGAAGAGAATCCTGGCGCTAAAGCGGCAGCACCTATTTCGCAAGTATCTGGCGATCCCCAACAGCGTGCCGGTAGTGCTGATCCTATGCCTACCGTTGGTGCTGATGTTGCATACGCAACTAGTACTGGACCTGCTGTTACTTACCCCATCAAGCCTTCCTTTGAAGAACTTGATGTTTCCGCTGATGTTGCCGCTCTAGTAGAAGGCACAGAACTCTCTGAAGAGTTCGCTGAGAAAGCAAAAGTCATTTTTGAGGCTGCTGTCAAAGCGAAAATCTCTGAGGAGTATGACAAACTTGTAGAGCACTTTGCTGCTGAACTCGATAAGCACGTATCATCTGCTAAGGCAGAACTTTCCGAGGAAGTAGACGGCACAGTGTCCTATGCCATCGGTCAATGGATGGAGCAAAACCAAGTTGCTATTGACCGTGGAATCAGAAATGAGATCACTACAGACTTCATCGCAGGTTTGAAGGGTCTCTTTGAAGAGCACTACATTTCTATTCCCGACGAGAAAGTCGATGTTGTAGAAGGTATGGCCGAATCTATTCGTGAGATGGAAACACGCCTTGACGAACAGGTCAAAGCAAACGTGAAATTACAAAATCGTCTTAATGAGTCTGCCAAACTCAATATTCTGTCCACCGTGTCAGAAGGACTAGCAGATACTCAGAAAGAAAAACTCGCAGCACTTGCTGAGGGTCTAGAGTTTGTCTCGGAAGAGTCATTCTCCAAGAAGGTTACGACCATCAAGGAGTCTTACTTCAAAGAGTCAATCGCTACCCCAACGGAAGTTGTTGATGAATCCCCAGTCGAAGGTGTAGATGATTCTAACCCAGTAATGGCGCAGTATCTGAAAGCACTTGATCGCTGGTCCTAATAATAAACCCCACATTTTTCAAACAAGAGCAAACAAATGTTTAATTCAAAAGCTCTAACCGAAAAGTGGTCTCCTGTTCTAAGTCATGAAGGCGCTGGTGCCATCAAAGACAACTATAGAAAGGCTGTTACCGCTGTTCTGTTAGAAAACACAGAAAATCAACTACGCGAAGAGCGTGGTATGATGCAAGAAGCTAGTACTGTTGGAGCTATCAGCGCAGCTGGTGGACAAGCACTAGGCGGTTCTGGTTTAACAACCAAGACTGGTGGACTTGCAGGTTTCGATCCTGTAATGATCAACCTTATCCGTCGCGCAGCACCCAACTTGGTTGCTTACGACATCTGTGGCGTTCAACCCATGAGCGGTCCTACTGGACTTATCTTCGCAATGAAGAGCCACTACAACACCAGAGCGGGCGCTGAGGCACTCTACAACGAGCCTGACACCAACTTCTCTGGAAACACTCAGGGTCCTGCATCCTACAACGATCCCGTATCTCCTCTTGGCGATGGCGGCACGACTGATGCTAACCCTGGTCTGCTTAACGACGCCACTGGCGGCGGCACAACTGCTGCTAACTACGAGCGCCAAGCAGGCAACATTGCTAGAGAAACAGCAGAAGTTCTTGGATCGGGTTCGACCTTGTTCAACGAAATGGACTTCAGCATCGAGAAGACTGCGGTCACTGCTAAGACCAGAGCTCTTCGCGCTGAGTACACTCTAGAATTGGCACAAGACCTTAAGGCAATCCACGGTCTTGATGCAGAGCAGGAACTCGCTAACCTATTGTCTAGCGAAATCCTTGCTGAGATCAACCGTGAGGTTGTTCGTACCGTTTACACCGTTGCTAAGCCTGGTGCTCAGAACAACGTTGCTAACGCTGGTGTATTTGACCTCGACGTTGACAGCAACGGTCGTTGGTCGGTTGAGAAGTTCAAAGGACTTATGTTCCAAATCGAGCGCGATGCTAACGCTATCGCACAAGAGACTCGTAGAGGAAAGGGCAACTTCATCGTCACTTCTGCTGACGTTGCTTCTGCTCTTGCCATGTCTGGCACACTCGACTATTCCTCAGGTCTAACTGGTTCTGGTGGTCCTTCCATCGGTGATGTTGATGACACCGGAAACCTTCTAGTCGGCACCATGAACGGTCGCATTAAGGTCTATGTTGATCCTTACTCTGCTAACGTTTCTAACACCCACTACTACGTAGTTGGTTATAAGGGTTCTTCCCCTTATGACGCAGGACTATTCTACTGCCCCTACGTTCCCCTCCAGATGCTTCGCAGCATCGATCCTCAGACCTTCCAACCTAAGATTGGTTTCAAGACCCGCTACGGCATGGTCAGCAATCCTTTCGTTGAGTCTTCTGCAGGAACTCCTGATGCTGAAGCACTTACTGCTTCTAAGAACCAGTACTACAGACGTGTTCGCGTTGCGAACCTCGCCTGATATCGGTTATTACGAAATCAACACAGGGACGCTGCGGCGTCCCTTTTTTTGTGCTTAAATAGAAGTAGTAAATCCCTATCGTTATGCCTCGTGGTCGCCTACACAAAACAGATATGCTTGCAAAAGTATACAAATTAAAAACTGAACTATATGATAAAGAAATGAATCCAGGCATGACAGGTCAATGGTATGACGGAGCTCATGATTCGCTAGATAAGATATTAGATATTATAAACGAATACGCCCAATGAATCCTTCATTAGTATTACTCTTGTGTTTATCGCCAATGGCGGTTATTTTTATTATACTCAAGTTGTCTATGTGGATAACAGAAACAGCATCATTTCGTGCTGAAACTGATAAACTAAAACGTATGCAACATGGTCCCTATGAATTTTGGGATGAAGAAGAGGAAGACGAATGGACTTAAAAATATTACATAAAAGAATTAATAAAATGAAAACTAAAACTTTGATGGAAGAACCATGTCCTCTGTATGAACCAGAGTGGGAAGA
>Ga0233438_10005274_pt1 | contig 10942 bp, 7 predicted proteins | sample SI_123_September_FD_182720 | JGI IMG/M metagenome (GOLD analysis project Ga0233438, IMG submission 182720) | Seawater microbial communities from Saanich Inlet, British Columbia, Canada - SI_123_September2016_10_MG | ecosystem: Environmental > Aquatic > Marine > Inlet | place: Canada: British... | reverse complement strand
ATTCTTTTCTTGGTCATAATTGATGTCTAATTAAAACTAACATTATGGCAGTCTTTTCTGGAGAAGTAACAATCAAAGTGAAGTTCAAGAATCTTAAAGTAGCTGTTGGGTATGGAATGACCTCGGCAATTATCAAACACAAGTGTGTAGAGCAAGCCTACGCTATATCTCCATGGTCAAAAATGAGAGACTCTAAAGATGAAAGGTTTGAGGTTATAATTGAAAGGGAAAAGGTTTCTGATTATAAATAACTGAAGATGATGTTTTTGTGTTTGCTCAGCAAGGGTTAGTGTATAGAAATTAGCTATTAAGTTCACATTTTCATAGCTTTAAAGGCTTTTAAACAACTATAAATTTCATGAGTAATTCAACTACATTCGAACAAAAACTCTTTAAAGCAGCTGACAAGCTAAGAAAGAATATTGATGCTGCAGAGTACAAGTATGTTGTGCTTGGATTAATCTTCATCAAGTATATCTCAGAAACCTTCAGTGAACTATATGAAAAGCTTGAAGCAGATGAGTATTCAGATCCAGAAGATAGAGACGAGTATTTAGCTGAGAATGTATTCTTTGTTCCCTCAAACGCAAGGTGGTCTCATCTTCATGATAATGCCAAACTACCTTCAATAGGAGAGATTATAGACGAGGCTATGGAGGCAATTGAAAAGGAAAACAAAGAACTTAAAAACGTACTTCCTAAAGTGTATGGCAAAGCTAACCTTGACAAAGCATCATTAGGACAACTCATTGACCTCATCTCTAATACTGAGCTCCAAGCAGAGAATGAAAAGTCAAAGGATCTATTTGGTAGAGTGTATGAATATTTTTTAGGTGAGTTTGCCAATGCAGAGGGTAAAAAGGGTGGTCAGTTCTATACCCCTAAGGCTATCGTAAAACTTATGGTTGAAATGATTGAGCCCTATAAGGGAAGAGTTTATGACCCTGCCTGTGGCTCAGGAGGGATGTTTGTTATGAGTGAGAAGTTTGTTACTGAGCATCAAGGAAATATTAGCGACATTACTGTTTACGGACAAGAGAGTAATCAAACTACTTGGAAGCTATCTAAGATGAACTTAGCCATTCGTAATATAAACTCACAATTTGTTAATTGGAATACGGAAGGCTCTTTTCTAAAAGATGCACACCCAGATTTAAAAGCAGATTTTATCTTAGCTAATCCACCATTTAATCAGAAAGAATGGGGAATAGATATTCTTCAAGATGACGCACGTTGGAAGTTTGGTATGCCTCCTAGTGGAAATGCCAACTTTGGATGGATGATGCATATGCTTTATCACCTAGCACCTGGCGGAGTGTTATCAACAGTTCTTGCTAATGGTTCCCTTAGCTCAAACACTTCAGGCGAGGGTGAGATAAGACAGAGATTGGTTGAAGAAGATTTGGTTGAGTGTATCATTGCTCTTCCAAAGCAGCTATTTTACAATACAGGTATTCCTGCATGTCTTTGGTTCTTAAGAAGAGAAAAGGCGAATCACAGTAAAGAGGTTTTATTTATTGACGCTTCTGAGATGGGTTTTATGAAAGATCGAGTCCATAGAGATTTAGCTGATGAGGATATAGACACCATTACAGACACCTACCATAACTGGAGAAAAGGAAATGGATATGAAGACGTAAAAGGTTACTGCAAGAGTGCTACAATCGAAGAGATTCAAAAACATAAGCATGTGCTTACTCCTGGAAGGTATGTTGGTATTCCTGATGAAGAGGATGATGGGATTCCTTTTGAAGAAAAGATGGCTGACTTATCTGCTACTCTTAAAGAACAAATGGAAAAGGAGGCTGAGCTGAATAAAGAAATTAAGGATCAACTTTCTAATATTGGAGTGAATCTTTAAGTATGGAGGATGAAACAAAAATAACTGAAGGCTGGATTGATACCAGAATTGGAGATATTTCAGACGTAAAGGGGGGTAAGAGAATGCCAAAAGGTTCTGTTTTAACGACTGAAACAACTAACCATCCATATATTAGAATTACAGATTTTGAAGGAAACTCAATAAACAAAAATAATCTGCTATTTGTACCAGAGAATGTATTTGAAAAAATATCAAGGTATATTGTTAATTCTGGAGATGTAATAATCTCAATTGTAGGGACAATAGGTCTTATTGGAAAGATTGTCAAAGATTTAGACAATGCCAGCTTAACGGAAAATTGTGTGAAGTTGGTAAATCTAAGAAATGTTTTTCCTAACTATCTATATTATTATTTATCGTCAAAAAAGGGTCAAAATGAAATATCAAAAAATACTGTTGGGGCTGTTCAAAAAAAACTTCCAATTTATGGTGTGCAGAATATAAAAATTATATTACCGCCCCTTCAAGAACAAAAAGCCATTACCAAAGTCTTATCAGCATTTGATAATAAAATAGAGCTATTACAAGCCCAAAACAAGACCTTAGAAACTATGGCTCAAACCATTTTTAAGGAGTGGTTTGGGAAATATCAAATTGGTGATGAATTACCTGAGGGATGGAGACTTTGTGAACTTGGAGATATTGTATCTAAATCAAACACAGGTGCGGACGCTATAAAGAAAGCACCAATTGTAGCGGAGGACACTGGGTTTCGTTGTTTAAGAATAGGGGATTTAAGTAATAATAGAAGTTTCGATGATTGGGGTTTTACGAGTGTTACTGAAAAAAATTTTAAACAATTTCAACTTAAAAAATATGATATAGTAATTACCAGGACTAGTATTCTTGGATTGAATAAGTTAATCATGGAAGATCTGAATGCAGTGTACAATAATGGTTTAATTAAAATTAGTTTAGTTGAAAATGTAAACCCCTTTTTCATCTTCAGCTATTTCAAGAGTAAAAGATATAGAAACTACATTAGCATGATTAATAATGATACTTCAACAAGACCAAATATGAAAATTGATTATCTATTAAGGTTTCCAATCATTCTTCCTACAAGGGATTTAGAGGTTAAGTTTTCGAAATTTATGGGGTCAGTAATGTTGAAAATTTCAAAAAACAAAAATCAAATCCAATCCTTGAAGAAAACTAGAGACACTCTACTTCCAAAACTAATGAGCGGTCAAGTTAGAGTTAAGAATATAAAACATACTGCTGATGCTTAATGAAGACCTCATAGAGATGGCATTTATTGATCAGCTAACTGCTCAAGGATTTGAGTTTCATAACGGTCCAGACATAGCTCCTGATTCAGATAATCCACAGCGTAAAAACTTTGACAGTAAGTATGAGGGTTGAAAATAACATACCAGAAGGTTGGTTAGAAAGTATATTAGGTGAAGTTATTTCTACGAACGATGAATCCTTATCTAAAAACTATCCTCATCAAGAAATAATATATATTGATACTGGATCAGTAACAAAAAATAAGATTGAAGCACACCAAGTTTTCAATTTAAAAGAAGCTCCAAGTCGAGCAAAAAGATTAGTAAGAGATGGTGACATAATCTATTCAACAGTAAGACCAGATCAAGAACACTATGGTTATTTGGTAAGTCCTCAAATAAATTGTGTGGTTTCTACAGGATTTTGTGTCATTAGGGCTAAAAATGATTCTGACTCAAAGTTCATTTATTATTTTCTAACTCAAAGATCAGTAACAAAGTTTCTTCATACCATAGGAGAACAAAATGCTTCTACATATCCTTCAATTAATCCTCATGATATTGAAAAGCTTGTTACATATTTACCACCCCTCCCAGAACAAAAAGCCATAGCCAAAGTCTTAACTGCTTTTGATGATAAAATTGAGCTATTACAAGCTCAAAATAAGACCTTAGAAACTATGGCTCAAACCATTTTTAAGGAGTGGTTTGGGAAATATCAGATTGGAGATGAATTGCCTGAGGGATGGAGAGTAGGTAAGTTGGGAGAAGAATTTAAAATAATTATGGGTCAGTCCCCCTCTGGAAGTAGTTATAATGAACTTGGAGAGGGGGATGTTTTTTTTCAAGGTAGGGCAGAGTTCACTTCAAGATTCCCCAGCGTACGTCTTTTTACGACAGAACCTAAACGCATGGCATCGAAATTTGATATTTTAGTAAGTGTTAGGGCTCCAGTTGGTGATATAAATGTAGCACATACTAATTGTTGTATCGGTAGAGGTTTAGCTGCAGTTTCAAGTGAAAATCAATCTTATTCATTGTATAAATTAAAACACTTGAAGCCAATTTTTGATCTTTTTGAATCTGAGGGAACTGTATTTGGGTCAATAAATAAAAGCTCATTTGAAAGTATCGAAACAATTATTCCTAAAATCGACAGGGTTAAAGAATTTAACGATCATATAAAATCAACAGATCTTAAAATCTATGAAAACTACAACCAAATCCAATCACTCACCAAAACAAGAGACACCTTACTTCCAAAACTAATGAGTGGTCAGGTTAGAGTTAAAAACTTAAAACAAACAGCAGATGCTTAATGAAGACCTCATAGAGATGGCATTTATTGATCAGCTAACTGGTCAAGGATTTGAGTTTCATCATGGTCCTGACATAGCTCCTGATTCAGATAATCCTCAGCGTAAGAACTTTGATAGTGTTGTTTTAGAAAACGAGCTTTTAAAAGCGATTGAGAAACTTAATCCAGGAGTACCATCACCAGCAATTACAGAAGCACATCAAAAAGTACTGAACTTAGGCACAGAGGATATAATGGAAAACAACGAGCGTTTCCATAACTATCTTACTAGTGGAGTTCCTGTCGAGTTCACAAAAGACGGTTCAGCTAAGGGAGTAAATGTAGACCTATTAGATATAGAAAACCCAGAAAACAATTCCTTTTGGGCGGTCAATCAGCTTGTCATAAAAGAAAACAATGTTAACAGAAGACTCGATGTGGTTATTTACATCAATGGTCTTCCACTTGTTGTAGTAGAACTAAAAAATGCCACCAGAGAAAAGGCAACGATTCGTAATGCCTACACCCAAATACAAAACTATAAAAAGGATGTACCAAGTATCTTTTTCTACAACGCACTTTGTGTTATCTCTGATGGTATAGATGCTAAAGTTTCTAGTCTCTCAGCTCCCTTTACTCGATATTTAAGCTGGAAGGCTAAAGAGGACGCTGGAGTTCAAACAGATCTTCAGGTCATGACAAAGCACATGTTTGATAAGAGAGTTTTACTTAACCTTATCAGATACTGCACGGTCTTTGAGGCAGAGGAAAAGAAGGATGAAAAAACAGGTCTTGTCTCTATATCAAAGATCAAAAAGGTAGCAGCGTATCACCAGTATTATGCAGTTCAAAAGGCGGTTAATCAAACTATAAGAGCAACTGATGCTGAGGATGGAGATCGAAAAGTTGGAGTGGTATGGCATACTCAAGGAAGCGGTAAGTCACTATCAATGGTATTCTACAGTGGACAGATAATCACTCATCCAAAGATGAAGAATCCAACCATTGTGATCCTAACTGATAGAAATGATTTGGATGATCAATTATTTGGAACCTTTGGTAACTGTGTTGGACTCTTAAGACAAACTCCAGTTCAAGCCAAAAACAGAGACCACATCAAGGAGCTTCTCAAAGTCTCTGGAGGTGGGGTAATTTTCACAACAATCCAAAAGTTTAGCCCTGAAGAAGGGAGTGTTTATGATACACTTTCTGAGAGAACCAATATTGTTGTTGTAGCAGACGAGGCTCACAGGAGTCAGTATGGATTTAAAGGGCGTCTGGTCGAGGTAGAAGAAGGTTCAGAGATACGCTATGGAAACGCTAAGTACATGCGAGATGCGCTGCCTAACGCCTCTTATATTGGGTTTACAGGAACACCTATAGAGAAGGAAGATAAGTCTACTCCTGCAGTCTTTGGAGACTATATAGACGTCTATGATATAAAGCAAGCGGTTGATGATGGAGCTACTGTTCCAATTAGTTATGAAGCACGCCTGGTTAAGATAAAATTAGAAGCTAAAGCTACTACTGAAATTGATGAACTGGTTGGTGAGATATCCGATATTCCAGAAGACCAGTTAGAGAAATCTAAAAAGAAGAACGCCACAATCAATGCCATAGTTGGTCACCCAGAGAGACTAAAAGATGTTGCTTCAGATATAGTATCTCACTTTGAAGCGAGACAAAAAGCATTTGAAGGGAAAGCCATGATTGTGGGCATGACTAGACAGATTTGTGTTGATCTATATGCTCAGATCATAAAGCTACGTCCTGATTGGCACAGTGATGATCTGGAGAAGGGTAGCATCAAGCTGATCATGACAAGTTCATCGGATGACCCTGAGAGTTTCCAGTCTCACAGAACTACAAAACAACAGCGTAAAGAACTAGCTATTCGAATGAAAGAACCCAGTGACGAATTAAAACTGGTGATTGTTAGAGACATGTGGCTTACAGGTTTTGATGCGCCAAGTATGCACACTATGTATGTAGATAAGAAGATGCAAGGGGCTAATCTAATGCAAGCTATAGCAAGGGTAAACAGAGTATATAAAGATAAACCAGGAGGACTGATAGTCGACTACATTGGTATTGGACAGGAGCTAAGAAGCGCAATGGGAACCTATCTCCAAAGTGGAGGTGGTGGAAAAGCATTTGTAGATATTAAGGAAGCAATTGCCCTAATGAAAGAGAAGTTTGAGATCGTGGAGCAGATGTTTCATAGATATGACTATAAATCTTACTTCAAAGCAGAAACCAATATCAAACTTCAAATACTGCTTGGAGCACAGAACTTTATATTAGCATCTCAAGAATTAAAAGATCGCTTTTTAAAAGAGATTATGTTACTCTCAAAAGCCTTTGCTATGTCCACTCCAAGCTTTGAAGCAGATGTTATAAAAGATAAGGTAGCATTTTTCCAGGCCGTTAAGTCAAGGATTAATAAGTTCAGTCCTTCAGGAGGTAAATCAGATTTTGAGATTGACACAGCTATCAAGCAAATAGTAGACGAGGCATTAAGTAGTGATGGAGTTGTTGATGTATTTGAGGCTGCTGGAATTAAGACCCCTGATATAAGTATTCTGTCCGATGAGTTTTTACTTGAAGTACAGAATATGGAGCAAAAGAATGTTGCATATGAACTTTTGAAGAAGCTTCTAAACGATGAGGTTAGAGTTCGAAAGACCAAGAATATTTCTCAGTCTCGTAAGTTTTCTGAAATGATTGAAACTGCGGTTACAAAATATCACAACAACCAGATTGATTCAGCTCAAGTTTTAGAGGAGTTAGCAAAGATTGCTAAAGAAATGAGATTAGAGGATAAAAAAGCGTCCGAGCTTGGGTTAACAGAGCAGGAGTATGCCTTCTATAGTGTTCTAAATCAAAATGACTCAACAAAAATGTTGGAGGATCAGAAGATGAAAGAGCTTGTTCATCACATAGTAGACATCATCAGAAAGAATGCCACTGTAGACTGGAGTAAAAGAAGCGATGTAAGAGCTAAATTAAGGCTCACAGTACGTAAAATACTGATGAAGTATGGTTATCCTCCAGACCTTGCTAAAATGGAGGCAGATCGTGTTATAGAGCAGAGTGAGCTACTTGCTGAAAACCTAACTAGCTAGCTTTTTTTTAATGGGTAATTTACTTAAAAAGAGGATTTATCGGAATCAATAATATTCTGAAGAGCAATTGCAAAAGCGGAATAAAAATGTTCTGGATTTTGTTTGATATAGGTTGGTCCACTTGACCAGTCTGAGCCAAAAACCTCATCTATTTTCTCTACCCACTTATTGTATATTCTAATGGTATCAAATGCTCTTAAAACTTTAATATGCTCCAAGCATAATTTGGCAAAGAGTTTGGGATCATCATAATCAACATATGATATTGAAATACTTTTATCTTTTTGCCCTAGCATTGTTCTGGTGTAGCCTTCGTCTACTCCTAGTCTTCTAGCTGTTGTTGAAAATGTCTTTCTGGCAACTTTAAACGAAGGCATTTCGACTCTTGAAAGAGCACTGGAATAGGTTCCCCATATCTTTGAAAAAGTTTTTGGGTCAGTTTCTTTGTCTATGGTAAAGAGCTTTAAAAAGTCAACCTCTTTTGGATCCTTGTCTTTTATTCTCTCTCCATAGTTTGGATTTAAAGCATCGCCTTTAGTTAAAAAAGATGATTTTGGATGAGAGGCAGCAAGTAAAAATCTTAACAAGCCTATTAGATGCCGAATAGGAGGCAGGGTAATAAGAATTTTCATTGGAAAGCCAGTCTTGTGTCGTCCATGACGGTAAATATGGGGATTGCCTTGAAGTGTTATCTCTGAGCCTGAATCCTTTTGCTCATGCTCAATTCTTGAGGAAAAATTATAATCTAAGTTATGTGATGTTAGAGAAGTGATGTCAGCAGGATATAAACCTCTAGTAGCAAACATAAGTAGCCAAAAGCCAATTGCCTCAAGTTCATTGTAAGCTTTTAATCTCGCACTTTTATGATTTGATTTAATTACTACTTTATCAATTGCTTTATAGAGAACTTCAGCTGTTATGCTCTTTACTTTAAGGGTAATATCTTCTTTAGCTCTCCACTCCATATCAAACTCAAAAGCATGGAATATGTACTTGGTTCTTTTGGCGTAGTTACAAATAGCTTTGATGTCTCTTAAATACTTATTGTAAGTAGCTGCAGAACCTCCTTTTTCAATCACACCATTTCTTACAATCATCATATTATTAAATGTGATATCAGTAAAAAGAGGAACTTTGATTCCTGTATGGTGGGAGAAGTTTCCGATAGTATTTAAATAGTTTCTGATGGTTTCTGCTGATTTATCTCTTTTGCAAATAACATTTACAAACTCACGGATACTTTTGGAGCTCTCTGAGCCTGAGAGCATTCTTTTGGCAAGGTCAAAGCTAATTTGCTTAAGTAGATATTTTTGTTTTACCTCCTCTGTTTTAAGTTGGTATTTTTTGATCTCATGATTAAGTGAATCAGCACCAGCAGACGTGGGGTTAACCATATTAAAATTCTTATCCCAGTCTTGGGGTCTTACAAATAATCCAGGACACGTGATTTTTGTGTCTTTGTTTCCGTGTTTTAGACGAATACGAAGTGGTGCAGTACCATCAGCCTTTACTCTTCCCAAAAAGAACTTTAGAGTCATAAAAGTAAAGCTACAAAATTTGTCCCTAGATTTGTCCCTAATTAAAATAAATGCTCTCAAACCAACTGACTTTATTAGACTACCCACATTGTCAGTAAATACAATACTTAAAAGCCTATTAGTCCAGTGTTTTCAAGGGATAATAGCTAAAATTACACCCCAATATTACTGACTCATAATCAGTTGGTCCCTGGTTCGAGCCCAGGTGGGACCACTGCTAACTCCCTGATTATCAGGGAGTTAGTTATTTAAATACCCTATTGGGTTCCATTTAGGGTTCCATTTCAACTAATTTTAAATGTTAAAATGTGATTCAGCAGAATCACATTTTGGTTGAATCCGGTATTCCGTTTTTGGTGAAATAAAGCTACATTTTACTTTACTTTAATTAAAACCACGTACTTGGAAATCTCTTTTATCTGTTCAGTAAGTGGTAAAGATTCAAGCTTAGTGTTTGAAGGCAGCTCTATTGATTTAGGAAGAATGTCTATCAAGTTCAACACATAGCTTGTTTTAATAGAATAAGCTACATTATCAGCAACGTCTTTTCTTAAACCAGATGAATTAATACCAATTAAATTTCCTTTTTCATCAAACAATGGTCCTCCGCTATTTCCGCCTTGAATAGGAGCAGTAATTTGATAGGTTGTTATATTACCATCAAAACCTGTTTTAGAACTAATCATTCCATCTGTTACTTTAATCTCCTTACCCATAATTGATAATGCCATTGGGTATCCAAAAGCATAAACTTTAGTGCCTACATCACTACTTCTTGTCTTAAAGTTGTAGGGGAGTTCATCAACTCCATCAAAATTCATGTCAAATATCTTAAGTATAGCTAAATCATTTGTTTTATCTACCTGAACTATTTCAGCATTAAATTTTTGAACTTCATCATTTAAAATAAACTCTACTTCAATTTCATCGGCATCTTCAATAACATGGTGATTGGTAATAATATGTCCTGATTTAGAAATAATAACACCAGAACCATTGCCGGCCCATTCACCATTAATGAGCCTATTTTTGATAGGCCCTTTTCTTTTTAGTTCAGAATTGTATTTATAATTGTAAGAGGTTAACCCAGAAATAGATTTTTTTATACCAGATGATAAAAGCCCACAACTTTTCCCTTCACGAACTAATTTTACATTCCCATCATAATCCAATAAACTCGAGGTAATATAAAAACACCCTCTAACTTCTTCTTCTGCAATTAGATATAAAGCCAAATCAGGATTATCAACTAAATCTTGGGGCATAGAATCATAATTTTTTAATGGTTCTTTTAAATTAACCACATTATACCCACCCTTTTTGAGGTTCTTTACATAAAATCTTCGGATTTCTCCTGAGTGTTTTCCAATGATTTCGTCAATAACAATATATTTATAAGTATCTATTTCGATATTCCTTACTGACTGACCGAAATTAAATTGAATTAAAAAAAAAGAAAATAAAAAAAAGAATAATTTCTTCATTAGATATTATTTTAATTTTCAATTTAACTCAAATTTTTGTAAAAAAAAAAAATTAGAAAAGTGATTCCGCGGAATCACATTTTGGTGGAACCCCGGGGTTCCATTATGGAACCCTTAGGGTTCCAATAAGATTTGTAACTATCTGATAATCAGCAATAAGGAGGTGTGGTTATAGTCCAGGTGGGACCACATCCAAGAAACCCTAATTACTTATTAAACAAGTAGTTAGGGTTTTATTTTTCATCAAAATAACCTATGTGGTCGGATATTTAATCGCTTGGTTTTGATCGTTACGTTTATTTCAAAAATACAAAAACCGCTGCACTATAACAGTATAACGGTTTTATCATTTTACTAGCTCCCCCTATTATTCAAAGTTGCAGC
>Ga0233438_10005271_pt1 | contig 10946 bp, 12 predicted proteins | sample SI_123_September_FD_182720 | JGI IMG/M metagenome (GOLD analysis project Ga0233438, IMG submission 182720) | Seawater microbial communities from Saanich Inlet, British Columbia, Canada - SI_123_September2016_10_MG | ecosystem: Environmental > Aquatic > Marine > Inlet | place: Canada: British... | reverse complement strand
GTCGACGTCGCAGCAACCGACACGCTGTTCGGCACGTTCGGCGCATACAACCAAACCGGCGTAGCCGATGCGGTGACGTATGCAGAGGCCCCGCCAGCCGACAACGTGCGAACTCTCATCGACTTCGATCCAGAACCCGTGAACGTGTAGTAGCTCGGTGATGTCGTGTCGCTCACATTCACCCAGGAGCCATTGTTCGCTTGCACTTCGTAACCTGTGCGACTGCCAGCCGGGTGTCCCCACGACAGCTTCACTTGACCCTTCGTTGTCGTCGCCACCGCCGTCACGCTCGTCGGCGGTAGCGCTGGGATCGCTGACGTGGCCTGGTTTGAGTAAGGGCCATGATTGCCCGAGATGACCGCCCGCACTTTGTACGACTCGACAGTGCCTTCCCGAGCATTGGTGTCCTTGTACGACGTAGTACCTCTCGCCAGATATGCGAGCGAATACCCACCTCGCACAACTTGAATCTGATCGTGATGCCCGCAGCCAGCAACCGACCAGCTCAACGCAACATCGTCACCACTTGTCGGTGCTGCTGCCGTCATCGACGAAGGAGCCTGAGCCAATGTTAAGCTATTGGAGGTTGCTTCCGTGCTACCGTAATCACCCGGTAGGTTAGCTTTAACTTTGTAACCGGCCTTACCGTCCTGGGGATTGGTATCAGTAAAGACTTTAGCAGTAGTTCCCCCAGTCCCAGTAACAGCAGTCCCGTCTACGTTATATACGTGGTAAGAGGTAGCCTGGGGGACGGTATCCCATGCCACCTTAACATTACTATCAACCCCCTCGTTAGACACAGTAGCGACGGGGGCTTTTGGAAAGGTACCAGCGGCTACACTGCTCCAGACGTGAACCCACGCCCCGTCCTTGAAAACCCACGCTTCTTTACCGTCTTTCCAAGAACCGTCAACGTATGCGGACGGCTTTTTCCAGGACTTCCAGCCTCCAACATATGAGTTGGTTTTGTGAGGGTAAACGTCGTTAAGAGATGACATACTCAGACCTGGATATGGATATCGCCTTCCGACGCTCCGCTAGGTGGAGTACCGTTGCTCGTTGTAACGGTAACAACACGTTTACCTTCCACAGTGGCTGCACCGTCAACCTGTAGGTCGCCGGTAACCCTCACTCCCGTAGGTTTGACTAACATCGTCAACTGCGTATCGTCGCCCCAATACCGATTGTAGAACCGGGTCTCCCCTGTGGCATATAGTTGCAGGCCGGGGTTGTTACTCGCTGCGTAGCCGTACCCGACATACCATGCCCGAACCTCGGTGCCCTCTTCATTCTGCGACCTGCCTTCCAGCAGAGGCCGGGCAGTCGCATCGTCACCAACAATCGAATGAGTTGTGGTCCCGTCCGTCTTGAAGTAACGCTTGCCAGCACCAACACGCAGAGCGCCGTCAACCTGTAGGTCGCCTGTCAGCGTGCCACCATCTAACGATAGGTACGCACTCTCGTGGGTGTGGTTCGGGTCATTATTGATCTCGTCGCCATTGTAAGCAGTAGTGTTACCGTCCCATAGGAGTTGACCTTCTTCCCAACCTGTGGGGGGATCGTCAGGATCGCCTGTGAGAACGTGCTCTCCCTCAAACGTGCCCCCTCCTCCACCGCCTGATACGGGTATGATATCATCGCCTTGTTTTAACCACAGTCCCATTTTAGTTACCTTCCAGTTCTTCGATGCGTGCAGACAGTTCTTTAATCTTGGCGAGCATAGCTGCCATGACTTCATTTACCGTGATTAGACCATCGCCGGAAGCGACTACATCTTCGTCATTAAGGTCCGGCATGGTGGCTGTCTCGGCCCGGTCCAGTATATCAGAGGTGTCAATACCGTTAGGGATACCGAATCGTATATTAGGGGCGATAACTTGACCATGGATCTCCACTATCTTGTCTTCACGGAACCTAGCCACAGATGACTCGGGTTCACCGTCTCCCACCCTTACGTCTAAGTAGTTTTTAAGGGTACTGGTATCGTCGTAAGAGTATGAGGATAAGAGTCGGACAAGCGCATCTATGTTAACGTTCTCTCTGAGGTCGATGGCGAAACCCCTTTCAGCACTACCTTTAATAGTGACATCCGATGAGTAAACAGCATCTTCTCCCTCAACGGGAAGGCGCTCTACGAAGGTGACATCCCCATAAATATCTCCACTGATATCTATGTTACCGTCTAGGGTGGTATCACCTACGATACTGATATGACCCCCTATCGACGCATCCCCACCGACTGTAAGGTCACGCCCAATAGTCGTACCAGCGGAGGTCCACTCCTGGGATTCGTAGTCTCCCACCTTCAACATTGCTGTACCTGCGGAAAGGGGGTCCCCTCCCCCATACATAACTAACCGAGCGCTGTTGTCATCGTCTGATGACCTAACTACTAAACCTGATCGAGGGTTGAGGTCGTTTTTAAGGGAGTAGATTCGGGAAGGACTGAGGACGCCCGTCGAAGAGGAGAATGACAGGTCACCTATCATAGTCCCCCCGGTGATACGGATATAGTCCGTATGATTATGGGGACCGTCTACCCCGTTACCACCTTGCTCACCATCAAACAGTAGTTGACCCTCTTCCCATACAGCAAGAATAGCAGGGTCCGTAGGATCTCCTTCCAGGACTAAGTAGTCTTCGTGGTCATGGTCTCCGGTGGTATCCGGCCCCGAAGTGACCAGGATAGCGTTACCATTCTCGTCTTTCATCCATAAGCCCATATCAGCTATCCTCCTTCTTAGTAGTAGTCTTCCTAGTAGCAGCTTTCTTTCTAGGGGCTGCCTGCTTCTTGAGGGGGCGATCCTTGGCCTTCAACTCTTCGATCTCAGCGGACAGTTCTTTCACCTTCGTCAACAGCGCGGTCACTACTTCGTTGACCGTCAGGCTCTCAACGTCAGCGTCTGTTGTCGCGACGCCCCCGTCGTCAAGCACGGGCATGGTGGCTGTCTCAGCGCGGTCCAACACATCAGCGGTGTTGATGTCGCCTGCGACAATAAACGTCGCATTCACATTCCCTTCAAGCCACCCAGAGATCCCCATAACCTGTTCACGTTTGAGGTAGAAACCCAATACTGATTCGTCAGCAAACGAATAGCTGGGTTCCGCCGCCGTGCCGTCCTGCACATAAACGCTGCCGTGAACCTTCAGGTCGCCCCGCAGCCCAACCTTTTGTGGGCCAGCGAGGTAGAACCCTGCTTGCATGTCGTTCTGAAACGAGATCGAGGGCCAACTGTAATCGCCATCAGCATGTCGCACATATCCCGCCTCGACGTTTATGCCGCTGACATAGAAGTCGTCCCCTACGTCGATTCGACCGGTCACCGCTAGGTTGCCCGTGAACGTCGATGACGAACCAACACGCAACCACTCAACACCACCAGTCGAAACACCAAGCACACCGGCTTCGGCCCGATAGATACCTGTGCCGATATCGCCCTCAAAGCCGTAGACGGGACTGCCTGAGCTGCCCGCCAGAATCGACATGCGGCCGACGCCTTGCTGCTGCCCGCCGAGCGTGATGAAACGGTCGTCAAAACCGATGGCGTCCGAGCCTTCTGCTGCGATCCGCACGCTGCCATCATCTGCGAGATACAGACCCGAAGACCCGTCAGTGCCAAACGAATACGACGGAGCGAAACGAGTACCGTCCGGCGCAAGCAACGGCCACGTCAGATCTCCGCCACCGCCACCGCCACCACTAACAGGAACAAATCCATCCTCGTTCTTCAACCACAAACCCATGTCAGGCTCCTTCCAGTTCTTCGATGCGTGCCGACAGTTCTTTCACTTTCGCCAGCAATGCCGACACAACCTCAAACAGCGGCACCTCGTCGTAACCATCCATCGTCGCCACGCCCTCGTCATCTTCGGGCGGGAACTCTGCTGTCTCTGCACGCTCCAATACGTCATCGACAGTGCGAGTCTTGGAAGGCATCGCCCTGAACGACGGGCCAGACTCGGTGACCGTGAATTGGACAGGTGGGCCTGCATATGCGGAACCTGTCGGATACTCTTCCGCCACCCGAACCTCGAAACCGCCAAGCGGGCTAAGGTCGAGCTGGGTCGCCCCAACCGCTCCGTCGCCGCCTGACACTTCCGCCCTCAATGACTTCCAACCGTCAGGCGTCGGGTAGCCATTGGAGGTAATGGATAGGTCTTTGTTCCGGCCTCGCCCGAAACTGCCGATCAGGCCATCACTGAAGTGGGAGGGGTGGCTGACGAATACGGTGCCAGCACTCTTGTACCTATGGTCAGACGGCATGCAGATAGATAGTTTTGCGTTGCCGTCAACCGTCAGGTCACCCGTGACCGTGCCACCAGCCAATGGCAAATAGTCGCCGCCGCCACCGCCACCGCCAGTGTCCTCAACACCGTCATACAACAACTGACCAACATCAAGCGCCTCAAACATCGCTGGATCAGTCGGATCACCAGTCGGCACATGCTCGCCATCAAACGAACCACCACCGCTACCGCCCGAACTGCCCTCTACACCGTCCCACATTAACTGACCTACAGCTAACTCCTCGGGGGGATTATCGACATCACCAGTGAGAACATGCTCACCATCGAAAGAGCCGCCCCCTCCACCGGAGCCAGCAACCTTCTCAATAGAGCCATCATCGTTTTTAATCCATAAGCCCATATCAGGCTCCTTCCACGTTCAATGCTTCAAGTTCACGATCACGACGGTCTTGCTCTGTCTCTTCTGGCATCGGTTCAGCCTCAGCATCGAAGGTTGCGCCGAGCGCATACCAACGGCCAATAGCATAAGCGGTGAAGTAGATGCTTGAAGTGGCATCACGGACACGGTTGTCGTACAGTCGAACCGTGGCCGATGATGCGCTTGTCGTGTAAACCTCGCCCCAACTCGCCCCAGTTCCCCAACGGGCTGACCCAACCGTCACAGTGGGATATGAGTCGCTGAATGCGTGCGGGAACACCCATGACATGGACCCGAGGATCAGCGACCCATAACCAGCGTCGATTGGGACGGACGGGTAGTTGGACCTTTCCCAACATTCCAGCGTGCCGTCAGAATGTTTGCGCCAATGCCCCTTGCCGCTGATGTGACCAGTCTGCGTCCCACCCACGCAAGTCCACGCCGACCAGTTGCCGTTGTAACGGGTTCGCACCCACATATCAGCAGGCCCGTCAGAGCCGAGCGAGTACGGGATAGCCGTCTGCGTCAAGTTGTCGGAGTAGCCGTAGTTGGTGACTTGACAATGAAAGTATGTGGACGAACGTGATGGGAAGCCATTAGGCGCAGAGTCCAGAATGAGGCCGCACCATCCCGGCGTGATCGCATCATTCCAGTCGTCAGGCGAGTTGCCCGTTACCGGCGTTCGCCACGCATCCTCAACAGCCGTGTCGATCTCGTCGCCGTGCGAGTATGTCGTGAAGCCGACATTACCGTTTGAGGTGATGTAGGTGTTCGGGGGCGCACTGTTGACATCCTCCGATCTGGCGTTTGGAAGTTTGACACGACCGCCGTCAACCGTCAGGTCACCCGTCAGCGTGCCACCCTCTAATGGTAGATAGTCGTCGTGGTCGTGTGGGCCAGCATCTCCACCGCCGCCACCGCTGACCGGAACGAACTCTCCGTCTTTCTTCAACCACAAACCCATGTCAGTTGCCCTTCAGTGTTTCGATACGTGCTTCTGAGCGCCAATCGTCAACCATTGCTCTGAAGTCTCCAGCAGAGAAAGTCGAACGGTCAGGAGCGATCCACGTCATAGCGCCGCGAATATCGCGCACCGTGAACCCGACCCCCGCTTTGACAGCGACAGAACCGTCGGCGGCCAAACCAATATACATTGGGAGCTGTTTATCTTGAACGTAATCGTAAAGAGTGAACTTCAGGGACGTGCCAGGAGTGTTCGGGAGCGCTTCTGCGGGGAACCCTGTAATAACGTCGTCGTTTTGCGCGTAGGTGACATTCGATGAGAACAAGGTTACGGATAACTGCCAGATAGGGAGGGGACCGAGTTTGCCAAGGTGAGCAACACCCGGCCACTCGCCCGCAGTTCCCTGCGTGACCGTGTACGGTTCGAGAGAGTCTCCAGCAATACGGGCCGCTGTTTCATCAGCCAGTTCAGTCTGCAACGCATACTCAGCATGATCGTGCGTGAACTCGTCGTGGTCGTGCTCGACAGGTGCGTACTCAGCATGGTTGTGTGGGCCACCATCAGACCCGTCACTCTCCACACCATCAAACAACAACTGGCCCTCATCAACAATATCTAAAGTCGCCGGGTCAGTGGGGTCGCCGGTAGGCACGTGCTCACCGTCAAAAGTCCCACCACCACCACCGCCACTAACATCAACCAGGGTGCCATCTTCTTTCTTCATCCATAGTGCCATGTCAGGCTCCTTCCAACTCTTCAATACGGGCCGACAGTTCTTTCACCTTCAACAACAGTGCGGTCACAACATCGTTAAGCATGACGCCTTTAACGTCTGCTGTCGCTACGCCCTCTTCGTCAATGGCGGGCATGGTTGCTGTTTCGGCACGTTCCAACACATCTCGGGTGTCGATGCCCTCGGTGATCCCGAACGTAGTACCGCCCGCAGGATTAAACGTGTTCGATACTGTTGTGGTTGTTTCGGTGACTTGAAAGCGAATCGGCGGGTTCGATGCAGAACCTGTTGGATAGTTGGACGCAACCAAGATGTGGAAGCCGCCGTTAGGCGTCAGTTCCATAACCGTTGCCCCAACGTTGCCGCCAGTCCCGATTGAGGTCCACTTGTTGTCGGTGTTGCGGAAGCCGTTGCATGTCATCGACTGGCGATATGAACCTTGCGAGCCGCCGATCAGCCCGTGGCCGCTGAACACGACGCCGTTGGTGGTCGCCGCCCAGAAGTCGGCGGGAACGGGTCCAAGTTGACCGATGATGAGGCCGTCGATCTGTAGGTCGTTGTAGAGCTGGAGCTTCTCCAAGCCGAACCTAGCAACAGGCTCGCCTTCACAAGCAACTTGAATCGCTCCTGTCGAGTTTCGATAGAAACCTGTCTGAGCGTTCACGCCGACATCACCGAAGATGATGTTCGGGTTGGTAGGCGATGACGAGCCGTTGGCTCTTGCGATCAGTCCCGTCGTTGAAGTCACGCCGTCAACCGTCAGGTCGCCCGTCAGCGTGCCGCCCGACAGCGGCAGGTAGTCGTGGTCGTGCGTGAACTCGTCGTGGTCGTGCTCGACCAAGGCATACTCGTCGTGGTTGTGTGGGCCACCGCCAGAACCGCTACCACCACTGGAACCGTCGTCCTCAATACCATCATAGAGTAGTTGGTCCGTAGCCCAGTCAGCGGGGGGATTATTGGGATCTCCTCTCAAAACCTCGGCAGCTTCTACCTCTGACCATGCTGCATCCTGACGGGCATACTGTTTACCGTCCTCGGGTGCGTCCTCGATATCTGTATCCTCTACTTCTGCCCAGGCAGCGTCCTTCCGAGCATACTGCTTACCGTCTTCAGGTGCTTCAGCAAGACCATCGGTGTTGATCTCAACAACCTCGCCGTTAGTCATTTTCAGCCACAAACCCATGTTGAGATCCTTTCAGTAACAATAATACCACTTTTACCCTTACAGTGCAAGGCAGGGGGGGCGGTGCGGGTACTCATAAGCCCTCCATTCTATCAAGTCGAGCTGTCAATTCCTCAACCCTGGACAGTAATGTTGCAACAACTTCGGACACGTCTGGGTCGCCTCCGCTGATAGGCGTAGGTTCACCATCCCATAGTAGTTGACCGTGTTGTAAGTCAGCCGGAGGGGACTCGGGGTCGCCCTTCAAAACGTGCTCACCATCGAAGTCGGCACCGGGAGTACCAGGAGGACCGGGGGCACCGGGGAACCCGTTTAACCCGTCTTTACCATCCTCACCGTCTTTACCATCCTCACCATCCTGTCCGTCTTTACCATCTTGACCATCTTGACCGGGTGCTCCTGTGGCTCCTACAGCTCCGAAATGGTTTACTTTACCATCCTCAGTAGCTTGCCAGAATATATCAACAGTTGGACCCTGGGTTTCTATGCTAAAGCCCTTTGTGGTGATATTACTAATCTGTACGTACACCGCACTTTCATAGTCTACGGGGGTGCATGTGATATTAGGGGGGTTATCAAACTCCTCCGCAAAGCTAACAGACGATGCACTGTTACCACACGTAACCGTACCCGTGAGGAATAGAGAACCCATCCCCCCGGTACTGCCTGTGGGGACGACTGTCCCGTCTTCTAGTTTAATCCATAATCCCATATCAGGCTCCCTTCAATTCTTGAATGTACGCCTCAAGCTCTACAACCCGATTACGAAGCTCCTTCATCTCTGTAACGAGAACACCCATCAAGGTACCACCAGTGCTGATTTCTCCGTCTACCCCAGTGCTGGGATCTCCGTCGTACAGTAACTGACCATCTTCAAGCTCACTCGGAGGGTCTTGAGGGTCCCCTGTTAGGACGTGGGGGCCGTCAGGTACTCCTTCTACAGCCGACCAGCCCCCATTCTGTCGTGCATACTGCTCCCCGTCCATAGGTGCCTCGGGAAAGGGGTCTCCTACTACCTCGGTCCATTCACCGTCCTCACGTCCATACTGCTTACCATCTTGGGGGGCTTCATCGAAGACATCTCCCTCAAGCTCGTAACCTTCGACAACCGTCCACTCGCCATCTTCACGTCCGTACTGCTGCCCGTCTTGGGGAGCTTCTGGTACCCCACACACGTTCTCGTCAATACCATCCCAAAGTAGCTGTCCTACCTCAAGCTCTCTAGGGGGGTTGTAGGGGTCACCAATAAGGACGTGTTCTTCGTCGTCATCAGCGTGCCCCCCGTCTAAACCCCCACCAGGACTGGAGATCCACTGGATAACAGAGAGGTCAGGACTAACAGCCACGAATGTCTTTTCCCCAACCGCAGGCTTGTTAAAAGACGACGACGGGTCAGGAATCTTGACCGACGACATCCCAGTCAGGCCAGGGATGGTTACCGTGGTGAATGTGGGGGAATTACTGACAACGTAGGCGGGATAAATACCAAACCCTGTGTGGTGCTTAGTAGACACGGTACACGTCCTTCTGAGTGCGCCACGCCCCGTCTACGTAGGACGTATCAGGGACGTTAGTAAGAGAAGGTCCCTGCATGTTTGCCGTATCTTGATCTAATTCAGAGTTAATGTTCTTGTGGACAGAGAGACTTGTAACCGCCTTACCCTGGGCTATTGTGTGGTCTACCTCTGATACATACCAGAATCCTGCCAAATCATTACCATACCCAGCAGTATAAACCACACCACCGGGGCGGCATCCCAGGAGTAGTGAGCATCCAACACTAGCGTCGTGGTCGTAATGATTCTTGTTCTCGCTGTGGAGCATTCTCAACCCTTCTTCATAGTTATCCACAGGGTGCGCTATACGATGCTGGAAACGGGCGGGCTTACCTATCTCTAATATATCGGACGTGGATATGTCATAAGGGGCTGCGTCCCCTTCTCCAAGCACCGTCACTGTAGAGTCCAAGTAAACTCCGTCAGCGTGAGATTGGTTGGACTGAACGTCAAACTTATGCACAGTCCCAGGCTGTAGAGGACCATTTGAAGCCGTAGCAGCTACAAAGTCAACAAGGTTACTCCTACTAATACCTCGACCTACTGAAGAGTAAGGGTCGAAGATATGGATGTGAGTACCATGACACGTCACCCTATACCCAAGCTGGTTAGAGACACGCACCAGGAACTGCCAGTCAGACTCCTGGCTCTGCAAGATACGTTCATAAGTCAAGGATGTTCTAGGCACGTCCACACTCATCGAATACTTCCCGGCCAACTCGACTGCGAGGTCGGAAAGTGTGACACCCTCCCAAACATGGGTCTGAGCACCTTTCATACCACAGGAGGCACCCATAGCGACAATCTCAGCAGTCTGAAGGGGGCTATGATTTACGGGGCCAGTTTTTACATCACTTGTAGGGTTGACCGACTCTACGTATCCCGAAAACGTCTCCTGGTAGAAAGGGCCCGTAGACACCTCTAACGATATAGCACGTCCTTTATATTTGTTAACCATTCTAGTAGGGAATCCCGCCACCTTAACACTTAGTACATCGTGGTGGTTCTCCTTCATACCTATCCTAATTTCAGACAGGGATGTATAATCAAAGGGAACTCCGTCGAGAACGATGGAATACTTAGGCGATGTGCTGCCGGGTGCGCCGATAATCACGACGGTATCCTAATACTATCCCCCGGCACTAGATCCCACTGGAACTTAACCTGCGGGTTCATGTCTGCGATCTCCCAGTATCGGGAAGGGTCCCCAAGAAGCCTGTTTGCGAGGTTCTCGATAGTGTCGCCTTCCTTTATAATATGCAAGGAGTACTTACCAGAGACAGCAAAGTTAGAGACCTTCCTAAACGCTTTCTTACGGTCACTTGAAAGCTCGTACCTAGAGTCTTGGCTGTACTTAGTATTCACAATGATGTCCCTTCTTAGATTGGAAACGACGGTCCATTGCCGCCCTTGTTAGGATTAGTGGAAGAAGTCCCGCCTGGGGTGTCCTTCTTACGTTTATCTGCTTTAGCTGCTCCGTTAGGATCAATACCCGCTAAGTACTTATCACGCCGTCTTGGAGTGCTTCCACTGCTGCGGGGGCGAGCGTACCCGCCGTCTTTTGCCTCAACACGAGGAAGATTACCTGAACTCTTAGCAGGCAACCCTCTGATCGGTGTATTGCCAGGAACGGTAGGTGCATTCGCTACCGTAGCCGTAGCCGCAGTTGACACCCAGTCCAAAGGTATGTTGGATGTCAGAGTGAACCTTCTGTCACCTACCTGACTGGTCGTGTTTGATCGTGTACCTTGGTGCTCCTGGTCAAATAGGTCAGCTACTGTCCCAGCTCCCCACCGTGTGGCCGTGGTGGTGGCAACATCTTTTTCAATGGTTTCACCCTTACC
>Ga0233438_10005270_pt1 | contig 10946 bp, 9 predicted proteins | sample SI_123_September_FD_182720 | JGI IMG/M metagenome (GOLD analysis project Ga0233438, IMG submission 182720) | Seawater microbial communities from Saanich Inlet, British Columbia, Canada - SI_123_September2016_10_MG | ecosystem: Environmental > Aquatic > Marine > Inlet | place: Canada: British... | reverse complement strand
TCTCAAGCCTGGCGCGTCATTCAGTTTTGTGATTGTGCATGATTACGGGCCCGCCGGTAAAAAAACACCAATCAGCGATGACATGAAGAGAATTGCTTGTGAATATTTTAAATACGATAAATTAGTAAACATTTCTTGGGGTGGGTTTTCTGCCGCAGAAGGTGCTTCTGAGAAACGCAAGGGTTTACTTGAAAATTTCCATATTATGAAAAAGGCCTAAAATGATTGAATTTCAGAAAATCCGGTGGAAAAACTTTCTGTCCACTGGTGATTACTTTACAGAAGTATCATTAAATAATTCTCCGACCACATTGATCGTAGGTGAAAATGGTGCGGGCAAATCTACTATACTTGACGCATTGACATTTAGTTTATTTGGAAAATCTTTTAGAAAGATTAACAAACCACAACTAGTCAATTCGGTGAATAGTAAAGATTGTGTTATAGAGATAGATTTTAAGATTGGCAAAACGAATTATCAAATTCGCCGTGGCATCAAACCGAATATCTTTGAAATTTATATCAATGGTAAAATGTTGGATCAGGATGCTAAGATTCGAGATAGTCAGGTATACCTTGAAGAAAATATCTTAAAACTAAACTATAAGTCTTTCACACAAACCGTTATTTTGGGGAGTGCGACATTTGTGCCGTTTATGCAATTGAGCGCAAACGACCGTCGAGATATTATCGAGGACATTCTGGACATTAAAATCTTTTCTTCTATGAATGATATTCTTAAAGGTAGGGCCTCTATCTTGAAAGATTCTCTTTTTACAAATGAGAAAAACCGCGAATTGCAGGACTACAAAATTGATCTGCAAGATAGGACTATCGAAGAGGCGAAAAATACAAAGAAAAATTCTATCAAGCTTTTAAAAGAAAAAATCAAAGAAAAAAAGACAGATCAGTCTAAATTCAAAGAAACTAACAAAAAACTTTCGATTGAAAGAGATGAATTGATCGAGGAAATAGTTGATGAAACAACTATTACAAAAAGTCGTAAAAAATTTGAAAAGCTTGAGACCCAACTTTCGAATAATATTTCAAAGATTGGTGCAGAAGTTCGGTGGTTTGAAACAAATGATGTTTGCTCGACTTGTAAACAGGAAATAGATGCAGATCATAAAAATAGTATTGTTTCCGAAAAGGACAACAAAAAACAAGAAATAGAGAACGCCTTGGTTTCTATCGCACAAGAAATCGACACAGTAAATACACGCATAAGTGTAATAGAAACTAAAAAAAATCAAATACTATCTATCAGAAGCGTTATTGACCAAAACACAAATAAAGGCGAATTTATCCAAAAGAATATCGAAGAATTTGAAAGTGAAATAGAGGCCGCAGAGAGCGATCAGGGAAATGTAAAAACTCTGGAAAAGGAGTTGAAGGCCTTGAGAAAAACTCTCAAAGAATTGGATAATGAACGTAGTGATTTGACAGACACAAAAAACTATTATGTGGTCGCATCTCAGTTTCTAAAGGATTCTGGTGTCAAAACTTCTATCGTGAAATATTACTTGCCGATTATGAATAAACTGATAAACAAATATCTACAGGAAATGGACTTTTACGTTAATTTTACTATGGATGAAAAGTTTTCAGAAAATATCAAGTCCAGAGGCCGTGAAGGATTTACTTATGCCTCATTCTCAGAAGGCGAGAAAATGCGAGTTGATCTTGCATTGCTATTCACATGGCGAGAGATCGCCAAAATGAAAAACAGTGTCAACACAAACCTATTGATTCTTGATGAGGTGTTTGATAGCAGTCTGGACGCAACCGGCACAGATGAATTTTTGAAACTATTGAACGCTCTCGGCGGAAATAACGTATTTGTAATTTCCCATAAGGGCGATATTCTTTTTGATAAATTCCAAGATGTCTTACGATTCGAAAAAGTAAAGAATTTTAGTAGAAGGACAGAGACAGTATGATTTATTGTTGACATAGAATGAAAAGTGTGTTAAAATGGGTTATTAAAATGTGAGAGTTGTATGATATTAGATGAAAAAGATTCTGTATGGGCTGCAGAAAAACTTATGAATTATTTCAAAGATTTTGGACGGATAGACGACTACTTTCGTGCTAGAAAAATTGAAAGAGTGAAAAATATTCCCGCCCCTATGTTTGGATTTAGTATGGAAGATGACCTTTTCCAGAATTTTGACTTGCATCCAGAGGATATGAAATTTCAAGTTGTGCCATGCAGTGGTAAGGAACAACTCAAATTATTCAATACATTACTGGAAAAAACGGCATCCTTCAGCCCTGACGAAAATCCTGGCAAAACACTCAAATTTATGCTAAAAGAAACGACAACAAATACTATTATTGGATTTGCTAGATATGGTAGCCCATTGATAAACTCTAAACCAAGAAATAATTATTTGGAAGGTGTGCCTGATTTAGATATTTTTAACAAGCGCGCCATAATGGGATTTAATATAGTTCCAGTGCAACCGTTTGGATTTAATTATTTGGGTGGAAAATTACTTGCAGCTGTTTGTTGTTCTAGTGATATGCGGAGAATGTTGGATGAAAAATATAACACAAAATTCTGTTTGTTTGAAACGACTAGTTTATATGGAAATATCAAAGGAGCGTCAATGTATGACGGCATGAAGCCATACCTTCGATATAAAGGCGATACGCAGTCCAAATTCCTATTGACGCTTGGAGAAGATATTTACTTTGAAATGAGAGATTGGTTTGTCGAAAGAAATAACGGTGAAGATTTGATACATGCTGGTGCCTCAAGTCGAAAACTTAAAACTCAGACAAAAATCGTAGGGGTTATCAAAGCAAGTTTAAAGCAAAACAATCCAGAGTTATATACAAAATTTGTTGAAAAAATGAATGAGGCCGGTGACGTAACTACACAGAAACGCTTTTATATGGGTGAATATGGTTACGCCAATGCTAAAGATGTGTTGTTGGGAAAAACTGATACTCTTATAAAAGCATCTAATTATGACAGATTTGAAATGGAAAATATTGTAAAATGGTGGAAAAAAATGGCTAGTAAACGATATGCAAAAATGGTATCAGAAAATAGACTTCGTAGAGAATTAGAGGTATGGAATCAGGATAGCATGAATAAGATTGATATTATCCGATGATAGGTTTTACTTGCGGCGCATTTGATTTGTTACATGCTGGGCATATAGTCATGTTAGAAGAATCTCGCAGTCGGTGCGACTATTTAATAGTCGGATTGCAAACTGACCCTACCATTGACCGACCAGAAAAAAATAAGCCCATACAATCGGTTTATGAAAGATTTGTACAACTCGATGCAGTCAAATATATTGATAATATTATTCCATATGACACAGAAGAGAGTTTGATCGATTTATTGAAATCTCAACATATCGACATTCGATTTGTTGGTGAAGATTATAGAGACAGAGATTTTACAGGTAGTGATCTGCCAATAGAAGTACAATATACAAGCAGACAACATTCTTTTTCATCTTCTGGTCTGAGAAAAAGAATTGAAGAAAATGAAAAACCCTATTGACAAATGGCCACTATATGTGAGATAATGTAATAGTGATACAGAGAAAAGAATCACTTAACTCATTCAGAAAGTAATGCCATGATGGCTTCGCTAAGTAATGAGAATGGAGAACTAAACTATGTCAAGTCCTTTTGGATCAGAAATTAATATATATGAAGAATCTTTCAAATTAATCCAGGCTGAAGAAATTGAGCAGGGTGTTACATTTGAAGATGTTTTGGAATGTCGTTTGGGCAGTCTGTCTATCAAATGGTTGAAATCAGCAAATATAATGACTCAAAACCGCGCATATCAACGTGAAAAAGTTGCATCCCTTTATTGGAAACAACAATTGATGCGAACCGTTTTAGTCGATACTTATGCCGGTATTCCAGAAGTGCATATTCGGGTATGCGAAACGGATGGCGGCGACTATCGGTATGAGACTATTGATGGACAACAAAGAATCACTACTATTATAGATTTTAATGCTGGTGATTATCGGCTTGGGCCTGATATGATGTGTAATGGTTGTGATATAAGTGGAATGAATGTCCAAGAGTTGCGGGAGACTTATCCAGCGATTTATTCAAAGATTGAAAATTATCGCATTTCTTGTAAATGGTACAGCAATCTTACCAATGCTCAAACCGCCAATTTGTTCATATCAGTTCTGAATAATGTAAATGATATGAAACCTCAAGAGATTCGCAACGCGATTGTTGGACCATACTCAGATTTTATTCGGGATACTGCTCGTGGCAATCCAGATCTTAATGGAGAATCTGTGCTTCCCCATGATTTGTTTAAACGATATACTAAAAAAGGTTCAGATGGTAAACCTAAAGAGTATTTGGAATTATTTGCAGCCGGATTTAGTTTGAACGGTCGTATGGAAGTAGATGAGTGGTTGTCTTCTTTGTGCTATCTTAACTTTAATGGTTGGAAAAAAGGCATTGATCATAAGTCTCACAAAAAATGGGTGGAGTCTATTCAATCTCGCGATGGTAAATATGCGTCTAAATTTACAGATAAAAAGAAGATGGATAAAGTGTTGAGTTTTGCTAAAGATATTATAATGGCTGTACCACCAACATCTAAATCAGTGTTAAATCCTATGAAATCTATGATGTTAGTTTTATATGCTATAGAAATGCAAAATCGTGGATTTAAGGTACTCCCCGAAAAGTATGCCCCTGCATTTTTTGATGTTTATGATCGTTGGAATGATACGCAAACAAAACTTTATGCTAACCATACACAACTCAACGGTACTAAGCAATTAGGTCAAATTAAAGATTTGTTTAACGGCAAAAACGGAAACGCTATTGGTACTATCTTTATGATTCTTGATTGGGAGTTCGAAGATAGAAAATCTGAAGTTGGATTTATTGAACGTGACGGAAGAGATTTTACCAGAGAACAAGTTTTGCAAAAATGGAAAGATCAGGGTGGCAAATGTTACTACACAGGTGAAGAACTTTCCTCTGATAATATTTGTGGCGATCACTTTATCCCTCGTTCTTATGGCATTGAGATGGGTGGTGTTACCGAATATGATAATTTGGTAGTGACATCACATTCATTAAATCGCGCGAAAAGTAATAGTCATGGCCAAGATTTTATTAAATTACTTGCAGAACAAAATACACAGGCCGCATAAATGAACTTATTCGACCTAGACAATGTTAATAAAACATTGCAGTCAACTATTAGGGTATTAATTTACCCTAATATCACGTTCCAGCGAGATCTTGAAAAAGATAGTTATATACAGGTCGTCAAAAACCAAATAAAATTGTTGAATGAGATTCGCAGCGATTTGTGGTTTTATATGATTTTGCCTTGTCCTGTTCCATCTCTACAATTTGAGAACGTGACACAATGGTATACAAAGTTTGAAACCTATCCGCCAACTATGAGAAGTAATTTTCGTGTTGATGTGATGAAAAAACTATTATCCAAAAGACTCGACTTTGATCTTATAATGTCGCATTTACCAGAGCATACCCATCAGTTGCTGAATACCATGTATAATGTCACTCATCATATGCCGCCAGTTTTTGGTTATTGCCATTGGTTTGATCTGAAGGAGGTTGTCGCTTGGCCTAAGGATAGTTTTTTACAAAATATCACTGGTCTGTTGGAATATGATCGTTGTTATCTAAATACACAACATCAGAAAGATATGGTGATTAAACAAGCAAGTGAAACTGTCGGACCCAAAACTATTTCTACTCTCGATGAAATATTAACTGTCCAACATCTAGGAGTCAATATTTCTGACATTGTAGAAGATATAAATGAATCGCCTGAAAAAATTATTGTTTTTAATCACCGTCCCGACACATATAAACATTTTAAACAGTTTATTGCTGTGTGTGATAAACTGTGGAAAATACGACAAGATTTTAAAGTGTGGATTCCATTATTGGCAGAATCTGACAAAGAATATGTTATTACTACAAAGGGCGATAAACGCTGGTATTATGATGAATTAAAAAAATGTTATATGGGATTTTCTCCAAAACAAAAATATGGTGGGTGGTCAGTCGCAATGACAGACGGCATGATGAATGGCGTTCCCTATATCATGTATGATGATACATATTATCACGAACTCAACGCTAAAGGTGATTTTTTCAAGAATGATGATGAAGCTTTGATGCTTATGAATACCTATCTGGATAATCCAGATTTTAGAAATGAACAAGCAGAACAGGCTTTGGACTGTATTCGGGAAAATCTTATCTATAAAGATAAAATTGTCGAAATGAACTCATATATGAATGATCTCTTGTCTCGACAAAAAACTATGCGTAATACTCCAAAGCTACAAGAGATAGTCGCAATGATTCAATCTAATAAGATTATGTCGAAAGCACAAATTATATCTGAACTTGGTTGGGGTAGGGGTATTAAATGGTCGCCTTATCGCAGGGCCCTGTTGAAACACCCGAATATCTATGACGTGGGAAATGATGAACCGATATATGAATATATCCATCCTTGGATAAAATTGCATAAAAAAGATCTGTCAGCCCCTTGACATTGATGCTCAGTTGTGGTACTGTATAAGTAAGTTAGATGAAATGATTCGCGGAGATACCAATGTCAAATAATATACTACATACCAAGAACTCAAAATCTCTTCTCGCCAAATTGATGGCAGAAGAAAACATTACAATTCAACACAAGAAAGTCAATACGGCAAGCTTCGACATGGTGCGCCGTATTTTGACTGTTCCTATCTGGAAAGAGATGTCAAATGATATGTATGACCTTTTTATGGGACATGAAGTAGGACATGCTCTGGATACGCCATGTGATCCAGAAGTTTTAGAAGAGGCGATTTCTCGCTCTTGTATGCCTTTTATCAATGTTACTGAAGATGCCCGTATCGAACGCTCAGTTAAGCGTCGATTCCCTGGCTTGAAAGGACCATTCTTTCGTGCCTATAAAGAATTGATGGATGAAGATTTCTTTGGAATTGGTGACAAAAACCTCGCAGACATGGCGTTCATTGATCGGTTGAATATCTATTTCAAAACTGCAATGAATGATTTTGACGCCGCGCAACTTTTCTCCGATGAAGAAATGCCCTTTGTAGACCGCATGGCAACTACAGAAACTTTCGCAGAGGTTGCAGACCTGTCCGAAGATATTTACAATTTTGTAAGTGAGAAAAAAACAGACGATCAACAATCAGAGGACGGGGATGATCAATTGATCGATCAATCCCAAGGCATGTCTCAAGAATTTAATGACGAATCTGGTGACAGTGACGATCAAGAAAACTCCGATCAAGACCAAGGCCAAGATCAACAAGGCGATACTGATGGTGATGGTGATGAACAGTCGGATGACGCAAAATCCCAATCTCAACAATCAGAAGAAAATTCTGGTGATGAAGATGCCGATGGGGCAGATGAAGGCGATGAAGGCGAAACCGGAGAAGATTCCAATACAATAACAGATGCAAGATCTGGTGGTAAAAGTGGAGAAAATGTTGATGAGTTTGAGTCGGTAACAGATGACTCAGCCGCAGAAAACATGATTTTCAAAAATGATACTGATGCAAATGATATTGACTATCTCACTCTTCCAGACTTTGATGTTTCGGATTATATTGTTCCCCATAAAAAGGTACACGCCTCTATCGATGATATGAAATCTCACTGGCTCTCTGAATATCCAAATGCTGATTTGTCGTTTGCAACTCCTTACAAAAAAGTTTTGCGGGAAAACAACAAAACTATCAACTATCTGGTAAAAGAATTTGAAATGAAAAAAGCTGCTGAAGCCTATTCAAATCAGATTGTCGCAAAATCTGGAAATATCAATGCTAGTAAACTCTGGTCATATAAGTTGAATGATGATATTTTTCAACGCAAGTCGATATTGCCTGATGGTAAAAATCACGGTATGGTTATGATGGTCGATTGGTCGGGTTCGATGTATAATCAGTTGTATAAAACTGTAGTGCAAGTTATCACTCTTGCCACTTTTGCTCGCCGAGTAAATATTCCTTTCGAGGTTTATAACTTTACTGATATGACTCCAAAGGATGCTCGCGATGATGTGTCTCGCCGGAATGATGCTCAACTCTGTGATGATAATCTGGATAAAATTGTCGTAGACCATGAGACCACATTGCGTCAAGTTTTGACTAACAAAATGACAACATCAGAATTTAATCGCGCTTGTGATAACTATATTTGGTTGGCATGGTCTATCACACGGCATTCTCTTTATGGATGTGCTGCAAAACTAGAAAATCGACTTGGTGGTACTCCAATGGTAGAATCTCTTTTGCTTCTTGATAAAGTTATCGGTAAATTTCAGAAAGAAAATAATGTCGAGAAATTGTCATTCATGGTTCTTTCAGATGGTGACGCAGCAGATGGTGTTGGTTATGTTGCCGGTGGCCAATCATATGGAGGCAAATCTTGGTATGCCAGACGGAGAGTTTCAGAATATGGGAACGTGACCACTGTTATTCATGATGAACGTACTGGAAAAAATATTGTCTGGAATGGTAGAAGTGGATGGCGCCGTGAGAATGATGGTAAAGAAAAGAGTCAAGAAATGATGCTTCGACTAATTAAAGAAGTGCATAATGCTAAATCAATTGGCTTCTTTGTTTGTGATAATACACGCGACCTGACCTATGCAATTCAACAATACTGCATCATTGGATATGATTATGGACGTAAACAAAGAAATCAAAAGAAAAAAGATGTTCGTAAAAACGGTTTTGTCACTGCTCTTGGATGTGGATACGATGAATACTACATCATCGATCAACGCACTCAAGGTGTTGAGACAGAATTGGAAGTTGATGAAACAATGACAAAGGCAAAGATTGCTCGAAACTTTTCTAAGTTTCAATCGACAAAAAAACAGAGTCGCCAAATGTTAAATAAATTTGTCGATTTGGTGAAATAAATGGGGTGGAGGGGTTGACTCCCCTCGCCTATTATGGTAATATACTAGTATAAGATGATTCGTGAAACCTCTCAATGGAGATTATATAATGGCTTGGAATAGCACAAATAAGGTAGAGTTCCTTTCAAAACTCACAGAAGAATTTGGTACTATTGTCCGTAATAAAGACATTAAGGCCGCTGCAAAGGCTTATGGACAATCACATCCACAATGGCTTACTCGCGCAGAATATCGCACCGGACACGGTTCATATGACTTATCTATGTATCAAGGTGGTGCAAATGTCGTTCCTATGACTTCTGCTCCTGTAGCCCCTGTGCCAGTCGCGCCTGTAGTGGTTGCCGCACCAAAAATTGAGGTTGCATCCAATATGCAGAACTTAATTCCTGCTAAAGATAAAAACTTTGTAAAGTTTGGTTTCTATGCAGACCTGCGAAATATCATTTCATCGAAAATGTTTTTTCCAGTGTTTATTACAGGCATGTCCGGTAACGGCAAAACCTATGGTTCTCAACAGATTTGCGCCCAGTTGGGTCGCGAATGTATCACGGTCCCTATCACCATTGAAACCGATGAGTCAGACCTGTTAGGCGATAAGACTTTGATTGATGGAAATGTGGTTTTTGCAAAAGGCCCTGTTGTCGATGCAATGGAACGAGGTGCGGTTCTGATACTTGATGAAGTCGACCTTGCGTCAAACAAAATCATGTGTCTGCAATCTATCATCGACGGCAAAGGCGTTTATCTCAAAAAAGATAATCGGTTTGTTACGCCCGCTGCTGGTTTTACAGTGATTGCCACTGCAAATACAAAAGGCAAAGGTTCGGACGATGGACGGTTTATCGGTACGAATGTTTTGAATGAGGCATTCCTAGAACGCTTCAAAGTTACTTTCGAACAGGAATACCCTGTCCAGAGTGTCGAGAAAAAAATTCTTATCAACAATCTGCAATCTTTGAAAGGTTCTGCTTCGACAGATGACAAGAAAATGGTTGAGGATTTGACCATGTGGTCTGGTGCTATTCGGAAAACTTTTGAAGAAGGTGGTATTGATGAAATCATTTCTACTCGCCGTCTGGTTCATATTGTTGAGACCTATTCAATTTTCAATGACATTTCTAAGGCTATTGAACTTTGCACTAATCGGTTTGACGATGAAACCAAGGCCTCTTTTGTAGACCTGTTTTCGAAAATTTCTGGTGGTGATTTGATCACAGAAGTTGAATCAGAAGAAGTTGGCGAAGAAATCCCATTTTAAGGAGAAGTAATTGATAGACTATAAATTTAATGAAGATGTGCTGCTGGATGAAATCCGGCAGTATATCGATTCGACATACGATCAACATTATTCAAACAATAAACTACAAGCCACCGAAGTCATTATGGACAATGGCCATGGTGAAGGTTTTTGTTTGGGTAATGTTTCCAAGTATGCTCAACGGTATGGTAAAAAAGGAAATGGTCCAGAAGATTTCCGAAAAGACTTGACAAAGATAATTCACTATGGTATACTAGCACTATACAATCACGATTTAATTCATGGAGAAGATGATAATGAACATTAGAAAGAAAACTCATGTGGAACATATTCCAGAAAAAGTTGTCGAAAGGCCTTTTTGGGTATGTTCTGATGGCAAGGAATATTGGTCAGAATCATCTGCAATAAAACACGAAACTGTTTTAATTAAATCATCTGTTTACGATGAAACTATCAAGCGAGGCCCAGTATTTAAGAATTGGTATGGCCAGTGCGTTTGGCGCGGCAAACCCGATTTGATAGATTTTTTGACTAACAATAAAGAAAAAATTATGAACTACTATACAACTTTGGAGAACAAAATTAATGAAACTCAGTGAAACGACTCAGAATATTCTGAAAAACTATTCTACAATCAACCAATCTATATATCTCAAAAAAGGTAGTAGGGTGTCTACTATTTCTGTGATGAGAAATATTCTCTCAGCCACAGATGTGTCCGAAGAATTTCCAGTA
>Ga0233438_10005261_pt1 | contig 10962 bp, 8 predicted proteins | sample SI_123_September_FD_182720 | JGI IMG/M metagenome (GOLD analysis project Ga0233438, IMG submission 182720) | Seawater microbial communities from Saanich Inlet, British Columbia, Canada - SI_123_September2016_10_MG | ecosystem: Environmental > Aquatic > Marine > Inlet | place: Canada: British... | reverse complement strand
AGTTACAAGAATTAATTGTATCAATTCCATAAAATGAGTTAATAATAACTGTATCTGAGACATTACATCGATTAGAACTAAAATAAATTCCCCATTCACAAATAAATCCATCGTCTATTGCAAAATTATCTCTTACAGTTAATGTCCATGTACCATTTACTGGACATCCCACTAAAGCAGGTAAATAAGATTCTTCGGGCTCGTACAAACCAGGAACAACCATAATACCACCAGATGGTCCAGATGCGGTAGTAGTGTTATATCCGTTAACGAAAGCAGGCATTGCACTACTTAAATTTGAAAAACAGTATTGCTCACAAACACCAACATTTCCTGTATTATCATCAAATGCTCCACCAAGAAATGTACTTCCCCCACCAAAACCACCAGGAAACAACCCTCCAGGAGTAATAGAGCTATTAAATATATTAACACTTTGACCAGATGGACAAGTTAGTTTCATTTCTAAATCACCTAAAAAAGAATGTTCCATTTTTACACACATTTTTTCTATATCATTTGGATTTTGAATTGTAGCTCCTGGTAGAAATCCAGAAATAGTAATATCAGTAGTATAGTTTGTCCCCGAACCATCCGGTAAATAAGTTAAACTCCCAAAAACTCCACCAATAGGAAAATTAGATGTTACAGGATCAACACCTACAGTATCAGATCCTGTAACTCCACCGTATAATTCGCTCATTCTACCCAAACAAATTGGTGATTGAGTAGTACCGCAACTTGAAAAAATTGGTGTTGTTGATACTCTTATTTTACAAATACTGTAATAAAACTGACCAAATGAATCTTCAATTTTTAGAGTTAGTAAATATCCGTTTCGGGATGAAGGAGTGAATAAAAAAGAATTAGCATTTATTATTGTACCATCACTTAATTCCCAAGTTGCAGTATAATTGGTCGATTGCATGTAACCACCACCACTTAAAGCAGCAGAATCTCCTCCAGGTTCATAAGGAAAATATGGCTGAGCAACAAACTCAATAATATCACCAAAACAAATATCTATAAAACCAGTATCTACAGGACTTAAATCATTAATTGTATCTCCAGCACCGTTGGCTGCTCCTACAGTAATATATGCACTTAAATGGTTGGTAAATGGTTGTAATAAATTAGAACACGAAATATTTGCATCCCATCCAGTTCCTTCAAAAGAAGAATCACTTACAAACTTAAAAGTTAAACAACCAGATATATTTGACCATGAGGCTGGAATATTAATTCCATTTGGGAAAGTTGAATCATTAATAGCAGCAAGTAAAGGATCATTCACTGTTGGCCCATCGTAAACATATAATGTATCGGAAGGATGTAAATTTAATGTATAACCAGCTGTATTTCCAAAAACAACAACCATTTTTGAACCAGTAGCATCAGGACAAAGAGTAATTACTTCATTTTCGTTCGATGTGTAGGCCCCTGCTGCTCCAGCATCAGTAAAATTAGTAGTTTGTGGACTATTGAAGTCTAAATCACAATTACAAGCCCCATTTGCAGAACTAGAAGTCCAATCATTGTCATTTATAGAAACGATTGGCTGAGCAATAATATTACCAAATAAAAAAATATTTAGAACAAGTATTTGAGATAATTTTCTAATCATTTAGATTCATTTCATTTTTAATATGACGTATTGATTTAATAACTAATAGTAAATTGAGATTGGTGACTAAATAGTATTTATAATCATCAATCGAAAAATTGACATCTAGGTTTTGCATGTCTATTTTAGAAGAATCATTGATAATAATTTCACCTGACAACCTACTTTTGTAATCCTTTCCTTTAGGTAAATCAACAAAATAATAACCATTGCTATTTAAATAGTTTACATTTTTATTAAGAGATAAAAATTCAATAACTTCTTCATTAATTTGATTAATCTCAGAATTATTATCTTGACAAAAAGTGATCTTAAATGAAGAGAACATCAAGATGATTAAAAGAGTATTTTTCATAATCTTTCGAAAGTACAATTTAATATTTATTATTTCTCAAAAAGTTTTAAGATATTCTTTGAGAATTTACTTACTTATAACGATTCTAAATAAGAGTTGATTTAAATTAATTAAAATAGTTACTGAAAGTTGTTAACACTTATATTAACGAATAACTATATGCTTATTTTTGAATAATAATTCAAAATTATGAAAGAATTTAATTTAAAAGATTTAATGAGATTTTCAAGCCAAGTTAGGCGTGATATCGTGAGGATGGTTCATGCTCAAAACTCTGGTCACCCAGGGGGTTCTCTAGGATGTGTAGAATTTTTTACTTCAATATTTAAAGTTGTGATGAACCACAACATTGATTTTTCTATGGATGGCAAGAATGAAGATTTATTTTTCTTGTCTAATGGTCATATTTCACCAGTATTTTATTCTGTTTTGGCAAGAACTGGATATTTTCCAATTAATGAATTAAATACATTTAGAAAAATTGATTCTAGATTACAAGGTCACCCAACAACTCATGAGGGTCTGCCAGGTATTAGAGTTGCAAGTGGATCTCTGGGTCAGGGTCTAAGTGTTGCAATTGGAGCAGCAACTACAAAAAAATTAAATAATGATAAAAGTTTGATTTACACTCTTCACGGAGATGGTGAGCTTCAAGAAGGTCAAATATGGGAAGCTGCCATGTATGCCTCAGCAAAGAAAATTGATAATCTAATTTCTACTATTGATTTTAACGGCAGACAAATAGATGGCGATGTAGATGATGTGCTATCACTAGGGAATATTGAAGAAAAATGGATAGCTTTTGGATGGAAAACGCTAAAATGTGATGGTAATAATTTAAAAGATGTCATCACTACATTACAAAAAGCTAAAAGCCTAACTGGCAAAGGTCAGCCAATAATGATAATTATGAAAACTGAAATGGGATTTGGTGTTGATTTCATGATGGGTTCTCATAAGTGGCATGGTGTCGCTCCAAATAAAGAGCAATTAGAAGTTGCACTAAACCAGCTAGAAGAAACATTAGGAGATTATTGATATAATTGATTTTTTTTAAATAACATTTAATTTATATGTTTTTCAGATATTTTTTTATTTCTTTAATTAGTTCTTTCCTAATTACAAACGTATACACTCAAAACAATGACGGTAAAATAAGAATCCTATTTATTTTTGATGGTTCTAACAGTATGAATGCTCAGTGGGCAGAAAGTAGTAAAATAGCTATCGCGAAAGAATTGATGATAGAGACTATGGATAGCTTAAAAATGCTTGAGAATATTGAATTAGCTCTAAGAATATATGGCCATCAAACAAGAATTTCACCAAACGAACAAGACTGTTCTGATACTAAATTAGAAGTTCCTTTTGCAAGTGCAAATAAAAATTACATCAAAATCATCGATAAAATAAGAGGTCTTGAGCCTAAAGGAACAACTCCAATAGCAAGATCTTTAGAATATTCGGCAGATGATTTCCCTCTATGTGATAATTGTAGAAATATTATTATTCTTATTACAGATGGTATCGAAGCTTGTGATGAAGACCCTTGTGCAGTTGCTATCGCCCTTAAAGAAAAAAAAATAAAACTTAAACCCTTTGTAATTGGACTTGGATTAGATACTTCTTATTTAAATCAATTTCAATGCATTGGAGAATTTTTAAGCGCAGAGAATAAAGATTCTTTTAAAAGTGTATTGAAATTTGTTATTAGTCAAGCTTTAAACAACACAACTATTCAAGTTAATTTAAATAATATGTATTATATACCATCTGAAAGCGATGTAACTATGAGTATTTACAATTCATTAAATGGTAAATTATTACATACTTATATGCATACTTTGAATAGATATGAAAACCCTGACACCATATCATTAGATCCTATATATACATATAAAATTATAATTCATACTGTTCCAGAAGTAATAGTAGACAGTGTGAAATTAATACCAGGTAAACATAATATTATAAATGCAAGTACACCTACTGGTGAATTGAATTTAAAAATGCAGGGATCAATAAGTCTTTTTACAGGGATTAACTCCATTTTAAAAAACAATGAAAATTCTAATATTTTGAATATTCATAAAATGAATAATACTAAAAGATATCTAGTTGGTAATTATGACTTAGAAATATTAACAATACCAAGAATTATTTTTAAGGATGTTAAAATAAAGCAAAGTCAAATAACAGATATAATTATCCCTCATTATGGAACTGTTCATGTAAATAAGTCTAAGGGTCCAGCATCATTGTTTTTGAAAAAAAATGGGCAAAATATTTGGTTATATGATTTTGACAATATTAGTTTGATTGAAAATTTAAACATACAACCAGGTAGTTATTTTATTAGTTTTAGAAGCGATCGATCAAATAGTACTGCACAAACAATAATTAAAAACTTTAAAATATCTTCCAATCAAAATATTAATTTAAAATTGTAAAAATGAAATTTGAAATTTTAGGAAATAAAGACACTAGATCAGGATTTGGTGATGGTTTAACTCAACTTGGCAAAACTAATCCAAACGTTGTTGCCTTATGTGCTGATTTAACTGGGTCACTAAAAATGAATGATTTTAAAGATAATTTTCCCGAAAGATTTTTTCAAATTGGAATTGCTGAAGCTAATATGATGGGAATTGCTGCTGGAATGACTATTGGTGGTAAAATTCCTTTTACTGGAACTTTTGCAAACTTCTCAACTAGTAGAGTTTATGATCAAGTTCGTCAATCTATAGCCTATTCTAATAAAAATGTAAAATTATGTGCATCTCATGCAGGACTAACTTTAGGTGAAGATGGTGCAACACATCAAGTATTGGAGGATATTGGAATGATGAAAATGTTACCAGGAATGACAGTTATAAATCCTTGTGATTACAATCAAACAAAAGCAGCAACAATAGCAATTGCAGATCATGTTGGACCAGTTTATTTAAGATTTGGAAGACCCAAAGTTCCAATTTTTATCCCTGAAAATACTCCCTTTGAAATTGGAAAAGCTTTATTGCTTGAAGAAGGTACTGATGTTTCAATTTTTGCTACAGGTCATTTAGTGTGGGAAGCTGTAGAAGCAGCACAAGCATTAGCAAAAGAAGGATTATCTGTAGAATTAATAAATATTCATACCATTAAACCTTTAGACAATGAAAGCATCTTAAAATCAGTAGCTAAAACAAAATGTGTAGTTACTGCAGAGGAACATCAAATTGCAGGAGGAATGGGAGAATCTATAGCACAATTACTAGCTAAAAACAACCCTGCTCCTATTGAGTTTGTTGCTGTAAACGATAAATTTGGAGAAAGTGGAAAACCAGCTGATTTAATGAAAAAATATGGTTTACATTCTTCGGATATTATTAAAGCTACACACCGTGTTTTAACCCGAAAATAATTAGCTTTTAAACCAATATTAATAATAATCTATTATGTCATTTAATAAAATAAATAAACTGAGTATTGTATTAGTTATTACACTATTCTCTATCGTTCTATCAGCTCAAAACGATTCTAATATGAAAAAAGAAAATAGAGAAGCTAGAAAAATTGCATTTTTTACTACTGAAATGGACCTAAACTCAGAAGAATCTCAAAATTTTTGGCCAGTTGTAAACGAAATGAATATAGAATTAAAAAAGATAAGAAATAAAAATGCTCACGGAAGAATGATTTTAATGGATAAGAAATCCGAGGACTTATCAGACAAAGAATTAGAAGAAATTTTGGATGCTAGAATGCAAATTGGTAAAGAACAAATGGATATTAAAATAAAATACCATGAAAAATTTAAAAAAGTACTTCCCATTCAAAAATTAGCAAAATACTACCAAGCTACAAGAGAATTTAAAAAATTACAGTCTGAAAGGAAAAAATAAAACAACTACACTGGAGAAAGAAAAAGATAATACTTTTAAAGTGTGAAATTTAAATATTGGATAAAAGCAGCAAGACTAAGAACGCTACCCTTAGCATTTTCTTGTATTTTGTTATCCGCCTCTTTGGTTTTAATAAACCAAGGAAATTTATCATTAAAAATACTTCTTTTAACTCTCACTACTACTCTATTACTCCAAATACTTTCCAATTTTGCCAACGATTATGGAGATGCTATTAAAAATGCAGACAAAAACAGAATCGGAGAACAAAGAATGGTTCAATCTGGAAAGATTTCTAAATACCAAATGAAAATTGCAATAGTAATATTTAGTATTTTATCTTTTATAATTGGGTTTTACTTAGTTTTTAATGTCTTCCAAGATGAAATATTTAAAATATTGATATTTATAAGTCTTGGTGTTAGTGCTATTGTAGCTGCTATTAAATACACAGTTGGAAAGTCACCTTATGGATACAATGCATTTGGAGATTTATCTGTTTTTATTTTCTTTGGGATTGTAGGTGTTATTGGAAGTTATTATTTATTTACTAAAAACTTTCATTGGTTAACCATTCCTGGGGCATTATTTACAGGATTTATGAGTTGTGGAGTTCTAAACTTAAATAATATGAGAGATTATGAAAACGATAAAAAAAACAACAAATTAACTTTAGTAGTGAAAATGGGAATAGACAAATCTAAAATATATCATATCACCTTATTAGTATTTTCAATTATATCATTTATCTCAATTGTTATTTTCACTAATGCTTATGAATATATCTTTTCTATTGCTCCATTATTTTTCATTATTAGACATATGTATCTTTTAAATAAACACCATTTAAATAACACACTTGATAGTCAGCTTAAAACAGTTGCACTAAGCTGTTTTTGTTGTAGTGTTTTAAGTTTAATAATTGGACTTATAATTAGTTGATTTTCTCTAAAGTCAACCAACTTGTATACATCTTTTTAAATTTTTCATGATCTGCGTTAGATGAGGAAAAATTATGATATCCAGAATATGAAGGCTTGGCACACATGAAAATATAATTGTGTTGAGAATAATTTAAAACAGCATCAATTACTCTTGGATCTGGAATACATATAGGACCTGGAGGGATACCTTTATATTTATACGTATTATATGGAGAATCAATTTCTAAATGCTTATAATAAAGTCTTCTTAACCCAGGCTTATTCAAAGCAAATTTTACTGTTGGATCAGCTTGAAGTTTCATGTTTTTTTTTAATCTGTTAATATATAAACCTGCAATTTTTGAATGTTCATCAAATTTGACTTGCTGTTCCATTTGTACAATTGATGCTAAAATGCAAATTTCAGACTGGGTTAGACCTAAATTTTTAGCTTTTTTTAATCGACTTTTATTCCAAAATTTTTTATACTCAAAAGCTAATAAATCAATCAATTTTTGTTCTGATATATTAGCAAATACTTCATAAGTATTAGGGATTATAATTGAAGGGAATGTATAAGAATTAAATCCAAGATTTTTTTGGATGTTATAATCATTAAATATTTCTAATATTTTAATAGAGTCAAGTCCAATCTGGGTGGAGATTTTACCTGAAATTATCTCAAGGTTCATTGCAGAGGGAATATACAAATCAATTAAATTCAAATTCCTCATTAGAAAAAGTTGATTTACAAGAGTGTTATTAGACCATTTTTTTTTAATTACATATTTACCTTTTTTCAGAATTTCATTTTCATATTCTTTAAACTCTACTAAACGATCAAAAGTTTCTGAATACTTTAAAATATTATTCTTGACAAGAAGATCTCCAATTTCATTAAAAAAAATATCTTCAGTAATTTTTAAATTGATTTTTTCTGATTTACAAATTATCTCTTTTTTATCTTTTTTTAAATAAAGATTACATGCAGGATAGATTAAATAAATAATAAAAGATAAAAATAATATAGCAGTAAAATAAATTAGTTTTTTCAATTTTTCAATAGTTTAACTAATTTATAATCTGTAATATTATAAAAACTTACAGACTTGTTTTCTGATCCACTATTCGATTCAATTTTGCCAAAATTAATTTCATATTGTAGTCCACTGTAAACATCATTTTTTTCATTATTAAATGGGTAAAATTTATGAAATATTGATTTTAAAATATCATATCCTAAATATGAAAAACTAGTAGGTTGAGAAGAAAATTTCTTTTGATATTTATCTATGAATATTTTAACATTTTCAGATTTGTAATCCAAAATTCCTTTAGATGCGAAGTGAAGGTTAAATTTGTTTTTATATTTAATGTCAATAGTTTTCATTCTATATAAATCTTCAAAACCAAAGATTATGAATTTTGACTTGTAATGATCTTTTGAATTTGAAAATTCTATAATTTGATTAAAAGAATATGTTAAAAAAGGAATTTGGTTTGAACATAAAACAATTATATTTTTTTTATTACTAGATAATTTATTTAAAATAAATGACCAATCTTCCCCTCTTATTAATGAAATTGGTGTTAATGAGTCATTAAAAAATATTGAATCTTTTTTAGTAATTGAATCTTCTAAAATAACAGAATCAGTATTAGATAAATTAGAATTAAAAACGTCAGAAAAAATATCACTATATATATTACTTTTGTTATCTTTTGAGTCTGTCATAACCAAGATATTATCATTTGGGTTGTTGTCTTTTATGTATTTCGCCATCTCCTTGGATTGTGTAGATCTAGATGGGGAAATTTTAAACAAATTTGGATAGTTAAATAAACCTTGACTTGGAATATTATAAGGAGATATCATCGGAATATTATTTATTTTAGAAAATTTTCTAGCTATTTTTATATTTTTTGAGTAAAGTGGACCTATTATTAGATTAGATAATTTAAAAATACTATCATTTAAAATATCATTTAAAAAATTAGTATCGTATTTAGTGTCAAATAAATTAAGTTCTAAATTATATCCTAAAGTTTGAAGCTCAATCATTGCAATTTTAACTCCATTATAGATTTGTAATGAATTTTCAGTCATTTTATCAATCGAGCAATCTGTATTATGAGGACAATTTATAATTATTGAATCTGATTTATCAATAAAAAATGGTAAAACAATCGATACTCTTAATTTTTTAGGTTGAAAATTGATTGAATCTATAATACTTAGACTATCAATGATTTGTAATAAACTATCTTCTAGACAGTCTTTAATTCTTAGTTTAATCCTTAAATTCTGATCTTTCAAAAGACCTTCATCTTCTAAAAATAAATTATTAGAAATAATTTTATCAATACTTAAATTATATTTTTTTGAAATTGAGTATAATGTTTCCTTCTTTTTTACATTATGTATAATTAATGTATCACATTTATTTAGCAAAGGATGATCAACGTTCTTAATTAAAGGCTTAATTATATCTGATGTGTCTGCTAAAATATTTGGTATCAGCAATAGCTGATCTTTTTTTAAGACATTAGATAATAACTGGTTATATGATTTAATTATTAGTACTTGTACTCCATATGTTTTAGCGATAGCCCATAAAGTTTCTCCTTCTAAAACGACATGCTTTTTAAATAAGCTGTCTTGATTAGAACCAGATTCATTATTTATATAAGGTTTTATTGGTATTTTAAGAATTTGGCCCTTTACAAGTCCTTTTGATGCTTCAGGATTAGTACTAAAAAAATCGTTTAAATCAACTTGGTATTTTTTGGATATCCCATAACTAGTTTCTCCTCTAGAAACTGTATGAAATATAAATTCAGACTTAATTTCAGATTGAGATCTTAAACTTATTCCAATATGGAAAAAACTTAAAATAATTATAAATCGATATATAAAATTATCTATTCCCATTCGATAGTTGCGGGTGGCTTAGAACTTATATCGTAAGTAACTCTGTTAATTCCTTTCACATTGTTAATTATTCTGTTAGAAATTTTTGATAAGAATTCATATGGCAAGTGGCACCAATCAGCAGTCATTCCATCAGTAGAGGAAACTGCTCTCAAAGCAACTGCATTTTCATAAGTTCTTTCATCACCCATTACTCCAACAGATTGAACTGGGAGGAAAATAGCTCCAGCTTGCCAAACATTATCATAAAGATTATATTCTTTCAACCCACTTATAAAAATATGATCTACTTCCTGTAGAATATGTATTTTTTGTTCTGTAATCTCCCCTAAAATTCTTATTCCTAAACCAGGACCTGGGAATGGATGACGATTTAAAATTTGACTTGGCAGATTTAGTGATTCCCCTACTCTTCTTACTTCATCTTTAAATAAAGATTTTAAAGGTTCAATAATTTTTAAATTCATATAATCTGGAAGACCACCAACATTATGGTGAGATTTTATTGTTACAGATGGTCCATTTACAGAAACTGATTCAATAATATCTGGGTATATTGTTCCTTGAGCTAACCAGACAACATTTTTAATTGCATTAGCTTCAAGATCAAAAATATCTATGAATGTTTTACCAATAGCTTTTCTTTTTTCTTCTGGATCAGAAAGGCCTTTTAAAGAATTATAAAACTCTTTTTTGGCATTTATCCCTTTTATATTTAAACCAAGAGATTCGTATTGTTTTAATACTTCATTAAATTCATCTTTTCGTAGCAATCCATTGTCAACAAAGATACAATGTAGATTTTTACCAATAGCTTTATGTAAAAGTAAAGCAGCTACACTAGAATCTACTCCTCCTGAAATACCCAAAACTACTTTTTCTTTACCTATCTGTTTTTTAATATTTTTGATTGAAGTTTCAACAAAAGAATCTGGAGTCCAATCTGTTGAACATTTGGAAATATTAACAACAAAATTTTTAATAATTTGTAAACCATCAGTTGAATGAAATACTTCAGGATGAAATTGGATGCCAAAAATATTTTCATTACTAATTTGAAATGCAGCATTTTCAACATCATTAGTACTAGCTAATTTGATCATGTTTTTAGCAAGATTTTTTATAGTGTCTCCATGAGACATCCAGACTTGAGAATTACTTTGAATATTTTCAAATAAAGAGTTTTCTGAATTAAAGAAAGATAAGTTAGCCCTTCCATATTCTCTAGTTTTAGAACTTTCTAC
>Ga0233438_10005255_pt1 | contig 10970 bp, 5 predicted proteins | sample SI_123_September_FD_182720 | JGI IMG/M metagenome (GOLD analysis project Ga0233438, IMG submission 182720) | Seawater microbial communities from Saanich Inlet, British Columbia, Canada - SI_123_September2016_10_MG | ecosystem: Environmental > Aquatic > Marine > Inlet | place: Canada: British... | reverse complement strand
CAACATCCTCCGGAGCACCTGGTGCCGACGCAAACATTCGCATTCGTGGTATTTCCACAAATGGAAACAGTTCCCCTTTGATTTTGGTCGATGGAAACCCTATCGGAAATCTTGCAGCGATCAATCCAAACGACATCAAAAGTGTAAACGTATTGAAAGATGCCACAGCAGGTATTTATGGAGTTCGTGCTGCAAACGGAGTCATTTTGATCGAAACCAAATCAGGAAGGCAGAACAAAGAGTTGAAGGTTGACGTTGACACCTATTATGCCTTTCAAGAAACTACAAAGACCATTGATGTCCTAAACGCACCTCAGTTTGCGCAATACATCAATGATGTTACGGGAAGAAATAGATACTTTATTAAAGACGGTGCCGTTTACGAACCTTCTATTGATCCGGTAAATCCTATCGTTGTGAATCCCGGATGGCAACAGGGAGTTTTTGAAACAGCCCCCATGTACAACGCAAATGTAAATTTAAGTGGAGGAACTAAGGACTTGGCTTATTCTTTTAGCACGGCTTACATCAACCAAGACGGTGTGGTTGGTGCCGATAAATCGAACTACAACAGGCTGACTGCAAGAATGAATCTGATTTACAATTTGACGGATGATCTTAAAATTACGGCCACAAACATTTATACCCACGAAGAAAAGAACAGTTTGCCTGAAGGTGGAATTGGCGCAGTTTTGTACAATGCCATCAATGCAGACCCACTTACACCCGTCTACGACACTAGCATGAGAAACGATGGATTCGATGACATCCGATACGGATATGGAATTGTAAAAACATCTGCGATTGAAGTCTTCAACCCGAATTCACAAATAGCAAATGCCTTCACCAGAACCATGGTAGACAAAATCAGCCCAACATTGGGTGTTGATTATACTTTTTTAGATCACTTTACAGTAAGTTCAAAATTCAGAATGAACCACGCCGTTGTTCTTTCAGACAATCTGCGACCTTTGGTTTATTACGGAGGAGGGAAGTCCTCAAACAACGTCAACAGAAATAGCTATTCTGACAACGCCGATGTGTACGACGATTATACCTGGGACAACTACTTGACCTACAAAAATACTTTCAACAACGACCACAACTTAACGGTTCTTTTGGCAGCATCGCTGTGGACAGAAAAAGGAAAATTTAGTGGGTTTTCTGCAGATGACTTGTTTGTAAACAACATCGCTGTAAACTCATTTGCAGGCGCGGATTTGAAAAACGCTGATCTTGAATCGTTGACACCACGTTTCCAACCCAATCAAATTGAACAAGGCAACGATATCTTTGAAAACAGACTGGCCTCTGTATTTACGAGAGTTCAGTACAATTACAAAGAAAAATACTTGTTCTCAGGAGTCCTAAGAAGAGACGCATCGTCTCGTTTTGGGCCGGAAAATTCAGTAGGGTATTTTCCTTCTGTTTCTTTAGGGTGGAACGTTTCTGAAGAAGCATTTTTAGCAAACAATCCAATAATTAGCTCTTTAAAATTGAGAGGAAGTTATGGAGTCATTGGAAATGATAAGATTGATGATTTCGCATTTATTGCAAGACTGGACGGAGAGGGAACCTATGCCTCCAATACAGAGCTCGACGAGACTGACTTGTTGATTGGAGTTGCGGAAGGCAAATTATCCAACCCTGAAATCCGTTGGGAAAATCAAATCACAGGAAATATTGGTCTTGATTTGGCGCTTTTTGACAACAGATTGAAATTCTCTGTAGATGCCTTTCAAAAAACAACCGAAGACCTTTTGATCCGCGCCGAAGCTTCTGGTCTAACAGGTGTAAGAGGTATTGGATCATCTGCACCTACCATCAATGCAGGAACCGTAGAAAATAGTGGATTGGAATTTTTGTTGAGTTACAGCGATAGCCTTTCCGAAGATTTTTCATTCAACTCTAGTTTCAATTTAGCAACACTCCAAAATGAAGTGACCTATGTTGGAAACTTAGCAGGCTTTGAAGAAGGTGGAGCCTTTTCCATTGGTTCAGGAATTTTACCAGCAAGAATGGCGCCAGGACAACCAATCGGTTACTTTCATGGATACCAAACAGACGGACTGTACCAATCTCAAGCTGAAATAGATGCATTGGACGCGGCGTCCCCAGAAGGAACCTACCATACATCAACGGTGGCGCCAGGAGATTTGAAATTTGCAGACGTCAATGGCGATGGTGAGATTACTGAAAAAGACAGAACCTACATCGGGGATCCCATCGCAGACATGACCATGGGTCTTAACCTAGGATTCAATTACAAAAACATTGATTTCAGCGCTTCTGCATTTGCCTCGATCGGGAACGATATGGTACGCGACTACGAACGTATCAATACATTCGCAAATAAAAGTACACGAATCCTTGATGCTTGGTCTCCGACCAATACAGCAGGAACGCAACCTAGATTGAGCACAGGAGCCTCTGTAAATACCGACCTATTTTCAGATCATTTTGTAGAAGACGCTTCTTATCTTCGAATTCAAAATATTCAAATCGGATATACATTTCCTCAAGAATTATTGACGAAACTAAGAATGAGTCGTTTGAGAATTTACACCTCTGTAAACAATCTACACACGTTTACCAATTATTCAGGATACGATCCTTCCGCAAGTTCTGGCTCTCCAATTGGCGCAGGAATCGATAGAGGATTCTATCCCGTTGCAAAAACTTACATACTAGGTCTTAACCTTAGCTTCTAATCATAAAACATAGACAAGATGAAAATATTATCAACAAAAATAAATGGGATTTGCCTTGTAAAAAGCACGTTAGCATTGCTTCTTTTCACATCTTTCACCTCATGTGAAGATTATGTAGAATTGACACCTAAGGGAGAAATCTCAACAGACTATTTCAACAACGCGGAGCAATATGAAAAAGCGCTCATTGGCGCCTATGATATGTTACAAGCAACATACATCAATGTTTTCGTGTCTGCCATCGCCTCTGATGACGTACTTGCAGGTGGAGATCCAAACACCTACGATCAACCCACATTGCAACGAATTGACAAAATGGACCATACACCCGATGACAACAATCAAATCAGGGACATCTGGGGCTTTATGTATGCTGCGATGAACAGAGCCAACTACATTCTTGAATTCCAAGACAAAACAGAATTTGATGGCAAAGATGAAATCATCGCTCAGGCCTACTTTTTGAGAGCCTATTATGCTTTTGAATTGACCAAACTTTTTGGAGACATTCCATTGTTGCTCAATGCTGACAAAACCAGAATTTTGAACAAACGTATTTACCTTGGAGATCAATACGATGCCAATCGTGTAGGAAGTGTGGCAAAAGTGTACGAATTGATCGAAGCAGACCTCGAAGAGGCCCTTGAATTAGGATTGCCTTCTTTCACAACGAATGCAGCCGAAAAATACAAAATCACCGAGCAAGCTGCACACGCCTTACTGGGTAAGGTGTATTTGTACCATGGAACTTTTGCAAGAGCCAAATTTAGCAATGCTGCCTCTGAATTGAACCAAGTGATTGCCAGCAACAAGTACACACTCGTTGCAGATTACAAAGATATTTTTCTAAATTCCAATGAAAATAATGAAGAATCTGTATTTGAGGTTCAATACACCAGTGTTGAAGGTGCAGGATGGGGATGTATTCAGTGTAGCGAAGGCAACTACCTGCCTCAAAACAATGCCCCAAGAGACTATTCAGGGCCTGTCTACAAATTTGGTTGGGGCATCAGTTTGCCAACACAACAACTCTTCGACGCCTACGAAAATGGAGACGAGCGAAGAGATGAAACCCTCTTCAAGCCAAATGCAAACGATTACACGGTAAGTCGTGAAAATACAGGATACTTCTGTAAAAAATACTTACCTACACAAGCCAATGAAAATACACGAGAAGGAAGTGACCCCTTAAATTACGAAAACAATTACAGAGCCATCCGATATGCAGATGTTTTGTTAATGGCTGCCGAAGCAGAAGCCCAAAGCAATGGTGCCAATGCGATAACCTACCTAAATATGGTGAGAGCACGCGCATTCGGTGACAATTCACACGACTACCCGTACAACGGTGAAAGCAACTTATTGGAAGCAATCTACGCGGAACGTAGGTTGGAATTGGCAACAGAGGGCCACCGTTACTTTGACCTCGTAAGAACAGGCAAAGCAAAAGCGGCCTACAATGCATACAATACTGCCATCTCTGGCAGCGATGTTTTCGAAGCCATCACTTTTGATGAAAACAAAAATGAAATTTTTCCAATCCCTTTGGTCGAACTAGAATTGGCAAATGCCACTTCTAGATGGGGACAAAATTCTGGATACTAATTCAAGACAAAGACCGATCTTAAAGACGAACACAGTAATACAATTAAATACAAACCAATTATTAAAACCAAAAACAATGACAAATTTATTTCGAAAAGGAATGTTTATCCTACTAGGAGTAGGAGCAATGATCGCTTGTAGCGATGACGACGACACCACGACAGTGGACCCAGGCAACGGTGGAGGTGGATCTACAACAACAATCACTGGATTAGACTTCACAGTAACTCCCGCGGGATCAGGGAACATTATCAAAGTACTTCCATCTGCTACCAACGCAGACCTTTACTCGGTAGACTTTGGAACCGATGCAACAGATGACGTAAAAGAAACCGTTGGTGGAGAAGTTGAGTATACTTACCCTCTTGCCTCGGCTTCTTACACAATTACAGTAACAGCTTCTGCTGAAGGAGCAGAGAATGTTTCTAAGTCAAAACAAGTAGACGTTGTAGTAGCCGTATCTCCAATTGTTGGTGAATGGCAATTAATGCACCAAGCTGGTGCCATGGTTGTAGGTCCAAACCCGGATTTGAGTGTTGTATGGTGGGCAAATACACTTCCAGACGTAATTACTAGAAGTTGTATTTTTGACGACATCTATGAATTCAAATCAGATGGTTCTTTCGCCAATAACGTAGGGGATTCAACTTGGCTTGAAGGCGCATGGGAAAATGTTCCTGAAGAAACATGTGGTACTGCACTTGCTCCATTTGATGGATCAGCAAACGCAACGGCTACATGGTCTCACGATCCCGAAGCAAAAACAGTAACGGTTAACGGTACAGGTGCTTTTTTAGGAATTTCAAGAGTACACAATACAGGAGAATATGCTTTGCCATCAGAAGCGAAAGAATCGGTTACTTACAGTGAGGTAACTTTTTCTGAGGACGAAAACACAATGAGTGTTCTTATCACATATGTTGATGGAGAAAATACTTGGAAATTTACATTTGCGAGAAAAGGAACGGAAGGAGCAGAACTTCAACCAGTAGACAGTGACGGTGACGGAATTGATGATTCTGTAGATGACTGTCCAACCATTGCCGGACCAGAAGCAAACGGTGGTTGTCCAGTTGTAGAAGGACCCGCATCAGGAGCTCCAGTACCAACTGAGGATGCAGCTAACGTATTGTCTATCTTTAGTGATTCTTACACAAGCAAAGACGGAGTAAACGTAAACCCAGGATGGGGACAAGCAGGTACGTATGCAGCCGACGCTGTTGATGAAAATAATATGTTAAAATACGGTAATTTAAATTACCAAGGTATTGATTATGGCGTAACAGACATTTCTGCCTACACAACCGTACATTTCGATATGTATACGGCAGATATGGAATCTATTGACATTTTCTTAATCACAGGACAACCTGAGACTTTTGTTACAAAAACGTTAACTCAAGACGCATGGACATCTATTGACATTTCATTAGCAGACTATCCAGAATACAATCCTTTGAACGCTTTCCAATTTAAAATTGTAACAGCAAACGGAGGAACTGTTTGGGTTGACAACATTTATTTCCACTAAGATTCTAAAAATCTTAATTCAAAACAAAGAGAGGTTCAATTCAATTGAACCTCTTTTTATAAAGTATTGTTTCGAACAACTCTTCGAACTAAAAACCGAAACGATTTCACAACTTTCGATCTATTTGAATCTCGAAACCTTTCATTAAACAAAAAATAAAATGGGACAACTTTCTAAAAATTTTCTATTCAGTCTGTTCATTTGCATAGTTTGCTCGTGTGGATCAGATAGCGATACCAATCGGATAACCGATATTGAGCTCCCTGCGGACACCCAATGTCCGGGAACTGTTGCCGGTGCAACCCCTACCGGAAACAACGATGTATTGGTTTGGGCAGATGAATTTGATACGGAAGGATTTCCTTGCCGTCAAAACTGGGATGCAGAAATAGGAACTGGTGACTGGGGATGGGGAAATAACGAAAAACAATACTACACAAGAAGCAATGCCTATGCAGAAAATGGCATCTTACGCATTACTGCAAAAAAGGAAGCCTACAGAGGATCTGAATATACCTCTGCGCGCATCGTGACTAGAGATAAATTTGAATTTACATACGGTCGCGTAGAAGTACGTGCAAAACTACCCAAAGGAGGTGGTACCTGGCCTGCAATATGGATGCTCGGATCCAACATATCATCTGTTGGATGGCCTGCTTGTGGTGAGATAGATATCATGGAACATAAAGGGAATGATCTTGGATACATATCGAGCGCAATTCACAACGCTTCAGGATATGCCAACACACCCTATTTTAATCAACAATACAAAGCAGATGTCACGGATGTATTTCACGTATATGGTATTGAGTGGAACTCCTCAAAAATCCAATTTACCGTGGATGGGAATGTACACTACAGCTACAACCCGCCTTTCAAAAATGACAACAACTGGCCCTTCAACAAAGAACATTTCATCATATTAAATGTCGCAATGGGCGGTACACTTGGCGGAAATATCGATCCTAATTTCACCGAAAGCGCAATGGAAATTGATTACGTACGAGTATACCAATAACAAACCGCTTCTTTTATTGCCCTTATTTTCAACAGAAAACCAATCCGCATTCAAACTATGTTTATAGCACGACTTTCAAAACTTCAAAATATCACATCTGGTATCTTGATTTGCTTTGCTTTGACGCATTGCAGTTCGCCTATGAACTCCCGTTCGAAAACATTGAATGTTTCTCGTTTAAAAACGATTACGTATGCAACTGCGCACGGAACGGACTTGCGATTGAGTGCAACAAACTCAATGGAGTTTAAAAATTTCATACAACCTTTGGAAACGGATGTTTCCATACAAGTAGACCCTACAAAAGAATTTCAATCCCTGTTGGGAATCGGTGGAGCACTGACAGATGCGTCTGCGGAAACTTTCGCAAAACTTCCTGAAGCCAGTCAGCAGCAAATCCTAGAAGCCTATTTTGATAAAAATAAAGGAATCGCCTATAGTTTGGGAAGAACCTCTATTCACAGTTGTGATTTTGGGACTGGAAGTTTTACGTACATAGAGGAAGGAGACCTAAATCTCAACACCTTTTCAATCGATCACGATCGAAAATACCGACTTCCTTTTATTAAAAAAGCCATCGAAAAAGCCGGAGGAACCTTGACTTTTTATGTCAGTCCATGGAGTCCACCCGCTTTTATGAAAACCAACAACAACATGTTGTCTGGAGGAAAATTAAAACCTCAATACTACCAACCCTGGGCAAATTATTATGCCAAATTTATCAAGGCTTATGAAAAAGAAGGCATCCCTATTTGGGGATTGACCCTTCAAAATGAACCCATGGCAAAACAGCGCTGGGAATCCTGCATTTATACCGCAGAAGAAGAACGCGACTTTTTAAAAAATTATCTAGGCCCAACACTAGAAAAACAAGGTTTGGGAAACAAAAAAATTGTCGTTTGGGACCACAATCGAGATTTGTTATTTCAAAGAGCAAATACCATTTTCAATGACCCTGAAGCAGCAAAATATGCATGGGGCACAGGATTTCACTGGTACGAAGACTGGAAGGATGGAAAACCCATGTACCACAATGTACAACGCGTACATGAAAATTACCCCGACAAAAAATTGTTGTTTACCGAAGGTTGCAACGAAAAATACGACCTGAACAGAATCGTAAATGACGATCCTACACTCGCAGAGCGCTATGGAAAATCCATGATCCACGATTTTAACAACGGAACTGTAGGATGGACCGATTGGAACATCCTATTGGATCAAAACGGCGGCCCCAACCATGTTGGAAATTTCTGCTTTGCTCCTGTTCATGCCAACACAAAAACAGGCGAAGTTACGTTGACAAGATCTTATTATTACATCGGTCAGTTTTCAAAATTCATACACCCTGGTGCAAAAAGAATTACCAGTGTATCCAGTGGAAATAATTTACTTTCCACCGCATTTACAAATGTGGATGGTAGTCTTGTAATCATCGCATTGAACGACAGCGATCATCCTATAAAATACAGTGTGCAATTGGGAGGCAAAACAGCCCTCACCTCAATTTTACCGCACGCCATACAAACCCACGTATTAACCCAATAAACAAGACTCCTAGAAGTCTTTAAAACTATCATTATGACTAAAAAACTCGCACTTATTTCTTTTGTTGTTTCTCTTGGAGGTTTCCTCTTCGGCTTTGATGCCGGAATTATTTCTGGAGTCATGTCTTTTGCCGGCCCTGAATTTGATTTGACAGACATGCAAGCGGGATGGGTCGTAAGTTCGCCCTCTTTCGCAGCAATGATTGCCATGCTTTTTTCGGGAAGATTGAGCGACAAAGTAGGACGCAAAAAAATATTAATTTATGTTGCTTTTTTCTACGCCTTGTCCGCACTATTGTCTGCCTATGCAAGTTCGTACGAAATGCTTTACATCGCAAGAATGCTAGGCGGTATCGCCTTTGGTGCTGCGCTCATTTTGGCACCCACTTATATTGCAGAAATTTCAACCTCTGAAAATCGTGGTAAATTGGTTTCTATCCAACAACTCAATATCGTACTTGGATTTTTTGCTGCTTTCTTAAGCAACTATTACTTTAACAAATACAACAATGCAGACTCCTTTTTGTCCGATGAAAATGTTTGGAGATGGATGTTGGGTGTGGAATTGATTCCTGCTGTTCTTTATTTTGTTTCTTTATTTTTCGTGCCAAAAAGCCCACGCTGGCTGTTTGCCAACGATCAAAAAGAAGAAGCCAAAGTCGTACTCAATGCTATTCACGGTGCGGAAACGGCGAAAGAAGAAATTGAAAGCATCGCCAACAATATCAAACTAGAACAAAACAAAGAGAAAGTAGCCCTCAAAGATCTTCTAAAACCCTCTTTGCGATTTATCATGATCGTAGGACTTGTAATCGGAATATTGCAACAAATCACCGGAATCAATGCCGTTTATTTTTATGCGACCTCGATTTTCAAACAAACAGGAATAGGAACAGACGCGGCCTTTTCTTCAGGAGTTCTGTTGAGTACAATCACGGTAATTTTCACTTTTGTAGCGATCTTTTTAATCGACAGAATGGGACGACGTCCACTCTTGTTGATAGGAATTGCTGGGATCGCAATCAGTCTATTGGTTTGCTCTTATGGATTCAACCAGGCAACTTACAAACTTACCGATGCAAAAATCGAATCTCTCGAAAATATAGAAAGACACTTGCTCTTGCCTTACATGGACAAAGATTACAACAGTGATATCGCATTTAAAAACGATATGAAAACAGCACTCGGAACAAAACAATATGCAAAAAATGAAGGTGCTATTTTAGAAGTTGCTACAACCATTAATGCCACACTTGTTCTTTTAGGCATCCTTGGTTTTATTGCTTGTTTTGCTTTTTCCCTCGGACCGGTAATGTGGGTTTTACTCTCAGAACTGTTCCCAATGAAATATCGCGGATTGGCCATTGGTGTCATCGGGTTTATCAATTCTTTTATCAGTTGGATTGTACAACAAGTCTTCCCTTGGGAGCTATCCAATCTAGGAAACGCACTCAGCTTTTTAATTTTCGGAGCTATTGCAGCCGTTGGGTTCTTTATTTTAATCAAAATATTACCAGAAACCAAAGGGAAGTCCTTGGAACAAATTGAAAAAGACTTGGTCAAAGAATAACAACTAACAAGCATAAATTTTATCATGAAAACAATTTTTTCCATTTTCGTAGTTTTATTGTCAATCGTAACCTATAATTTTGCGCTCAAAGAAAAAAACGTTTTGACAAACAACCAACCTGTTAAAGTGACACTGCACAAAACAAATGAGCAGTTTGAACTCCGCGTAAACAATGAGCCTTTTTACATCAAAGGAGCTGGACTGGAATTTGGTGAAATCCCATCCTTGGCGGAACACAATGGAAATTCCTTCCGAACTTGGCGAACAGATAATGGAAAACAAACAGCTCAAGAAATACTTGACGCAGCACACAAACATGGCTTGTTAGTAACTATGGGAATTGACGTGGCTCGTGAACGCCATGGATTCGATTACAACGACGAGGCTGCTGTAAAAAAACAGTACGATCGAATTGAAAAAGAAATCACTCCTATAAAAGACCATCCTGCATTGTTGATGTGGGCTGTCGGAAATGAATTGAATCATGAAAGCACCAATCCAAAAGTATGGGATGCGGTCAACGAGCTTTCTAAAATGATTCACCGCATCGACCCGAATCATTTAACCACAACAACCTTAGCGGGAATCAACCAAAAGTATGTCAACTATATCAAAGAAAGATGTACGGATATCGACTTGCTTTCTTTCCAGGTATATGGTGATTTGGAACAACTCCCAAAAATGGTGAAAAAATACAACTGGGAAGGCGCCTATATGGTTACCGAATGGGGAGCCACAGGACACTGGGAAGTAGCCAAAACTTCGTGGGGGGCTCCTATTGAAGACAACAGTACTGTAAAAGCAAACAATTACTTGAAAAGATACCGCAAAGGAGTAGAAACTAACACAACGCAATGTGTAGGATCTTATGTATTCTTATGGGGTCAAAAACAAGAAAGAACACCCACTTGGTATGGTATTTTTCTAGAAGATGGCAAAGAAACAGAAGCAGTGGATGTCATGCATTACCTTTGGAATGACAGTTGGC
>Ga0233438_10005254_pt1 | contig 10971 bp, 11 predicted proteins | sample SI_123_September_FD_182720 | JGI IMG/M metagenome (GOLD analysis project Ga0233438, IMG submission 182720) | Seawater microbial communities from Saanich Inlet, British Columbia, Canada - SI_123_September2016_10_MG | ecosystem: Environmental > Aquatic > Marine > Inlet | place: Canada: British... | reverse complement strand
AACAGCATACGACTAGAACTTAACCGCCTGGAAAAGGCAGGATTGCTCGCGTCCAAAACTGAAGGTCGTCGTAAGCTCTACAGCGTAAATAATACCCACCCACTAACTTCAGATTTAACCTCCATCGTACGTAAAGTATCGGGCATAGATGCTTTGGTTGAAAGGGTAACCGCCAACCTCCCCTCACTCGAGCAGGTATGGGTCTGTGGCGACTTGGCTAGAGGCCTACCGAGAGAGTATATTCAAGCTGTATTAGTAGGAGCGGATTTAGACAGAAGCTACATTAAGCGGCTAACCGATAAGGCGCAGTCGCTCACCGGAAAAACCATTACGGTAAAGGTGGAAGAAGAAACAGAACTCAGCGGCGCAATAGACGGCCTTTTAGTGTGGCAAAAACTTGGCGAACAATGATTGCCCGGTTGCAAGCAAAAAACACTGTAAACAACAACGAAAAACAAGCACAGGACATGACTGTGACATCTTCTTTTAAGGTATAAATAATATTTTCAATATAATTAAACATATAGAGCACTAAAAAATTTATGATAGTCGTTGATGTTTCATCCCATAAACCAATTATTTTAATTGAAAATTACACAAGATATTTATTCTTCAAAAGAATATTAAATACTTATGGAGTAGTGGAATATTTATTGCTTGTTAATTCATATACAATACAAGCTATTTTGAATAAAAGACATGGTGAAAACTCTGTGGTTTTAAGTCGTCTAAATTATCTAGGCGATACTATTAATTCGTTGGAGTCTAGTCTTTATGATAAAAACATCAGAAACTTCTCAAGTAATTTTCTTTCATTAAGTGAAGATTTAATTTCCCGATATCATGAATTTTGGCTATTCAACGGTAATGGTTATTTAAGTAATGTGCTTAGCCGTGAAGCCAAGGGATTTTTTAATCTCTACTATTTTGAAGTCGGAAACGTAAAAGGTAAAGTACAAATTGGCCTAGACGGAGTGAATAGTAGAAATCGAATTTTAATTAATCCAACTAAATACACTGTTAGAAGTATTTCAACAGATCCTGATTCAATCTTTGAAAATGATGAGCTGACATTAATCGCACCTTATGATTTGCGAGTCATTGAGTCTTTAGGCATGTATCTAGAGTCGAAAATATTGCAAAAATCGGTGATAGTAAAATCTTTAAAATGGTCCTTAAAAAAATTTTTCTATAAGAGGATTTCTCCAGTAATTATAAGTGGGTATCAAGAAAATTTATTGCCTGATGATTGTTGGATGTATTTAGGTCAGGTTAGGTTCGATAGTCAATTACGAATTAATGGAGAATTTATAGACCCAATTTCGCAGTTAAATAATATTAAAAGTAGAGCCGATAGTATTGGTGTACAATTGTGCTTCCGATTTCATCCTCGTGAATATGATTTATTTACAGTGATTAGGATTTTAAAATGGTGCAAAAAGAATTCAATTAGAATTGTTTCAGGCGGTGATTTGTCGGAGGTGGCAAGTTCGGGTAAGGTAAAAGCCTTTGTTACTTTTAACTCCACGTCTGGTGTTCAGTTAATGAGTAAGGGTATTCCTGTAATAGTCTTGGATGAGAATTGTTACTACAAAAATTGGAATATAGGTTTAATTGAACGATATTTTTCAGAATTATTATTGCGGGTTGGAGAGAAAAGATAAAGGGTTTTTAGTTTATGATTTATCTTATAAATCAATAAGATTAATTCGTACGTTTTCTATAATTTTTATTGCGAATGTTTTAGGTTTTAAAAATTATTATAAAGACGTAACATTAGAAATGACTATTGCTGGATTAGTGAGTTTGTTTCTATTTAGCGGGATTCCTAATACTGTATTACGAGATAGACAGGTGTTTATGCATAGTCTCAATTTTTTCATGATCACGCTGCTAGGAATGACGGCGCTCTTGATTTCTTACTTTGTAAAAACGGAATTAGGAGTTTTTGTTTCGAGCATTGTTTTATTGAATGGTTACATGCCGTGGAGATTACGTCTTAATAAAGCTTTAAGCTCTTTGTTAGCTGAATTTTGTTTGCAAAATGTCATTTTTATTTGTGCATTTATATGGCATTCTCAACTATTGTATTTTTTGAGTTTTGTGATTTATCTTATATCAAATTTGAGAGAATTATCCGGATTGCGATTTAATTTAATTAATTTAGCTTTCAAGAGTAACAGTAGAGGCTATTATATAATAGATATTATGAATGGCATATCGTCCAATGTATTTCATCTATTAGGAAAAAATTTAGCAGATGATGTGTTCTTTTTTTTCTCGGTGGCCTTGAAAACATGGGCGACAGTGAATACACTCCTGTATAGTTATGTTAGGACCTTTTTAAAGGGTTCGACAAAAGTAATGATAAAATATAAGAGCAAGTTTTTTGTGTACGGTGGTATATTTACTATAATAGTTTGGGGCTTGTTTATCTCATATTTTTCTCGAATGGAATTCATTCTTGTCCCATTATGCCATTTGATATTGCTTGCACTTAGAGTTAAGAAGGAAGAGATTATGTGGCCTAATGTCAGGGTGAAACTTGAGTTTTTTTCCTCTATAATTGCCATGGTAGTATCTGCGCAACTTTACACCTTGTTTAAAGTAGACTCTGTTTTTGTGGTGATTTTAATTGTAAGTTTTGAATTGTTGAAAACAGCCTTGTTCTTGCTCATACATCGTGAGAAATAGTTTTCTATTCTTCTTTGTTTTAGCTATGCCTTTTTTCGAATACGGGAGCTACAAATATTTGTTTGTTTGGAATATTCTAGCGATTCTAGGGTTATTTCTTGCAAAAAAGAGCATTAAAGATATTGTGGTATTGGGCATATTTTGCATAATTGGAATATGGTTATCATATAACTTAAAAAGTATAGTAAACTACGCGCAACTTTACAGTTTTTTAGTGTGGATATCAGGAACTTATATTTTCTTTAAAATATCTCACAAAAATTTGCGGAGAAATCTCATACAGCGCGCGTTCAGATTGCTTGCTATAGTTGCAATACTAGACTGGTTTATTTTCGGGTCAATGGATATTAGTTTAAGTGAAAGTCTTTTTAATATTGAAAGTAGACATATAACTAAATCGACTGGTCTTATGGGCTTACACAGGTCAACCGGTTTTTTTGGCGAGCCTGGTACACAAGCCGTAGCGTTAGGGTTTATGTTTTACTTTGCTGAGCCAAATAGAATAAATAGGATCATTTATATTATAAGTGGAATGTTAACTTTTAGCCCTTATATTTTGTTGCCTTTACTATTGAAAGCGAAACGTTCTTATAAGGCTCTGTTATTTATAGTTATTGTTTTAATAAGTATTACTCCAGGTAATAGATTGTATGACATAGTTCACTTCAGAGATACAAGTTTTTTAATGAGGGTAGATTCAGTATTATTATTTATGGAAAATTATACTAGGATAGGTTATTTTAATGATTATTTGTTTACAGACGTAGGTTTATGGTTTGAAATGTTTGCCCAAATTGGACATTTAGGAATTTTATTTTTACTGTTGCTACTTTTTGCGCCAGGAGGAGCCTTAGTCCTTTTACTCAAGATCAAAGTTTTTGCAGGATATTGGATGTACAGTTTATATAGCTTAATATTTGATGAAAAATAATTATATAATCGCTGTAAATTTCCCATACAGTTACTTGTTTAATGATATATTGTTAGAATATAAAGATTCGATAGGAGTAAATCATGGGTTGTATGTAGGGCGAGATCCTCTTTATTGGATTTATCTACCGAGCTTTGTTCATTATCGCAGATATTTGGCTATTAATACCTCGGTTAATATAAGTTCCCATAAGACTAATCGATCGATGAATGTCGACACTTCTGATTGGGTTCGTAATGAATTGTCAGAATTATATAATTCACTTGTAGTTAATAGTGCTAATCTAAAGGTCTTAATTTATAATGATGGCCGTTCTGAAAGCAAAGGTGCCATTTCGTTTTGTTCAGATTATGATGTCGACTACTTTGTTTTTGAGCGAGGGTTGTTCAGGAATAAGTCATTGACTATGGATAGAAAAGAACTGGGCTATGATAGTGCCTTCCGTGCTAATTATCAGAAGTTGCGTTCTAAAGCGTCATTAGATAGTCTCGAGTATCGCCAAGAAAACCCTTTAGTTCGGATATTGTATTTTGTTTATTTTATTTATACGAGTTTGTTTCGTAAATATGATTATTATTTTAGTCATAAAAGTTTTCGGAGCTTGATAAAAATATTCTTAAAAAAAAGGAAAAAAAAATATTTAGAAAATCTTGAGAATAGTTATCTAGTTGTGATGCAGTTGGAATACGATACAAGTATTGTCAATAAAAGTGAGTTTGCGTCCATGCAATTTTATATCAGGGAAGTAGAAAAAAGCTTTTACATGAGTGGTAGCACCGACAAGAGTTTAATTTTTTGTTTACATCCATTAGATGTGAGTTCTTATGATTTTGACAAAAGATCAAAAGCAAAACATGGTGTAGCGAGTGACGAGTTGGTTACAGCTTATGGTGTAGTAACAATAAATAGTACAGTCACAATAGATGCTTTGAGATTAAACCTTAATTTATTTTCATTTGGTAAGGGTGTTTACTCTAATCTTGGGTTATGTTATGAGCCACCCCTACATGAGCTATCTCTATACTTTCAAGATTATTACAAAGAGGACTTTACTAATGAGAGAGCTAAATGGTTAAGTATGTTAGTAGGCAATTATCAGTATCAAGGAGATATTTTTGCCTACAACAAGAGTGATGTTAGAAACCTTTTAAAAACTATATATTATGAAAACTAAAATCATCGCGGGACCCTGTGTTATAGAGAGTGAGGCGCTTTTGCAAGAAGTCGCTCAGGAATTGGTCCGTATTAAAAATCTCTATGGTGTTGAGGTCTATTTCAAGGCGAGCTTTGATAAGGCGAATCGTACTAGTGTCGAGAGCTTTCGCGGTCCGGGTATTGAAAAAGGCATTGCTATGCTGGAGGCAATCCGTGAGGAGTTTGGGCTGCCAGTAACTACGGATTTTCATACGCCAGAGCAGATTGCTGCTTATGGACATCGCGTTGATATCCTTCAGATTCCGGCGTTTTTATGTCGTCAAACGGATTTGCTCGTGGAAGCGGGGAAGACGGGCAAGATTGTGAATATTAAAAAGGCCCAATTCCTAAACGCAGAGAAAATGAAATTCGCTGTCGATAAGGTAAAATCTACCGGCAATGATCAGGTTTGGTTGACAGAGCGCGGAACGTTGTTTGGGCCAAGTGAATTGGTCGTGGATTTTAGAAATATTCAAAAACTAGGCGCGCTTACCGATCATGTTGTCATGGATTGTACGCACTCCGCACAGGAGACCCAGAGCAATGATGGAACTACCGGGGGAAATCGCGCTTATGTACCGTATTTCGCGAAAACGGCGAAGTTGTGGGGCGCTAATGTGTTCTTTATCGAAACGCACCCCAACCCAGATCAGGGGTTGTCGGACGGTCCTAACATGCTCAAGCTCGCCGATTTAGAAAACCTCGTAAAGGAACTTTTATGATCCGCCTGATTATCAGTGATTGCGATGGTGTGCTCACCGACGGGAAGCTTTATTATGGGACTGAAGGAGAAGTTCTGAAGGTTTTTAATGTGAAGGACGGCACGGCCATTAAGGCTTTGATGGCTCAGGGCATCAAGTTTGGTATCGTCAGCGGTCGCAGCTCCAAGGCTTTGGCGCGTCGCGCAGAGGAATTGGGCCTGGATTTTTGCCGAATGGGCATTGAAAATAAGGCAGAAGTAATACGAGAACTTCTTTCAAAGTATGGACTGACCAAAGCAGAGGTGCTCTACGTTGGCGATGATGTGAACGATTGCTCTGCTCGGGAAGAGGTAAATGTATTTTGTGCCGTAGCGGATGCTGACGACACAGTTAAAAACATGGCAGACATTGTCCTGCAAACCAAAGGCGGTAAGGGAATTGTTAAAGAATTATTGAAAAAAGTATTATGAATATAAACCAATTAGTAAAAAAGTCCATTAAAGCACAAGCTGAGTCTATATCAGTAATGGTAGAGAAGGATATGAACTCATATCAAAACGCTATTGATCTAATAACCTCTTTGAAAGGCAAACTAGTTTTTACAGGTATGGGTAAAAGCGGAATTATTGCGAAAAAATTAGCCGCTACTTACTCAAGCACGGGTATACCTTCATTTTTCGTTCATCCAGGAGAGGCGTATCATGGTGATTTAGGAATGATTGAAGAGGACGATTTATTATTTGCGTTTTCGAATTCAGGTGAGACAGCGGAGTTAATAAATATGTTAAAGTACAGCCGAACTAAAAAAATAATTGGTGTGTCGAAATCAAATGAAAGTACACTTTCCTCATATTCAACGGTACATCTAGAATGTAAGGTCGACAAGGAGATTTGTCCTTTAAACTTAGCCCCTACAACTAGTACAACGGCTGCCTTGGTAATGGGTGACGCAATCTGTGCGGCAGTAATGGAAATCAATAATTTTAGTAAAGCAGATTTTGCAAGGTTTCATCCCGGTGGTTCGCTGGGAAAAAGTTTGTTAACCAAAGCAAAAGATTTGAAGGTGGAAAATGTACCTTTTGTTGATAACGAAGCCTCTATTAATGAGATTTTACTTTCGATATCCGAAGGCCGTCTTGGGCTGGTTTGTTTGGGGTCAAATTCGAATGTTGAGGGAATTATTACAGACGGAGATATAAGAAGAGTATTGACTTCACAATCAGAGTTAAGTTCATTAAAAGCCAAGGATGTTGCGACACGTGAACCTATTTTTGTCGATGACAATACAGGACTAAGCGAGATGAATGATATCTTTAAAAGAAAAAAGGTATTATCGCTACTTGTTGGCTCTAAGAGCAATCTTTCGGGCGTCGTTCAATTTTATGATATTTAAAAATGGGAAAAAAGATTTGTGTGATTCCTGCAAGATTAGAATCATCGCGATTTCCAAATAAAATTTTGACTGAAATAAACGGAAAAAACATGTTCGTTGCCGTTTATGACATAGCAATACGTTCAGGTCTTTTCGATAAAGTTTATGTTGCTACGCACAACGAAGAAGTTATAAAAATTTGTGAAGAATTGAACATTGACAGTATTGTAACTAATTCAAACCATGTTTGTGGAAGTAGTCGTGTTTTTGAAGCAGCTAGACAAATTAATGAAGAGTGGGATATTGTCGTTAATCTTCAAGCAGATCAACCTTTCTTGCCAGTAGCATATTTGGAATCTGTATTAAGAGGAATCAAAACAAATCCAATTTCTACAATTGGATACTTAGATAGCGACAATAAAAATCCTAATACCGTAAAAATCATCTTAGACAAGGAAAATTCAGGAATATACTTTAGTCGGTACCCAATACCTTTTAGTGTGAATAACGAAAATATCGAAAGATATTGTCATCTCGGTCTATATGCCTATAAACGTGAATTCGTTGAAAGTTATGCAGGTAATTTTCAATCTGCACTAGCTGTCAATGAGTCACTAGAACAGCTTGACTTTATATATCATGGTTACAAAATTGATGTAGAACTTGTTAGTAATCCTATTCCAGAGGTCAATGTGCCAGAGGATATCCAAGAGGCAAAGCGTTTAGGTTTATTATGATAACTATCATTGGAGGCAAGGGCTTCGTAGGTTCGTCTCTTAAGTTTTTGTTAGCCGAGTACGAGGTCTTAGATAAAAGGAGTTCGACTAGTAAAGGCTATATCGATATAACAAAATCAAATACGTTGTATAAAAAGTTACAGAGAAGTAATTCAATAGTGCTTTTAGCGGCTGAACACAGAGACGACGTCTCTCCGATATCGAAATACTACGATACGAATGTTCAAGGAACAAAGAATGTTCTTGATGAGATGGACCGTGTTGGATGCAGGCATTTAATATTTACAAGTTCCGTTGCGGTATATGGATTGAATAAGATTAATCCAGACGAAAATCATCCAGTTGATCCTTTTAATCATTACGGCAAGAGCAAGTGGGAGGCCGAGAAAGTAATAAAAGCATGGTACGACAAGGACCCTGAGGGGAAATCTGTGACAATAATTCGTCCTACAGTGATTTTTGGAGAAAAGAATCGAGGTAATGTATATAACCTCCTAAGGCAAATAGCTTCGGGCAGATTCTTGATGATTGGTAAGGGTCAGAACAGAAAGTCTATGGCTTATGTAGGTAATGTTGTAGCTTTCATTAAGTATCGTCTGGAATTGGCAGAGGAGGGATATCATGTTTTCAATTACATAGATAAACCAGATCTTACGATGACATCTTTACTTGGAGTTATAGAAAAGAGTCTCAATAGGAAAATACCTTCTGTTCGTATTCCTGTATGGTTAGGATATTTGGGTGGTTTTGGTTTCGATATACTAGCATTTGTAACACGAAAGAAATTAGCCATTAGTTCAGTACGTGTAAAGAAGTTTGTAGCAACCACCCAGTTTGACGCAACGAAGGTTCATTCAAGCGGCTTCAAAGCGCCATTTACTTTAGAAGAAGGTTTGGATAGAACTCTGAACTATGAATTCGTCCAAGAGCGTTCGAATGATGATGAGGTGTTTTACACGGAGTAAGGGACTTTAGGATAATAAACTGAAAGCCGGCTCGTTGAGTCGGCTTTTTTATTGTTAATTAATGTGGGAAAACCCAACTCTTCCAGACTTTTGTTCTGTTGAAATCGTGATTATGATTGGAGTAAGAATCACAGAAACAGAAGATTATGGGAAAGTTTACTCCAGAAACCGCTTGTCTAGCTGGTCAAAAAAGTAGAAGAGGGCCGGCTAAGAAGGATCCAATTGTTCACGATGCTATGGAAATCCTTCTAACTGAAGGAATGGCCAAGCTCTACGAGAAAATGGATGAGCTTAATTCTAGTCAGTTGCTAAAGCTCGTTCAAATTTCGGCTAATTATGTTATTCCAAAGGCTAAACCACAGGATGATCGCTTTACTCAAGAGTTTAAGGACAACCGTAGTGGAGATTGGTCTAAGAAAAAAACTGATTTCATGGATGAAGAGCGTAACCGTAGATAATTATAAACTCGCAGTTCGCATCATAAAGGCGTCTGCCATCGCGTCTTTGTTTGGGTTGGCGCCTATATAGGCTAGGAACGTAGTTTCCTTCGAGTGGCCGGTGATGGACATGAGTATTGGGGTTTCTACTTTTCCAAAATAGTTAGTTGCGAAGGATCTTCGAAGGTCGTGAGCACACATCAGTTCATATTTCGGGAAGTCACCGTGTTCCTTTCTTCTTGTCGCGGGATTGTTCTTATATCCTCTGACCGTCTGGGTCATTCCAGCTAGTTTACAGACTCCCTTAATGAATCTATTAAAGTAGACCGCCGTCATAGGTCGTGGGAAACTATTATCTATCACATCGACTGTAGTTGGGTCGCTGACCCCAATGGTCACATACTTATTCGTCTTTTGTTGGGTGATATCTATATATACTCCATTTGCTGCAGGTCTCACATTCTTTGAGGTCATGCTTAGTAGATCACTCACCCGTTGTCCTGTGTAGAATCCTATGAGCATCCACTTTCGGGTGGTTTCCAGCTCCTCGGGTAAATCCTTAAGCTTCTTAATTTTTTCAATCTCATCAAAGCTGATGGTATGGATGATCCGTTCAGACTTGCGCTGACGGAATCCTTCAATATGCTTTGCAAAAGGATTCACTGGGAGTCCATTGCGTTCGGCTTCCTTACATATGGTCTTAATCTGTTTGAGTTGATGCCCTGTATTGTTAATGCTGTACTTCTTTACCTTAAGCATCCAGTGGGTGAAGCTTTCTACTAGAGCCTTATCTATCTGCTCTAGAAGTACCGGCCTTCCTATATACTCTTCAAACTCTTTGATCATTCTCTCAAACAGGTCGTAGGAGCGTATGGTGTTCATGGATAGCCCTATGCTGCCTGTAGATCGTACTCTTTTGGTATCTGCATTATTGATGTATCTGCGGATCTGATAGGTGAGGCGGGACCTGCTGTCCTGATCGGGTCGGTTAAAGCAGGAGCTGATCTGACTTTCTAACCAGGCACGGTTGAGTTCCTGGGACCCAGATAGGATGTTGTTGTATTGGAAAATCAGATGCCGTTCCAAAGTGTCGAGATAGTTGTTAAGGCGGACACCGTTTTCATCTGCAATGCGAATTCTCATTTTCTTTTGATCCCATTCTTCGCGTAAAACCATGAATCCAGTTTTGGCTTCCATGCGAGTATTAAGTGGTCCATATAGGTAGACATAAATGCTTACCTGCGTATTGACCTTACTACGAATCCTAAATCCTATTTTTCCCATTTTGGTTTCCTTGGTTTTTCAAAAAATCACCCTGTCAGAAAGTGTCAAATTACCCTGTTCAGAGTGTTCAGTTTCTGGACAAGATTACGTGTCAACTTTCGTTGTTGTCATAAATTTGACATGTAAATTTTGACGCTAACGAGTTGCTCTTGATCTAAGCTACGTTAGATTTTTCGTTATTTAACGGGACATTTCAAGAAAATCAGGGGCTCACAAAGGAAAAGTTCATGAAAAAATGACTGCGGGCTGCTAGCAAAAAATGACTGCAAACTCATTTCGTCAAATCTAAAGTCGATATACTAACGTGCTATTGAAGTTTGTCTCCTAATTCTAATTTGCCATATCGCTCTGACAAAAGCTCCTTGTAAGCAGTTTTCATATCTTGGGACAGAAATGACTGATCAATCCAGCTGAATGCCTTTGGTTTGTATTTTAGTAATCTATTGAACCCTCTGTTGATCTGTTTGGTAGTAAGCCCTATTCCTTCGCCCAATTGCACAAAGTATTCCCGCTTTAGTTTCTTTTTCTTTCCTGCCAGGGTCAAAGCTAGCTCTTCCTTATCCTCAGGGAAAACTACAGCTACATTTAATAGATCATAAGCGGGAGTAAGTCCCCATCCTGAGGGATTTTCAATCATGGAAAAGTTCTTAAGGTGC
>Ga0233438_10005249_pt1 | contig 10976 bp, 13 predicted proteins | sample SI_123_September_FD_182720 | JGI IMG/M metagenome (GOLD analysis project Ga0233438, IMG submission 182720) | Seawater microbial communities from Saanich Inlet, British Columbia, Canada - SI_123_September2016_10_MG | ecosystem: Environmental > Aquatic > Marine > Inlet | place: Canada: British... | reverse complement strand
AAAAAATAGATTATATTGATGATATAAATGAAATTAATTCAAAAATAGTACAATTACAATTAGATATTAAAGAAAATATTTTAATTAAGAGATATAATAGTTATTTAGCATATAGAAAAATATCAAAAGAGGTAGATAAATTAAAACTTGATTATAAGAGATATTCTAAATGGAAAGGTGATAAGTATAAAGAACTATCATATAATTTAAATAATAAAATTAGAATAAAAGAGAATGAATTATCATTAATTAGTGAATATAAAGACTCAGCAATTGGTAAACTAGTATCACCAAATGAGATTAAAAAGTCATCTTTAGTAACTAATCCATTTGGTATTATAACAGCCTTAATTTATATTAATAAATTAGAAAATCAAAAAAAAGATTTTGCAACTCTTAGTGAAGATTTATCTCAATTAGTTTTTGAATTAGAAGAAGATATAAATTTATATAATGAACTATATGACTTAAATAAAAGTCTTAAGAGAAAAGAGTCCACTTTAAAATTTCTAAAAAGAAGAAAAAAAGACTTTTTAAGTGTATTAGATATCGTAAAAACAACTAATAAAGTATACAGTAGAAAAATAGAAGAACTTATAATAATAAAACATAAAGAAATATCAGATCAAATTGAAAAAAGTGTGATTATTCTTATAATAATATTTTTTATGTTTTTGATATCTTTTTTATTTAAATTTGCTTTGAAAAAATATTTTATAGAAAATGAAAATTACTATATGGGTAATAAAATTATTAATGTTCTATTAATATTTTTGATTGTAATGATACTAATGTTTTCATATATTGATAATGTATCATATTTAGTCACTATTTTAGGTTTTGCTTCAGCTGGTATTGCTATTGCACTTAAAGATTGGTTTATGTCTATTTTTGGTTGGTTGGTTATTGTTACTAGTGGTTCTATTCATGTGGGAGATAGAATAAAAGTACAAAGAAACAATATAGAAGTAGTAGGAGATGTATTAGATATATCACTTTTTAAAATAACTATTAGAGAAGATATAACTTTGACATCTTATATGAAAAATAGAAGAACAGGACGAATATTTTTTATACCTAATAATTATGTTTTTTCCGAAATGATAGCAAACTATACACATGCTGGATTAAGAACAGTATGGGATGGTATTGATATTACTATAACATTTGATTCAAATCATAAAAAAGCTATAAGTATATCTAAAGAGATTCTTAAAAATCACTCTAAAGGTTACACAGATATAACTAGAAAACAATTAAATAAAATGAGAAGTAAGTATTCTCTTAGAAGTACAGGAGTTGAACCTAGAGTATATAGTTTTGTAGAATCTTATGGTATTGTTATATCATCTTGGTACTTGACAAATTCATATGCTGCTTTAACTTTAAGAAGTACAATGGGACCTGAAATTTTAAAGGCTTTTATGAAAGAAGATGATATACATATAGCATATCCTACACAAAGTATAGATGTTAAAAATAGTATTAATAAAAATCATATATTAATAGATAATTCAAATACCCAAATGGATCTTTAATTGGACTTTAATATTAGACAAAAAGTCTATTTTAAAACATTTGGATGTAGGACAAATCTAGCTGATACTCAAATTATGATGAGTAATTTAAAAGATTTTGATATAACACAAAATGAAAATGAGGCTAATATTATAGTAATAAACTCTTGTACTGTAACAAATAGTGCAGATAGTACAGCAAGAGGATATATAAATCATGTAAAAAGATTAGAAAACAATCCAAAAATATTTTTTACAGGTTGTGGTGTATGGACAAAAGGTGAATCTTTATTTAAAGAAAAAAAGATAGACTCTTTATTTGGACATAGTAAAAAAGAAGATATTAATAATTTATTAAAAAAAGAGAATAGATTTTTTGAAGCTGGTGATTTAAAACATTTAGACAGTACTATTGTAGAGGAATTTGTTGGTAAAAGTAGAGCTTTTATAAAAATACAAGAAGGATGTGATTTTAGATGTTCTTATTGTATTATACCTTATGTACGGGGAGATGCTAGAAGTTATAAAGAAGATAATATTATAGAACAAATTAAAACACTAGCTTTAAATGGATTTGGAGAATTTATTTTAACTGGTACAAATGTGGGTAGTTATGGTAAAAAACAAAATAGTAGTTTAGCTAGACTTTTAAAAAAGATATCTTTATTAAAAGGTGTAAGACGAATACGCTTAGGTTCTGTAGAACCTATACAAATAGATGATGAATTCAAAGAGATAATAAATGAACCATGGATGGCAAAACATCTTCATATAGCACTTCAACATACTAGTAAAAAAATGTTGAAAATAATGAATAGAAGAAATAAAATTTTAGATGATTTAAAATTGTTTGAATTTCTAAATTCAAATGGATATGCTCTTGGAACAGATTTTATAGTAGGACATCCAGGTGAAAGTGATGAGTTATGGAATGAAGCTATGATAAATCTAAAAAATTTACCATTAACACATATACATAGTTTTATATATTCTAAAAGAGATGGTACTCCAAGTGCTTTGATGAAAGATCAAATAAGAGGTGATATTTCAAAAATTAGACAAAAAGAGTTACTAAATATAATTAAAAATAAGAATATAGACTTTAGAAAAAATATTCAACCATTGAATATATTAATTGAATCTAAAAAAAATGATATGTATATAGGATTAGATCAATTTTTTAATAAAATAGAGATAAAAAGTGATATTGATTTAATAGGAGATTGGATACATATAAAAGATTATGAAGTAAATGAACTAAATAATACTGCCTATTTTACATAAGATATATAAATCATATGATATCAAATCAAATAGATAATTTTTTTAGTGGATTTTGTCTAAGAAATGAAAAAGAAATTTTTTCTGATTTTATAATTAAAAATGATTTTACTATTAGTGGATTTTCATATGGTGCTCAAAAAGCTTTTGAATATGTATTGAATAGTAAAAATAGAGTTGATCTTTTACAACTATTTTCACCAGCTTTTTTTCAAAATAGAGATATTAAATATAAGAGATTACAGCTTTTATATTTTGAAAAAAATGAAGAAGAATATTGTAAAAACTTTTTATTAAATACCTCCAAACCAAATCAAATAGATATTTCTAAATATTTTTATAAAGATTCCAAAAAAGAACTTGAAGAGTTATTATTTTATCAAAGGAAAGATCATAAATTAGAATATTTAAAGAATCATAATATAAGATTAGAAGTATATTTGGGTGAAAATGATTTAATAATTGAGTCTAAAATTGTAAAAGATTTTTTTAAGCAATATGGTGATGTTTATTATATTAAAAATGTAGGCCATACGCTAAAATAAATATGATAAAAAGTTTTTTTAAGTGATGATTAGAAATTTATTTTTAATAATATATATAATCTAGAAAAGACGTATGATATAAATCTATCAAATTTAAAATATATGAAAAAACTCATAAGATATGATAAAGTTTACCTTAATAGCAATCTTTATGTTGCTACTAAATTCATGCTCACAAGATAGGAATAATAAAGAAATAGGTGATTTGATACTCTTTAATTCCAAAAATAACAAAAAAATATTGATAGGATCTATTTATTTAAGAGGGGAGAAGATAGTGCTCGTAAATGAAAATAAGAGAAATTAAGATACTATAGAAGAAGTAAAGAAAGTTAAAAGTATAATTGACAATATCAATAGAAATGGTCATATATCAACCCCAAAGGGCTGTAAATACATTGACGAAAATGGTGCAGTAGTAATATGGGATGGATATAGAACTGTAAAAATTGATAATAATCAGAAGTTTTACGAAAGCCTTTAGAGTGTTTTATCTAATTATAATATTACCCTAGAGGGCTTGAGAATAAATATGGAGCATAAAATGTGACTTCATACCCTTACCACCGTTCAATGAGCCCAATGTTTAAAATTAATTACCACCTTCGCACTTACTTCTTGCTCATGGACAGTGTAAAAAGAGTTAAAATATGATCCAGGTTCAGGGTAGTAATATTAAAATAGTAGAAATTTCTAGTCCAAAATTAATTAAAAATTGTGATTCTATACTCACTAATATAAAAAATATTTTTTTAGCTCTTCAATTAATGAATAAGAAAATACTATTAGAAATGAATATATTAAATACTAATATAACCATATCAAATATATGCACTAAATTTTCAAAGAAAGATTATTTTTCATATAGAGTGAATAAAAATTGTGGTAGATTTGCTGGTATAATATCTATTGTATAAATATATAAGGAATATTGTGAATAATGAAGATTTAAAAACAGAAGACTTAAAATATATATGGCATCCATGTACACAAATGAAAGATCATGAAAAGATACCTTTAATACCTATTAAAAAAGGTGAAGGAATATACTTAGAAGATTTTGATGGAAATAGATATATAGATGCTATTAGTAGTTGGTGGGTTAATATATTAGGACATAATAATAAATATATAAATGATTATATAAAAAGTCAAATTGATACATTAGAACATGTTTTATTAGCAGGATTTACTCATGAACCAGCTATAAAATTAGCTAAAAAATTAGTAGAAATTACACCAAAAGGATTAAATAAAGTATTTTATGCAGATAATGGATCAAGTGGTATTGAAGTAGCTTTAAAAATGTCATTTCAATACTATAAAAACAGAGGTAAAACAAAACCATATTTTTTATCACTTGAGAATTCTTATCATGGTGAGACTATAGGTGCTTTATCTATTAGTGATTTAGGTTTATATAAAGATGTTTATGAAGATATATTAATAAGATCTATTAAAACACCAACACCTAAAAATCAAACTAAAGAAGAGAGTAAAAAAGCTTTAGTTAAACTTGAAAAAGTATTGATAAAAAGATCAAATGAAATATGTGCATTTATTATAGAACCCTTAGTTCAATGTGCTGGTTTGATGAATATGTATAATCATATATTTTTAAAAGAGGCTAGAGAATTATGTAAAAAATATGATGTATTATTTATTGCTGATGAAATTGCAGTTGGATTTGGTAGAACTGGAAAATTATTTGCTTGTGAACATGCCGATATTAGCCCTGATATTATGTTATTAAGTAAAGGATTGACAGGAGGATATTTACCACTTTGTTCTGTCATGATAAGTGATTTTATATATAATGAGTTTTATAATGATTATAAGTATTATGAAAAAGCATTTTTACATTCTCACTCATATACAGGTAATCCAATATGTTGTAGTGCAGCTTTAGCTAGTATAGATTATCTTGAAAAATATGATATCATAAATAAAAATCAGGAAAAAATATTGTATATTAATAAAAAATTACAGAAATTTAAAAACTTAAAAAATGTAAAAGTTGTAAGACAAACAGGAATGATAGCTGCCATAGAACTTCAAGGATATACAAGTGAACAAAGAATAGGTTTGAAAGTTTATGAATATGCTCTTAAAAAAGGTGTTTTACTAAGACCTTTATCAAATGTGATATATTTTATGCCACCATATATAATAACAAAAAATGAAATAGATAAAATAGTTTCAATAGCATATGAGGCTATAGAAATATTACTTATAACTAATTAAAAGATAAAAAATTATTAATTTTATTATAAAAATTAGATACTATTATAATTATGAAAATTATTATTATGAAAATTATTATTAGGATATATATATGAACAAACATACAATTTTAATAAAAACTTTTGATTCTAAAGGTTTAATATATAAAATATCAAATATTTTGTATAAATATGATCTTAATATAGAGTATAATTCAGAATTTGTAGATAATAAAAATAATATTTTTTTTATGAGAACAGTTGTAATAGGTAATTTTGATCAATCTATGTTAGTAAAAGATTTAAAGTTAATTTTAGATAAAAATAGTTTTATTAATATAATAAATGATAATAAAAAAGATATAGTACTATTTGTTACTAAAGAAGAACATGTAATAGGTGATTTATTAATTAGATATATATCAGGTGCATTGGATGTTAATATTAAAGCTGTAATATCAAATCATAATATATTAAAAAAGTTAGTTGATAAATTTAATATACCATTTCATCATATAAGTTGTAATAATTTGACTAAACAACAACATGAAGAAACTATAATTGAGTGTTTAGATTTATATGAACCATACTTAATAGTATTAGCTAAATATATGAGAATATTTAGTGTTGATTTTGTTAACAAATACACCAATAAAATATTAAATATTCATCACTCTTTTTTACCCTCATTTATTGGATCTAATCCTTATAAACAAGCATATGATAAAGGTGTAAAAATAATAGGTGCAACAGCACATATTGTTACATCAAATCTTGATGAAGGACCTATTATATATCAAGATATTATAAGAATAGATCATACTTATTCATTAGAAAAAATGAAAGAATATGGTAAAAATGTAGAAAAAATAGTTTTATCTAATGCACTACATTTATTAATTGAAAATAGAGTTTTTATAAATGATAATAAAACTATAATTCTTTAGTTTTTATATCTTAATTAAAGGTTATTTACAAAATGTTTAATATAGTTTTACTAGAGCCTAGAATACCTCAAAATACAGGTACAATTGGTAGATTAGCTTTTGCTTTAAATTCTACCTTACACTTAATTAAACCTTATGGTTTCAATATTTCTCAAAAAGAGTTAAAAAGAGCAGGTCTTGATTATTGGGATAATTTAAAAATCAAAGAGTATAATAATATAGAAGAATTTTGGGGTATGAATCCTATATCTTTAAGGCATTTTTTTGCTACAACTAAAACAAAAAAGCCATATTTTAAAAATACCTATCATAAAAATGATTATTTTTATTTTGGTAGAGAAGATGCTGGACTACCAGAAAAATTATTAAAGGATAATAAATTAAATTGTATTAATATTCCCATGACAAATAAAGCTAGAAGTTTAAATATAGCAAATAGTGTATCTATAGTATTATATGATGCCTTACGACAAAACTATGATAGTTTTTTATAAATAATAAATATTTAAGTTTGTAAACACCTAATTAACCGATATTTAAGTCAATATTTATTATAATACAAATTCATTTTTCAACCATTAAGGAATTTTTTATAAAAAATAAGTTTTTTATAAAAAATTGGTAAATTAGTATTTGTATATTTACCTGTTGTAATTTGATATATAAATATAAAGGAAATATACATGAAGGTTAGAGCTTCTGTAAAGAAAATGTGTGACAAGTGTAAAGTCATAAAAAGACATGGTATCGTAAGAGTTATTTGCGAGACTAAAAAACACAAGCAAAGGCAAGGATAAAATAACATGGCAAGAATAGCAGGTGTTGATTTACCAAATAAGAAAAGAATAGAGTATGCATTAACTTATATATATGGTATAGGACTTAATAATTCTAGAAATATATTAAATAGTGTTGGAATAGATTATAATAAAAGAGCACATGAGTTAAGTGAAGATGAAGCTGCTTCCATAAGACTTGAATTGCAAAAAAATTATGTTGTTGAAGGTGATTTAAGAAAAAAAGTTGCCATGGATATAAAGTCTCTTATGGATATAGGTTCTTATAGAGGATTAAGACATAGAAGGGGTTTACCTTGTAGGGGTCAGAAAACTAAGACGAATGCAAGAACAAGAAAAGGTAAGAAAAAAACTGTTGGCGCAGCTAGTAACTAAGGATAATTAATGGCAAAAAGAAAAGTAATTAAAAAGAAAGTTGTTAAAAAAAATATAGCTGATGGTATAGTACATATTTCTGCATCTTTTAATAATACACTAGTAACTATAACTGATAAAGCAGGTAATGCTATTGCCTGGTCAACAGCTGGTAATTTAGGTTTTAAAGGTAGTAAAAAATCAACACCTTTTGCAGCACAAGCAGCTGTTGAAGATGCGATGAAAAAAGCTATGGAAAATGGCATTAAAAATGTAGGTATAAAAATACAAGGTCCAGGATCTGGTAGAGATACAGCAGTTAAGGCTATAGGAGCAATTGAGGGTATTAGAGTTGCATGGTTAAAGGATGTCACACCATTACCACATAATGGATGTCGGCCTCCTAAAAGAAGAAGAGTGTAGGGGATAAATATGGCAAGATATACAGGACCAGTAGAAAAAATAGAAAGAAGGCTTGATGCAGACCTTGGATTAAAAGGAGAGCGAAGACTTTCAGGAAAAAGTGCTTTTGAAAAACGTCCTTTCCCTCCAGGTCAGCATGGACAACGAAGAACAAAAATATCTGAATATGGATTACAATTAAGAGAAAAACAAAAAGCAAAATATCTTTATGGAGTATCTGAAAAGAAATTTAGGTCTTATTTTAAAGAAGCATCAAGAAGAGATGGAAATACAGGAGAAAATTTAATAGCATTACTTGAACAAAGACTAGATAATATTGTTTATAGAATGGGATTTGCTACAACTAGAGCTTTTGCAAGACAAATTACTACTCACGGACATATCTTAGTTGATGGTAAAAAATTAAATATACCATCTTATAGTGTAAAAATAGGTCAAAAAATTGAAGTAAAAGAAAAATTCAAATCTAATAATCAAGTTCAAAGATCATTGGATCTTACTAATCAAACTGGAATGGTAGATTGGATAGATGTAGAAAAAGATAAAGTTTTTGGTGTTTTTACAAGAATTCCAACTAGACAAGAAGTTGTTATTCCTGTTGAAGAGAGATTAATCGTAGAATTATATTCTAAATAATAATAGGAATAAATTGATGAAGAAATTTGCAATTACACCATTTTTACCAACGGAAGTTGAAGTAGAACATATAAATGATACAAGAAGTAAAATTACAGCATATCCATTTGAAAATGGTTTTGCTATTACTTTAGTACATCCTTTAAGAAGACTTCTTCTTAGTAGTTCAGTTGGATATTCAGCTATTGCTATTAATATTCAAGGAATTAGTCATGAATTTGATTCTTTAAGAGGTATGATAGAAGATATATCTATTTTTATTATAAATATAAAAAATACTCAATTTAAAATTTTAGGTGATGATGATAATATAGAATTAGAATACTCTTTTAATGGTCCAAAAAAAATTAAAGGATCAGACTTATCTAATGATAATGTTGAAGTTATAAATGTAGATAATCACATAGCAACTATTAATGAGGATTGTAATCTAAGTTTTTCTGTTATTATTCAAAAGGGAATAGGTTATATGCCATCTGAAGATATTAGAGATATTGTTAGTGATGATTATATAGCAATTGATTCATTTTTTACACCAGTTAAGAAAGTTGTATATAGCATTGAAAATATGTTAGTAGAAGATAATCCAAATTTTGAAAAAGCAATTTTTGATATAGAAACTAATGGTCAAATATCTCCTGTTGATGCATTTAAAGAAGCAGTATCTATTATGTATAATCAAATGTCAGTTTTTAATAAGGTTTTTAATTTATCCGAAGTTAATATTGAAGAAGTACAAGAAGAAAGTATAGATTTAAAAGATTTGATTTTAAGAATTGAAGATCTTAATGTGAGTGCTAGAAGTTTTAATTCTATTGATAGAGCTGGATTCAAATTTGTTGGAGAATTAGTACTTATGAGTGAAGTTGAAGTGAAAAATATCAAAAATCTTGGTAAAAAATCTTTTGATGAAATAAGTGAAAAATTAGATCAATTAGGATATCCAATATATGATACACTAACTGAAAATATAGCTTCGGCTCTAAGAAAAAAATTAGAAGAAATTAAAGAATAAAAAAGGTTAATTTATGAGACATAAGCACGGATATAGAAGATTAAATAGAACTTCTTCTCATAGAAAAGCATTGTTAAAAAATATGGCAATAGCTTTGATAGAAAAAGAGAAGATAGAGACTACAGTACCAAAAGCTAAAGAGCTTAGAAGATATATAGAAAAATTAGTAACTACATCTAGAAATGCAGATTTAAATACACATAGAACAGTATTTAAGTATTTGCAATCAAAAGAGGCGACTAAAAAGATTATTAATATAATAGCACCAAAATATGAGAATAGAAAAGGTGGATATACATCTATTATAAAGACAAGACTAAGAAGAGGTGATGCTTCTCCAATGGCATTTATCTCTTTTGTATAAAATATAGTATACAGTTATAAATTATAGATTTTTTTATTTTTTATTGAAACTAATAAAAAATAAAATATCTAAATAAATCTATTAATAATTAAAAAATCAATATATAGTTATTTTATTCTCTTTGTTTAATACATAGTTGTCAAAGCTTTTTCCCATCATTAAAACATGTGGTCTTATTGATGCTAAATGTCCATATATCCAACTAAATTGCTTTTTTGCTTCTTTTTTAGTAAACTTTTTGATTTCATATAAATAAAGTGCTGAAGCTAGTGAAGTCCTATCTGCACCACCAATACAGTGTATTAAAAGTGGTTTTTTTGCTTTTTTTATCAAATTTACAAGTTGAGTTGTTTGATTAAAATCGTAAAACTTACCACTAAACATATCAAAATTTATTAATTCTACATTATTTCTTTCAGTAATATTTTTTTCATTTTTATACCAAGTACGTGAAGATTCACCTCTAAGGTTTAAAACTGTTTTTATCTTAAATTTTTTAAGATAATAGGGCATATTTAAACTATTCATTTGTCCTGATCTATAGACATCATTGTCTATTTTATGAAAGTTAGAATATATTTCTATATATCCCCAACTAAAAAGAACAATAATAGTGATTGATATTATAATTTTTTTCATACTTAACCTTATAATAATTTAAAATTATATCAAATATAATTTAATATTATATTTGATATAATGTTTTTTTAATATTTTATAGAGGTTTCAAATGTTTTATAATAAGTTTACCAATTTTCGTATAAAAACTTCTTACACAAAATTTATTATTTACTATACACTATTAGTATATGTTACATATAATTTAATAAATTTAGATAAATTAACAAAATGGTTTTATTATAATTCAGAATTTT
>Ga0233438_10005246_pt1 | contig 10982 bp, 21 predicted proteins | sample SI_123_September_FD_182720 | JGI IMG/M metagenome (GOLD analysis project Ga0233438, IMG submission 182720) | Seawater microbial communities from Saanich Inlet, British Columbia, Canada - SI_123_September2016_10_MG | ecosystem: Environmental > Aquatic > Marine > Inlet | place: Canada: British... | reverse complement strand
CAAATGCAGTTGATGGTGGAGAATCAGATAATAAAAACAGAGGTTCTTTAATTGCATCAGGTGATATTGTAGTTATTGACAACCAAGATAACTCAAATGGACGTCAAGTAAAAGTAGTAGGTTCTATCACTAGTGCTAATACAAAAAAGAGCAGAGTTCAAGGAGCACTATTTACATATACGACTGTAACTAATGATTTTAGTTTAACTTTCTATAAATCATGGATTAATCCGAATAGAACATTTAACCTAGTAGGTGCAAATACTACAATGACTAATTTTAATCAAAATCATTTAAACACAACTACTGTTTTAGAATCATTTAAGTTTGGTAAGAAGAAATTCACTGGAATGGCTGGTTTAAATTTCACTGTAGGTAAGTTAGGTAAAAGAAACCTACAAAACTTATCAGCAGTTACTGGAGTTCATAGGAATTTTAGAGTTAGTCCAAAGATCACAACATCGGCTTTAATTCTAGGAGTCTATTCTCCATTCACACAATACTATGAAGGTCAATGGTGGGATCCAGGTGTTCTTATAGTTCCATTTAGTTCTTGGGATATACAAATTACAAAAACATTCAAATACAATATCAGTTTTACTGGAGTTTGGCAATCAGGTGGAAATGCCCTCAACTATCAAATACTAACTGGTGGTAAAATTAGATTCTAATATGAAAAAGCTATTAATACTCCTATTCTTAATCCCAACTATGTTATTCGCACAAGATTGTTATACTGTTAAAGCCGTAACAACTACTGTTGAAATGGAAGAGATTAGCCAAAGAAGAATTACATTTGGTATTAAGCAAATGATGGAAGATGTTATTTCAGACAAGTATGATTTATGTTTAGATGGTAAGCCAGTTGAAGTACAGGTAACCTCGATAGAAGCGCCAACAACCGGGATAGAAATAGGGCCATGGACTAAAGTCAGTAAAAAGACTATCGTTACTCTACTAGTCTATATGGATGGTAAAATAATTGAGGTAGAAGGCAAGGCTAAATCTACAGTAAAAGCCACTTTTATCGATCTACAAAACGATCAGTTAGAATTTAGTAAGACTGCATTTGCATCTGCCGTTAAGAAAGCTATCGAGAAGTCTATGAAATAGGGATATATAATAATATAACCTTATATTATGAATCCATTTGTAAGTATAATTAAGAAAGAATTTTGGGGTAGAACTTTCCTCAGTATCGTAATTGTAGCATCTTTTCTACTAGTTCTAATAGGTATCGAACATGCAATGCTAGGCGATCATAAACTAGATACGGACTGGAAAGAAGTTCTAATGTTATTACTAGGTGCCTTAATTGGTGGTTTTAGTAAAGTAATTGACTTCTGGTTTAAAGACCATACTGCAGATAAACAGCTTTTAGATAAAATAAATGCTGTAAATCCAAAACCAATAAATAATAAACCAGCCACTATAGCAGATCCTAATTTATGCCAATGTGAAGACTGTAAAGCTGAAAGGGCAAAAACCGCAAATTAGATATGAATCCATTTGAATGTATAAAATGCATAAATGATGTAAAAACATCAGTACAAGGTAACGATCCAAGAACTTGGATGAAATCATGTGCACAATCAACTATCCTAAAAGGTGGTGGTAAACACGAATTTAAAAAATGCCTAATAGGCAAAATTGAATCAACACAGCAACATATTGAAGATCCTGCTGGTTATGCTGACCAGTTATGGAATGAAATCAAAGGGGCTTGTAGTTAAATAAACAGATAAATTATGGAAACTTGCTACACTAGAGAACAAATTGAAAAGGCAATGGAAAGCTTAGGACATAAGTATTTTCACAATGGTGCCTACAACGTAAACATCGTTGGAGTAAGAAATGCAGCGACTGGCGATGAAATTACAAACAAATTTGACGATTGTATGACTATCTCATATAAAGATGATAGCGGCAATTGGCATTTTAACTGCTGGAACTGTACCACAGATCCTGGTAAGTATTGGGCAGAACACTTATTAAACAAAGATGGCGTTGCTATTTTAAAAGAGGGTCAATACAGAGGCTCACACATGATTAGAAAGCATCAAGGTAAATATGAAGCTCTATGTCAAAAGGGTCCTGTAAAAGTTTACAGAGACAAAAACATGGATGATGTGTATGATTTAATTGAAGAGAATGTACATGAGGGTATTTATGGTATTAATATCCATAAGGCTGGTTCATGGAAAAGTGGCTCAGTTCAAGTTGATAAATGGTCAGCTGGATGTCAAGTATTCTCGAAAGAAGATGATTTCTACGATTTTATGAATGTGATGTATAAGGCTAGAGATAGATGGAGTAATTCGTTTACGTATACTCTAATTAACTCGAATGACATTTCTTAAAGATATATAGATAACAGGGAAACCTTAAAAAATATATCTAGCCTAAATGAAAAAGATAATCAACTGGCTTTCAGGACTTCTGAAAGACGAGAAAGGAACACCTTCATCTAAAAGGTTTATCGGAATATTAAGTGGTATTACTTTATGTGCTGCTTTAATGATTAACCTTTATACAGAGTACCCAGTAGAACCTACAATTGTAAATGCGGTCGCAGCAATTTGTATTGGTGGACTAGGTTTAGCATCTGCTGATAAAATCTTCGGTAAGAAAAAAGACTCTGAAGGAGAAGCATAATTTTAAAGACTCGGGGGACGGGGCTTTAAAAAAATCACAAATCATGAAAGACATATTTGGAAAAATAGGCGACTTTTTAGGTGGCCTATCTACAATCCTAGTATCATTTGTTTCATTAAGCATTTTAGTTGAAGTAGTATTCGGCGTAGGTGTTTTCGGAACTAATGTTGTAGGAAATGTTATGGAGATTGTAAAATCTCTTGGTGATGGAGGATTCGTTGGCTTAGTAGCTTTACTTATTCTATGGAAAGTATTCGATAAGAAATAATACTAGACTAACCACAATTTTAAAGCCCAGTTAAATACTGGGCTTTTTTTTGCAAAATAATTGCCTCTAGATTTTTTTGTGTCAATTATTTTTCGTATATTAGTACTGTAATTATGGAAAAAGAACAAGTTAAAATCATTATAGATTACGTTTACCCTAAGGTAAAAGCGTATTATGGTATATCTAAATACCACAGTGAATTTCCAGAAGTTAAATTACACCACAATATTTATGCTAGGTTAACTGGCGAAGAAGAAGCTGAAGGTGAATGTAGCCCTCATGCTGAATTCGAAAGAGATAGTAATACTATTTGGGTTTATTGGCCAGAGGCTAAAAGCGAGCAATGGGTTATTGAATCCCTACTACATGAATACGCTCACTATTTACAAGATGGTGAAGAAATGAAAAGAATGTATGATGAGGATGGTTATGAATATAATACACATCCATTTGAATTAGAAGCTATCGCTGCAGAAAAAAATTGGCATCTTTTTGCAAAATAGTTGCCTCTAGATTTTTTTATGTCAAATAAAATTCGTATATTAGTACTGTAATTAAAAACAAACAATACATGAACATTAAACTTAATCTTGAAGAAGAGTTACTTATTAAACAATTATTGGAAACACATAAATCTCAAAATCCACATATTGCTAAAGTGTGGAATACTACAACTGATCTAATTAATAAGATCAATGAGGCAGGTCTAGTACAACTTGAGAGACAACCTAAGGTATTCAGATTAAAACAATATATGTTTACATTTGAAGAGGGTGGATGGAACACAGTCCATGCAAAGACCCGTAAGGGTGCAATTAGAGCTGCACTTAAGGAATATAAAGATTCTAAGACTCTTAATCCTAGAATTGATTCATTCCACGTAGCTACTGAAGAGGGTCTTAAGTCAGCAATGTCATTATTTTACTAAAAACCAAAACATGAGAACAGACTTTCAACTTATATCAGATTTCGTCGAAGCATCAAATGCTACGAATTCTAACTCAGACAAATTAGAAGTGCTAAAGACGTACACTCAATACGAGTCAGTATGTAAAGCACTTAATTATACTTATGACACTTACAAACAGTATGGAGTTACTTCTGCTAATTGTAAGAAGAATTCAGATCTCATGGGCCATCCTAATACTTACGGAAGTATTTTTACTCTACTAGATGATCTGAATAATAGAGTTTGTACAGGCCATACAGCAATCGCCAATGTTAATCGATATGTACATGAGAACTATATCTACAAAGATCTTATTTTTAATATGATTGACAGAAACCTAAAGACTAGGTCAACTGCCTCAATGATTAATAAAGTAAAACCAGGACTTATTCCTACGTTTGATGTGGCACTTGCCAAAGCTTTTGATGAGAAGACTCAGAAGAAAGTAGATTGGAATGATTGTTGGTTTGTCTCAAGAAAACTTGATGGTGTAAGATGCCTTACAGTTATTGATGAAAACGGAGAGCCTAAGTTCTTCTCACGTCAAGGTAAAGAATTCTTGACACTTGACAATCTTAAAACAGATATTAAAGCACTTGGCTTAAAGAACACAGTTCTTGATGGCGAAGTTTGTATTGTAGACCATAATGGTGATGAAGACTTTGCGGGTATCATTAAAGAAATCAAACGTAAAGATCATACTATTGAAACTCCATTCTACTGGATGTTCGATATGTTGACGATGGAAGAGTTTAGCTCTAAAAAGTCAAAATCAGTTTTTGCTGAAAGGATTGCAAATCTACAACGTATCTCTAAAGAATCTAAATTCATCGGAGTACTAGATCAGTGGATTGGAAGCGATAAAGTCTTCTCAGAAATGATGGCAGAATCTAAAGCCGGTGGATGGGAAGGCTTAATGCTTAGAAAGAATTCTACATATAAAGGTAAGAGATCTAATGAGATCTTAAAAGTTAAGCAGATGCATGATGAAGAATATATTGTAGTAGATCTTGAAAACGATTACCATAGAGTCATTGTAGATGGCGCTGAGGTTGAGGAAGAGATGCTAAAGAATGTTATCATTGAACATAAAGGCAACCGAGTACACGTCGGTAGTGGCTTCAGTCACGAACAAAGACGTCATTACTTCGCTAACCCTAACGAGATTCTAGGGAAGCAGATTACAGTACAATACTTTGAAGAATCTCAAAGCAAGTCAGGAGAATACTCGTTGAGGTTCCCAGTAATCAAAGCCGTTTATGACGGAGTAAGAACATTTTAATAAAACCAACACCAAAGAGAAATGAAAGCAACATTAGAATTTGATTTAGATGATCCAGAAAAAGATGACCGTATCGACTTTGAGGATGCTGTTAATGGATCTAAATGGAAGATGGCAATGTGGGAACTTGATCAATGGTTAAGAGCTCAATATAAATATATGCCTGATGCAGAATACAGCGAGGCTGCTTATGATGCATACGAAAAGTCTCGTATAAAATTATATGAAATCATTAATGCCGAAGGGCTAAAACTAGATTAATATGAAAAAAACAGTTAACTTACCACAAGCACAGAAGCAAATTATAGTAGATGCTCTTAATGCATATCAAACTACAATTAGATCTTTAATCTCACCAACGGAGAACCAAGAATTAATCTATAAAGATTTTGACATGACATGCCTTCTTGGAATGTTTAAAGATGAAGACATAGACATTAGAGTAGAATTGCCAGAACAACTCCATGATGGTTTTGTACATAAACATGGTGTAGATTTCCCAATATATTCTACTGAAGGAGTATCATTTAAAGAAAACTAATATGATAGATTTAACACATACATTTAGATCTGGTAAATATGCAGGTAAGACTGTAGGTACTGTGTATAACCGAGATCGAAGGTATTTTAATTGGGTTGTAGAAAACCGACCTGAAATGTTGAAAAGTCATAAGTCAAAACCAGAACAAAAAAGACCTAGTGTCAATACTAAACCAAAATATGCGGAACCACCTGATATTCCTAGAGAAGGAGCGATTAAAGGCATTTCACCTAACGAAGCTTTTTTGGATTAATGACACAAATAAGTCCTTCTATATTTTTTTATGTCAAATAAAATTCGTATATTAGCACTGTAATTAAAAAAACAAATATGGATAAAATCAAAACAATAATTAAAAAGATAGACAGCGTAGACGTTGTGCTGATTACAGCATTCGCACTCTATATGACTCTATTAATTTCTAACCTCTTAAAAATGTTACCATGAGATATACAGTAACTTTTGAAGTTTATGTCGAAGGAGATAACGACAAACACGCTTACTCTAAGGCAGAACTTATTGCAAGAAACCAGAATATGTTGCACCCAAATCAACAATGGGATGTCACTAAATTACATAGAACGCCTTTTGCTTCCCTAAACGTACAGGAAGTAGATATTAAGGAATTAAAGTACGAAAAACTAAGAAACGAAGAATTACCCTTTTAATTATGGCAAATACTACAAAACTAAACGAAGTAGAACAAAATCTACTAGACTCTTTAAACTATAAAGCAAAACTAATTTTAGATATTGAGCATCTTTTTAGAATGAAAGATATACCTTGCAATTCCGTAAGACTCTATGACTTAAATGAAAAACAACTAGAAAATCTATTAATGGTCTGGAAAGATAATTAATTTAAAAGTGGAGGAAACAAACTCCACGTTTTTCATATTATTAATATTACAATAAAGTAAAATTGAAATATGATTATAGTTGGAATTCATTTAGGCCACGATGCTGCTATTTCTTTAATAAAAGATGATAAGCTTGTAGCTACAACTTCAGTAGAACGTTTATCTAGAATTAAAAAAGACATGTACATTACTAAAGAACAATTAGAGTTCTTTTTAAGTGGCTGGGATGTTAAAATAGAAGATATTGACTTTATTACATTAACTGCTTGGGCAAAAGAACTAGCGCCCTGGATGTCAATATACGCTCCCTACGGTACTAGATACCCATTAACTACATTTGGTAGTTGGTCTGCCGAAACCCCTATTTTAAATCATATTGAAGGAGAGCCTAGGCCTGAGAAAACAGAATGGGGATATACACTACCTAATCTAATACAAAGAACATTATTACCATACGGATCTGAAGATATTAACTTAGCGAAAGGTTTTGCACTTAATATTAGAATAGACGGTGTAGATAAAACTTTTAGCGGTCATTTTGTAGACCATCATGCAGCACACGCAGCTTCTGCATTTTTTACTTCTAATTTTAATAAGGCTTCTATTTTTACAGTAGACGCATCCATGCACCATGATTTAGCCTGTAGTGGATATTGGGTAGGTGATGATACTCAATTACACTTCTTTAGAAATCCAGGCTATATGCTAGGCAATTTTTATGATGTTGCGACAGAACTTCTAGGAATAGGTCCAGGTACATTAAAGGCAGGAACTTTAATGGGATTAGCAGCATACGGTAGAATAAAAAGAGAAGCCTATGATAAGTGGGAAGAGTGGACAGAACCTCAATTCAATAGGAAAATAGAGCGAGAAGAGTGGAGATATATTGACTGGTTATTCTCTCAAATAAGTGGTAGGTTCCCATTAGAAAAAAGGGAACAAAGACCAGAGGTATTAGCAAAAGAACCAGGCCACGATCATTTTAATAGAAGGTGGCAATTCCCATTTCTTAAAGAAGAGTCAACCACACAAGAGGCTATGGATATTGCAGCCACTATTCAATTCATTACAGAGAGATCTTTAGTAAAATATACACAAGATCTATATGAAGAGACTGAAAAATTTAATGATGGAAATCTGTGTGTTGCCGGTGGTACATTCTTAAATTGTAACGCAAACTATAAAATTCATACAGAAACTGATTTTGATAAAATGCACATGTTCCCAGCATGTGGAGACGATGGCACATCTGCAGGAGGAGCCCTTTGGTATTTACATTATGCACTAGGCGTACCTCGACAAGATTATAGTACATCCGAGTTAGCATATACAGGAATAACATGGGATGATACTTATCTTGAAGGTGGGCAACCATTAGATTTAGATTTTATTGCTGACCAGTTAAATGAAGATAAAATTATATGTTGGTTTGACGGTAGATCTGAAAATGGTCCTAGAGCATTAGGGCGCAGATCTTTTATCACATCACCTAAAAATCCAGAAATGAAGGACATACTAAATTCTAGAGTTAAATTTAGAGAATGGTATAGACCATTTGCTCCAATTGTATTACAAGAAAAAGCACAAGACTGGTTTGTTATGGATTTTGACTCACCTTTTATGTTACATACAGTTCCATGTAAGAGGCCATTTGAAATTCCATCAGCAGTTCATATTGATAATACTGCTAGAGTACAGACTCTAACTAAAGATCACAATTCTAAACTGTATGAGCTAATTGAGAAATTTGAAAGTATATCAGGTATTCCTATAGTAATAAATACATCTTTAAATGTAAAAGGAGAACCAATAGTAGAAACCCCAGATGATGCAATGAGACTATTCCAAGAATCTGATGTAGACTTATTAGTTATTAATAATAAAATGTGGATTAAAAATGAGTAGCAAGAAAAAACTAGGAGACTTAGAATTAGATGATTTTCATTATCATGAGGTAGTACATACTTTAAATATAGTATTAGGTTTAATTGATGAAACTTTAATTCAACATCCAGTATTAAAAATAGAGAAGGAAGCAAGAAGTGAAGTAGAGAAGGCAGCGGATCATCTTTTCGCAGCATATCAAAAAATAGCAACAAAATATTAGTATGTATTGGTTTAAAAGAAAGTGGAGACAAGTTAAAAGAGTGGTAGATTTCTTACCTATTATCTGGAAAGGTTATGATTGGGATTATCAATATGCTATAGAATTATTTCAACATCAGTTAAAACGAATGGCTGACCATATAGGTTCAAATAAAGCTTGGGGTATGGAGCATAAACAAACAGCCTCTAGAATTCGTACCGCAGTAGAGTTAATGGAAAAGGTTTATGATGAAGAATATGCATTTGAGTATATGAAACAAATGGAGGAAAAGTATGGTAAATCCTCTTTTGAATTTGAAGAGCTAGATGAGCTAAATAAAAACGGAGATCCATATTACACAATGGTTGAAAAGTGGGAGGAAGACTATACAGAATCAGATATTAAGTTAATCGATGGCGAAAAGAATACATTAATGCGGGAGTCTAGAGCAAAACAAGCTCGAGCACATAAAATATTATGGAGATACATAGAACATAATATCCAACATTGGTGGGATTAATAAATAAACTTTTTAAAAATTAAAAGTATAATACTTAAAGTTTAGCATTATGGCAGAAAAATTATATATAAGTGAGAACAATAAAGACCTTTGCATTTCATGTGAAGTTGAAACTAAATATTCTCACGATACTTCTATTGAATACCGAGAATACTATATTGAAGGTGCAGGGCAGTTATGTAAAGGCTGTTATGATAAAATAGTCTTACAATTAGAAAACATTAGACAAAATCTTGAGTAATGAAAAAGTACAATTGGGCTAAGATTATCGCTTGGTCTATACTTTTAACGATTACATATTTCATCTGGTCAAATATATTACGGCTGATATTTTAATGAGAATGAGTGGTAGGAAATGCAACAAGTGCGGTAAGAAATTATCCGCATCGAAGTTCAAAAATGATCAGAAGAAGACTTGCAAATCATGTGAGTATCGTTGGTGGAGATCATTCCTAAGAACCTTAGTACAACAAAAAAGACTCACGCCAGCCGAAAGAATGGCTAGCCGCATAGGCTATATGGGAGCCGGCTTCTTGATAGCCGCACAATGGACCGTAGAGCCATCCTTATTCATTATCGGATTTATATGTGTACTTATTCAAACCGGTTTCAGAAAGCAATGGAACCTAGTAGCGTTACAACTGAACGGTTTAATTGCATGGATTTCACATATTATTAGAGGTCTATATTGAAACTATAGAGATTACGACTATATAATTACTAGTAATAACAAAAAAATTAACATGGCATTTCAAATTAGAAAGTGTGAAAAATACACGAACTGGGAAGCTACCGACGCAGTCGATCTAGACCCTGTAGATTTTACAGATCTACCAGATTTTCCTTATGAAGGAGATGTTGAATCAGAAGAGGAATTCGTAGAGTATATTCAACAACTCTACTATGAAGATTGGTATGACATCTGTGACAAATTAGAATCTTTAGGTAAAACAGATTTAGCAGATCAAATCTCAATGTTATTTGAAGGCGATATGGATATTTACTCATCAACTACTGATAAAGAAGCAAACGAATGGTTCGATATTGGTGAAGTAGATGAATCTTACTCTAAGTATGGAGGTTTCAACGGAAGACATAATACTTTGTCTGAAAGCTATTAAAAGTTGAAACAAATACAATAAACCAAGTATAATTAATAGAAATTTTAAAAAAAGCAAAAACATGCAAGAATTATTAAATCAAATTACAGAAGCTATCGAAAGCATCCAAGATGACGCGGTAAAATTCGAGGAAAAGGGAAACAAAGCTGCAGGTACAAGAGTACGTAAAGCAATGCAAACTATCAAAGGTGTTGCACAAGACGTAAGAGTTTACGTAAGCGACAAGAATAAACAAGGGTAAGCGAAACCTTAATTCGCACAAACGTTCTTTAACATATTAAAAGAGGCATTCAGACGGTTGATCCCCTGATGAATGAGTGTATTGCCGAACAAACCTTATCGTGAGAGGGGTTAAGGCACATCTGACACCGAACAAGTTTCGGCTCAATTGCGAAAGTGAGTGATTGAGACTCGACAGAGTAGAAGGTGGTAGATCGGGAAATAGATATAACTAAACCTATTTCACGAAGAGCATTGCAAGTACCCGAGAGGAAATCTTGCCGTAAACTGACCGAATAATCCTATTATGTAGGGGATAAGGTACAACTAAAGCCATTGTGGCACTACAACGAGATTAACCATCTTGAGTAGAACTCGAATTAACAGTAGAGTTAGTTGGTATGCAGTAATATATACAACATGACGATCTTCCAGAGTTGGTATACTTTGGTACACGATCCTCTTTTTTAATAAAAAATAAT